>JAABUR0100001119.1_pt1 | contig 50359 bp, 58 predicted proteins | sample 5560091 | NCBI WGS metagenome assembly JAABUR01 (sample SAMN10711879, study PRJNA513375) | rock metagenome | isolation source: Antarctica rocks | place: Antarctica: Victoria Land, University Valley sud | reverse complement strand
CCCCGGTGTTCCCGCCGCCCACCCCCGTCTTCGCGGCGGCGTCGCCGCCCACCCCGCGCTTCGCATGCTCATCTTGTCCCCCTGTCTGGTGTCGGACGCATGTGGTTGGCCTGCCACCGCTTACGGGCGGAGAAGGACATAGGCGCTCCGACCAGACAGACCATTGAGACCGCCGTCCACTCGACACCGGAACTCGACGGTTGCCGATGTGGTCGTCTGCAGCAGGCCGGCGTACGTCGTGGCGGCGGTCTTGTCCGGGACCCACGCCGTGGCCGCGGGGTCGATCACCTTGTTGTGCGTTACGTCACGGGCGGCACAGCGGAGCCAGTCGCCGGAGCTCTCGGAGAACAAGCCGGAGTACAGCTCGGCCTCGACGCCCAGGGCCACCCAGGTGCCGGCCGGTACCGCGACGGCATCCATCTGGGACCCGGCGGCACCAGCTTTCACGGGGCAGTAGTCGCTGCCCGGACGGGTGTCGACGACGAGGTCGGCGGTGCCGGCCCGCGTCACCATGCCGCAGGTGCTACCCGTGACGCCGGAGCCGACCTGCCGGGCCCACAGAACCGATCCGGGATCGAGGTAGTGGTTCGCGCCGTCGTAGTCCCAGCACGTCAACGCCACGGTGCGGCTGGCTGAAGTGGTCACGGTCAGGAAGTTGGCGAAGGTGGCGACGGTGGTCATGCCGGTCCCACCGCCCACCCAGCGGGACGCGTACGCCTGCTGGACCTTGCACCGTGCCTCGTTGTTCGTGCCGTCGAAGGAGACGGCGGTGACCTTGTAGCCGACCAGCCAGGTGCCGGCCGACAGCGAAAGCGTCGCGACGGTCGAATCCGACAGCCCCAGTGGCGTCTGCGCCGTCGTGCGGGCCAGCCGGTTGCCGGCCGCAGTCTTCGCCTTGAACGCCAGCAGGGTGGCGCCCGGGTCGAGGTAGGCCGGGTTACCGCCGTCGGTGTCGTGCCCGCAGCGCTGCTGGATCGCCACGGTGGCGCCCGACGGCACGACGAGCTTGGCGATGTTGGTGATCATGTTGCCGGGATAGGTCGGCTTGACCTCTGCGGCAGCACCGTCCAGCGCCTTCTTGTGCGTGACGTCGAAGACCTGGCAGCGCACGATGTCCCCGCCGCCGGAGAGGTCGACGGCAAACGCCTTGGCGACCACCGTCCACGATCCCGTGCCGAGCGTCAGGCTCTGGACCCCTTTCAGCCCGGGCGTGGTCATGAAGAAGGCGGCCGTCGTCCTGACCTGCTGCGCACGGGGGGTGGTTACGGCGTCGGCCGCCGGTGCAAGCAGCATCGCACCAGGCACCAGCAGCCCTACGGCGGCGAGCGTGACGGCGATCTTGCGCATCGGGTTTCCTCCGCATGAGTTGGCGGTGACGGCGAGCTCTTCCGCCCCCACTGGGCGGCTGGTCGACGGTGGGTGCGCGCTGCGGCTCGGACCGGGCAGCTGTGGTCTCAGCCGAGGCGACCCACAAACGCCCTGGCCATCGTCACGGCGGCGGCCTCGTTACCCGGCCTGCCGGCCTTGACGACCTGCACCTGGAACACCTTGCCGTGGAGGAATCCGATCACCACGCCGGTGGACGGACTGAACAGTGCCTGGTCTCCCAGTCCCGTCAGGACCTTGGCGTCGGTGAGCTTCGCCTTCACCAGGTCGAACGACGCGAGCTCGCCGCCGGGCGGGAAGGTCGAGAACGACACGTAGGCTGCCTTGCTGAGATTGCTGAGGGCTTGTCGTGGGGTGCCCTTGACGCACCCGGCCACCCCATTAGGGGCGGAGGAGGGTTGTTCCCGGCGAGCGATCGGCACGCCGAGCACGGCCGTCGCCTCCGCGTCTGAGATCTTCGAGCAGAAGTCGCCAGAGCCGCTCGTGGTGACCGGTGCGGTCGAGGCCGGTGTCGACGTCGTGCGGGTCGCCGACGGGCCTCCGGCCTTGGCCGGCGCGGCGGACTTCTCGCCGCCGCCGCAACCCCCCGCCACTGCGGTGACTGCCAGAGCCACCGCGGCCACACGCAGAACCTTGGACATCGACGCCATCAGAGGTTTCTCCCCGGGAGTTGCCGGCGCGGGCTCGGCTGAGCTGCCCGTCTGGTGACCGAGGATGAGCCGAGGGTCCCGGGAGGGAATCGGGCCTTTCCCTACATCAGTGGTCCCGGTCCGGTGTCGGTGCAAGCGCCGCGCTCGCCATCACGGCACCGAGCTCAGCGCGGGATCGGATCCCCAGCTTCTGGTACGCACGCGACAGGTTGGCCTCGACGGTCTTCGGGCTGAGGAAGAGAGCTCCGGCGACGTCCCGGTTCGTCCGGCCGGTGGCCGCCAGCTCTGCCACCCGCCGTTCGGTCTCCGTCAGCCCGAGCGGCGCCGATGGACGCAGACCCACCCGACCGAGCTCCGACCTGGTCCGCTCCGCCCAGGCCGTGGCGCCGAGCGCCTCGAAGAGGTCCGCCGCCGTCTGCAGCGCCTCCGCCGCGGCGCGCTTCTCCCGACGTCGGCGGTGTACCTGACCACTGACGAGGTGCGTGCGGGCGTCCTCGAACGGCATCGACAGCACGGCGCAGTGTCCGAGGGCAGCGGTCACCTCGGCGAGTGCCCCGTCGTGGTCCCCTCGTCCGGCGGCCAGCAAGGCCCGGCATCGGGCCGCGGTGGCCGTGATCCACGGGCGGGGCAGGATCCGGTTCCGCTCCTCGAGCCGCCGCAGCAGCGACTCCGCACGCTCCAGCTCTCCCAGCGCGATGACGGCCTCGATGTGGTCTGCCGCGTGCCGCAACCGGAACGGCTCGCGCATCCGCAGGGTGGCCAGTCGTTCCTCGGCCGAGGAGAACCAGCGGTCGGCCTCCCCCGGCGCACCCGCCGAGAGCTCCACGAAGCCGAGTACGGCGAGCCACATGGCGGCCTCCCGAAGGCCGCCCGCGCTCTCGGCCGCCTCCAGCTGGCGGAGGCCGGTCGCCCGGGCGGCGCCGAGCTCACCCTCGTAGGCATCGACCAGCGCCTGGACCCGTCGAGCCCTCGCCTCGGACTGGCCGGTCTGCTCGGCAGCGACCAACGCCTCGGCCACGTACGCGCGGGCTCGAGGCCAGTCCCCTGCCCACAGCTCGAGCTCCGCGAGATGCGGGAGCAGGCCGGCAGGCGTCGACTCGTCGCCCGCCTCCTCTGCGTGCCGCAGCATGCGGAGGAACCGCTCCCTGGCAACCGGGAAGTCGTCCAGGCCCATGGCCCAAAGGCCCGGGATGAGGCTTCCCTCGTACGATCCGGCCCGCGGCTCGAGCGCCAGCGCCTGCTCGAACAGGTCCATCCGCGGTGGATGGCCGGTCAGGACCTCGGCGGAGAAACGCTGGAAGAGCGCGAAGGCCCGCTCCCCCGGTCGCTCCCCCTCGTCGAGCAGCCGCAAGGCCGACTCAGCGTGGTCCAACTGCTCGCCCGCGTCGTCGGAGAACAGGGCCGACCAGGCATGGGCCCTGGCGGTGAGCAGGCGGTCCCCGGCTGCATCGGTCAGGCTCGCGGCACCGAGGGCACGGGCTTCCCGGGCCTGGCCGGCGAGCCAGGCCATCATGGCCAGCAGGAAGTACGCCTGCGCACGGCGTACGGACGGTGGAAGAACCTCGACCGTGGCGGTGAGCAGCACCCGAGCAGCCGCGGCGTCACCGGCCTCCAGCAGGTACTCGGCCACCGCGATGCTGCGCCGCGCGTAGTCCTCCCCTCCCCTGACAGGGGTCAGCCGTACGGCGTGCCGAGCGAGCTCGGCGGCCACCGCGGGGGCCGCCCGGCGGCGAGCGTCCCTTGCAGCGTCCTCGAGCCGGGTGGCCACATCCTCGTCCGGCGACTCCGTGCACTCAGCCAGGTGGCGTGCGCGCTCCTCCGGATCGACGCCGGCGACCGACAGCCGGCGATGCACCTCACGCAGCCGCTCCGAGCCCGCCGCGGCCCGCACCCCGGCCGCCAGCAAGGGATGGGTGAACCGCAACAGGCCGTTGTCCAGCTGTGCGACGCCCGCGACGAAAGCCGGCTCCAACGCCGCGGCGGCATCACCGGAGACGGCCGTGAGCAGCTCCACCGACGGTGAACCGGCCACAGCAGCCACCAGCAGCGCCGCCGAGGTGTCGGCGGGGAGTGCCGCAATCCGGGCAGCCACCAGCTCCCTGAGGGTCTGGGGAACCGGCAGCGGCTCGCCGGCGACGTACGGCGCATCGTCCAGGGCGCGCGCGATCTCCAGGGCGTAGAAGGGGTTGCCGCCGGAGACCTCGGCCAGCGCGACCAGCGTCGGCCGGGGGAGGGAATGCCCGAAGCAGTCACGGACCAACCGATGCAGCGCGCCCATGCTCAGCGGGCCGACCAGCAGCTCCCGTCGCCGTTCCGGCGGCAGCACATGATCCAGTGCGAGCACCGGCCCCGGTGCTCCGTCGCAGCGCAGCGACGTCAGCACGGCCACGGGGTGCTCGGTCAACCGCCGGGCCACGAACTCCAGTACGCGCGTCGACGAGGCGTCCAGCCACTGCACGTCGTCGACGGCTAGGAGAACACACGTCCCGACGAGGCCACGGATCGCGGAGAGCGCCGCCGTGGCGACCGTGCGCAGGTCGGTGCCAGCATCTCCCGGCTCCGGTTGGGCCCGAAGGAGCACGACGTCGAGCGCCTGCCGCTGAGCCGGAGGTAGGCGGGACAGCACTGGCTCCGGCACGCCCGCGAGGAGGTCCGCCAGCGCGGCGAAGGACAGGTTGGCCTCCGACTGCGCCGGTCGGCAGGCCAGGACTGCGAAGCCGCGCTCCCGTGCCAGCCGGGCGCCCGCCATGACCAGCGTGCTCTTGCCGGCACCCGCCGGGCCGTAAAGACACAGAGCGGCGAGGCTCTCGCAGGCATCATCGAGCAGGCGACACATCTCCGCCAGCTCCACCGGCCGGCCAACCAGGTTCCTGGCCGTCGGGTTACCCCCTCCGGTGGTTTGCAGCGGGGGCAGGGCGCGCACGCGGTCAGAGATCCACAGGGTACCGGGAGCGGCCAGCTCGTGCCCAGCGTCGGCTGTGGCCGCAGCGCCTCGATCCGCCGGCCACCGCGGCCCCCCTCTGCCGCGGTGACCATAGAGCGCTGCGGCCACAGCCAAGTCGTCGGGCTAGCGGTCCGCCGCCGTAATGCCGGCCGGGCGAGCAGCGCCCTGCCAGCCGGTCGACGCGCCGGCCATCCCACGGCAGGCGACCACGCGGTCGAGCCCCACGCCGGCGCGCTCGCTCACGGCGGTGACGGCCGCCGGGTTCTGCGCCCGGAACAGGCAGAACACGACCTCGTCGGTCGGGACCAGCAGCGATCCAAGGAAACCGGTGGCACCCCTCCCTACCGAGGTGCTGCCCGTGGCGGCCCGCAGTCGGTCGGTGGCGGCTGCCAGCTCGGGGAACCCGCCCGCCGGCCAGTAGCACTCGGTCAGGTAGAGCCCCGTCACGCCAGTCACCTCCTCGCCAGCACAGTGGCGAACCGGCCCCGGCGATGAATCGGGGGTTTCCCTACATCAGTACGACGCGCGGCAGCGAGCAGCGTGGCGCGGGAGCGACCGGCCGGCGCGCCACTACTCCAGTAGGGCGCGGCGCAGCGACTCGAGCGCCTCGTCGGTCACGCCGGTGGACCGCAGGTAGTCGACCGCCGAGCCGTGGTCTCGCTGGATGTGTGCGAGCAGCTTCTCCACGGCGCCCGACACGAGGTTCTCCTCGGGCAGCCGCTCACCGGTGACGGCGTAGTCCGCTGCGATCGTCGCGTCGTCGACGCCGAGGGTCGACAGCAGCACCGCGGCCACGGTGCCGGTCCGGTCACGGCCGGCCATGCAGTGAAAAACCGCCGGCAGGTTGTGCTCCGAGCCGAGGTCGGCGGCGATGCGATGGATGGAGACCGCGCCGAGCTCGAGCATGTCGAAGTACTCACGACCGACCCGCTCGGCGCTGTACGGCTCGTCGGAGGCCAGCCAGTGCTCCGGCGTGGTCTCGAAGATCGGTGCGTGCACGTAGCGGGCCGCCCCTTCGCCGTCGTAGAGCGCGCCCACCCCGAACGCCTCGACCTCCTCGGGCATCCGCAGGTCATAGACCGTGGTGACGCCTATCCGGCGCAGCTCGGTGACGTCCGCCTCCGTCAGCCCGTGCAGGCTGTCGCTCCGGAAGACCCGGCCGGTCCGCACCCGCCGGCCGTCCACCGTCGGATGGCCACCTAGGTCGCGGAAGTTGCGGCAGCCCCGGAGGGTGGTCAAAACCGCGGCGGCTCGGTGTAGGAGCCCCACTCCGAGCGCAGCGCGTCACAGATCTCGCCGAGGCTGGCCTCGGCGCGGACGGCGTCGAGCATCGGCGGCACCAGGTTGGCCTCGGTGCGTGCCACCTCGACCATCACCGCGAGCGAGCGGCGTACGGCGTCCTCGTCGCGCCCGGCCCGCCGTGCCGACAGCTCGCGCTTTTGCGCCAGCTCGACCTCGTGCGAGATCCGCAGGATCTCCAGCGGGTCCTCGACCGAGTCGGTGAGCGTGTTGACGCCGACGATCTTCTTGGTGCCCTTCTCCAGAGCGGTCTGGTACTGGAACGCCGACTCGGCGATCTCGGACATGAACCACCCGTCCTCGATCCCGCGCAGGATGCCGCGGGTCATCGAGCCGTCGCTGCCCATGCCCTGGATCCGGGCGAAGATCTCCTCGGCCTCCGCCTCCATCCGGTCGGTCAGCGCCTCGACGTACCAGGAGCCACCGAGGGGGTCGGCCACGTTGGCGACGCCGGTCTCCTCCATGATCACCTGCTGGGTGCGCATGGCGATCTGTGCCGCCTTCTCGCTGGGCAGCGCGAGCACCTCGTCGAGGGCGTTGGTGTGCAGCGAGTTGGTGCCGCCAAGAACGGCGGCCAGCGCCTCGACCGCCGTCCGGACGACGTTGTTGTCCGGCTGCTGAGCGGTCAGCGAGACCCCGGCGGTCTGGGTGTGGAAGCGCAGCCACTGCGCCCGCTCTGTCTTGGCGCCGTAGACGTCGCGCAGCCAGTGGGCCCAGATCCGCCGGGCGGCGCGGAACTTGGCGATCTCCTCGAAGAAGTCAAGGTGGGAGTCGAAGAAGAACGACAGGCCGGGCGCGAAGAGGTCGACGTCGAGGCCGCGGGACTGGCCGAGCTCGACGTAGGCGAAGCCGTCGGCCAGGGTGAAGGCGAGCTCCTGCGCGGCAGTCGAGCCGGCCTCGCGGATGTGGTAGCCGGAGACCGAGATCGGCTTGTAGCGCGGGATCTCGGCCGCGCAGTACTCCATCAGGTCGCCGATGAGGCGCAGATGCGGCTCGGGCGGGAAGAGCCACTCCTTCTGGGCGATGTACTCCTTGAAGATGTCGGTCTGCAGCGTGCCGTCGAGGGTCGAGATGTCGACGCCCTGCCGCTCCGCAGCGGCGAGGTACATGCAGAACACCGGTACGGCAGGACCGCTGATCGTCATCGACGTCGTGACATCGCCGAGCCGGATGTCGGAGAACAGCAGCTCCATGTCGGCGGCGGAGTCGATCGCGACGCCGCAGTGGCCCACCTCACCGAGCGAGCGCGGGTCGTCGGAGTCGCGGCCCATCAGCGTCGGCATGTCGAAGGCCACGGACAGGCCGTTGCCGCCGCCGGCCAGGATCATCTTGTAGCGCTCGTTGGTCTGGCGGGCATTGCCGAAGCCGGCGAACTGCCGGATCGTCCACGGCTTGCCGCGGTAGCCGGTCGCGTGCAGCCCCCGGGTGTAGGGGTACTCGCCCGGCCAGCCGATCCGCTCGAACCCCTCGACCGCGACGCCGTTGGCCGGGCCGTAGACCGGTTCGAGCTCGAGGCCGGACAACGTCGTGAAGTCGGCGTCGCGCTTGGTTGCCGCGTCGTAGCGCTCCTGCCACCGGGCGCGGCCAGCAGCGATGTAGTTGGGGTCCACCCAGTCAGGGTACCCAGGCTGGCAGGCTCCCTTCCCCGGTGCCACCGGGTACCGACGGGCCCGGCCTCTCAGCGGACAAGCCGGTATGGGCTGGTTCGACTGACAACTTCGAAGCCTGCCTTCGTGTAAGCCCCATACGGCGCCGGATAGTCCGGGCGCGGGCCGGTGTTGATGAACACCTCCCGGCCACCGGCTCTGGCAACTCGAGCCGCTACCTCGAGGCACAAGAGACCGGCGAGCCCCCTCCTCCGATGTTCGGGCACCACACCCAGCGGCTCGATCTCGGCGCATCCCGTCGCCGGGTCGAACCAGGCGATGCAGCAGGCGACCAGGCTGCCGTCCGGCGCCACCACCACGAGGTCGAGCCGCGGGTCATACAGCCAGGTCCGGCGGACCGCGTCGTAGTGCCCACGGGTGAACGGGCTGGTGGCCTCCGGATCCGTCACCGGCCGGTGGTCGGGATGCCACGGCAGCAGTGCCGGCTTCCACGCCGCACGATGAACCTCCACCCGGTCTGCCAGCTCACCGGGCTCGACGTTGCGGACCCGGTAGCCGCCGCCGATCGACGGAGGACGGTCCACAGCCGGATGGCGCATGCCGACGCCCACACCGCGATTCGGGCAGCTCAAGAAGCCGGCAGCAAGGAGTGCGTCGCTCAGAACGCGATCTCCGTGGGCCACCTCGATAGTGAGTTCCGGCCCGTTCGCAGCAGCGAGCAACCACTCGACGAGGTTCCGCGCCGCTCGCGGGCTGCCGGGATCGACCTGGGCCACCAGCTCCCCGGGCTGGCTCACTCCCGCCCAGCCGACCACGCCGTCGCCCTCAGCCAGGACGAGGTGCTCCGCGAGCCTGCCTCTCGCCGCGGCCCAGCCCAGCCCGCCGGGATGCAGACCTCGCGGCCACAGTTTGGTGGCAAGGCGCTGGATGGCGTGCGTGTCCTCAGGGCCCGCCCAGTCTCTGAGCTTCAGCGCCACCTCGGGAGCTTGCGTCAGCTAGTGCGCCACCGCCTGCTCGGCGCCTACGCCGGTCAGTGAGCGGACCTCCAGCTCGACGTACCGCTGGGCGTCGTACTCCTTGCTCAGCACCGTGCCGAGCCAGCCGCAGAGGAAGCCGAGCGGGATGGAGACGATTCCCGGGTTGTCCAGCGGGAACCAGGCGAAGTCGTGCTTCGGGAACAGTGAGGTCGCCTTGCTGGAGACGACCGGCGAGAAGATGACAAGCACCAAGGCGGAAAGCAGGCCGCCATAGATCGCGGCAACCGCCCCCGATGTGTTGAACCGCCTCCAGAACAGGCTGTAGAGGATCGCCGGCAGGTTCGCCGACGCCGCGACCGCGAACGCGAGCGCCACCAGGAAGGCGACGTTGAGGTTCTGGGCGAAGATGCTCAGCACGATGGCGACCGCGCCGATGACGAAGGCGGCGATGCGCGCGACCCGTACCTCGTCGCGCTCGTTGGTCGCCCCCCGCTTGATGACGTTGGCGTAGATGTCGTGCGCGAACGAGGATGACGAGGCGAGGGTGAGCCCGGCGACCACCGCCAGGATCGTCGCGAACGCCACCGCCGCGATGACGGCCAACAGGATCGTGCCGCCGGTCGAGCCGAAGAAGTCGTTGCCGATGGCCTGGGCCAGCTGCGGTGCGGCGGTGTTGCCCGCCTTGTTCTGGGCGGCGATCGCCTTGCTCCCGACCAGGGCGGCGGCCCCGAAGCCGAGCGCGATGGTCATGAGGTAGAAGGAGCCGATGATGCCGATTCCCCATACCACCGAGCGCCGGGCGTCCTTCGCCGTCGGGACGGTGTAGAAGCGGATCAGTATGTGCGGTAGGCCGGCGGTGCCGAGCACCAGGGCGAGGCCCAGGCTGATCAGGTCGAGCTTCCCGGCCAGCCCCTGGGCGTCCGTTGCGTACCGCAGGCCCGGCTCCAGGAAAGACTGCCCCTTGCCGCTCTTGGTGGCGGCAGTACCGAGCAGGTCGCTGACGTTCCAGCCGAACTTGAACATCACCAGCAACGTCACGAGTGTCGTTCCGGTCATGAGCAGGAGGGCCTTGACGATCTGGACCCAGGTGGTGCCGCGCATGCCGCCGACGGTCACGTAGAAGATCATGAGGGCGCCCACGGCGACGACCGTGAGGTTCTTGGCGGCGGTGCCGGTGACGCCGAGCAGGAGAGCGACCAGCGCGCCGGCACCGACCATCTGCGCGAGCAGGTAGAAGATCGAGACGGTAATCGTGGAAATGCCCGCCGCCGTCCGCACGGGGCGCTGGCGCATCCGGTAGGCAAGGACGTCGGCCATCGTGAAGCGACCGGAATTACGCATGAGCTCGGCGACTAGCAGCAGCGCCACGAGCCAGGCGACCAGGAAGCCGATCGAGTAGAGGAAACCGTCGTAACCGTAGAGCGCGATGAGACCCGCAATGCCCAGGAACGACGCCGCCGACATGTAGTCGCCACCGATGGCTACGCCGTTCTGCAGACCGGTGAAGGAACGCCCGCCGGCGTAGAAGTCGGCGGCGGTCTTGTTCTGCCGGCTAGCCCGCAGGGTGATGTACAGGGTGACGGCGACGAAGAGCACGAACAGGGAGATGGTGAGCGTGCGCTGGCTGTTCGAGGCTCCGGCCGCGGCCGCGGAGATGAGCGCCGTCGTCATCGCACTGTCTCCCGCCGGCCCCCGCGCCGCTTGCCGTCGACTCCCTCGATCTCGCCCCGGATACGGGCGGCCAGCGGGTCGAGCTGGCGGTCGGCGTGCCGCCAGTAGAGCCAGGCGATGAGGAACGTCGTCACGAACTGCAGCAGACCGAACACGTAGGCGACGTTGATGTTTCCCCACAGCTTGGTGCCCATGAAGCCGCGGAACCAGCCCGATGCCACCACATAGAGGAGGTACCAGGCCAGGAACAGCGCCGTCACGGGGAACGCGAAGCCACGGAACTTCCGCCGGAGCTCCCGGAAGTCAGCACTGTCCTCGATGGTTGCGTACAGCTCGTCGGAGGGCGCCGCTGCGCCCCGGAGCCGATCCTTGGAGACGCTCACCTGGTCCTCCCGGCGGGGTAATCGATGCACGGTGGCGCGGAGACTACGCGGGCAGTTCCTCCAGCACCAAGTGCCCGATCCGTACCGGCTCCGGCTCCGGCTCCGGCTCGAGGCGGCGAGCCCGTCAGCCGGTCAGCCCGGCCACCAGCCGGTCCGCGGCGGTGTACGGGTCCAATCCCCCGGTCACCACCTCGCCTGCGAGCGAGTCGAGCGCCGTACCCCCACGCAGGTCTCCGATGCGCTCCCGCAGGGCCGTCACCGCGATCGCCTCGATCTCGTCGGCCACCCGGGCTCGGCGCCGCCGGTCCAGCTCGCCCGTACGCCGGAGCCAGTCGCCGTGCCGCTCGAGCGCGGCTACCACATCGCCGATCCCCTCGCCCCGAGAGGCGACGGTGGGCACGATGGGTGGCTTCCACAGGTCGCCCTCGCGCCTTTCCGCCAGCGAGAGCATGTAGCGCAGGTCCCGGATCGTAGCCTGCGCGCCGTCCCGGTCGGCCTTGTTGACGACGAAGACGTCGGCGATCTCGAGGATCCCCGCCTTGGCTGCCTGGATCGCGTCACCCATCCCCGGAGCGAGCAGGACCACCGTGGAGTCGGCCATCGAGGCCACCTCCACCTCGGCCTGGCCGACGCCGACAGTCTCGACGAGTACGACGTCGCAGCCGGCTGCGGAGAGGATCCGCACAGCCTGCGGGGTGGCCCAGGCCAGCCCGCCGAGATGGCCGCGGGTCGCCATCGAGCGGATGAAGACATCGCGGTCGGTCGCGTGGTCCTGCATCCGGACGCGGTCTCCTAGCAGGGCGCCGCCCGAGAACGGCGACGACGGGTCCACCGCCAGGACGCCGACCCGCAGACCGCGCTCTCGGTATGCCGTCACCAGCGCCGACGTGGACGTCGACTTTCCGACGCCGGGAGATCCGGTCAGCCCGATCACCCGCGCCTTGCCCGTGGCCCTGGACGACAGCGCCGCGGCCACCTGTCGCAGCTCCGGCGCGGCGTTCTCGACCAGGGAGATCAGCCGGGCCACGGCTCGTGGGTCGCCGTCGGTTGCCCGCTCGACGAGCTGGGCCACGTCGCCAGTTCGCCGAACCCGCACCGGCGCGGTCACGGGCGATCGCCACGATGGGAACGTGGAGAGCGGGCCACGTCTCAGCCGGCGACCGGAACCCTGAGGATCAATGCGTCGCCCTGGCCGCCGCCGCCGCAGAGCGCGGCCGCGCCCACCCCACCACCGCGGCGGCGCAGCTCGAGCGCCAGGTGCAGCGCGATCCGGGCGCCTGACATCCCGATCGGATGACCGAGCGCGATGGCACCCCCGTTGACGTTCACCCTGTCCGCGTCGAGGCCGAGATCGCGCATGGACTGGATCCCCACCGAAGCGAACGCTTCGTTGATCTCCACCAGGTCGAGGTCGCCCGAGGTCATGCCTTCTCGTCGGAGTGCCCGTGCGATCGCGCCGGACGGCTGGGACTGCAGGGAGGCGTCCGGGCCGGCCACGACGCCATGAGCGCCGATCTCCGCCAGCACCGGCGTACCGAGCTCCTCGGCCTTGCGCCGGGACATCACCACGACCGCGCAGGCGCCGTCGGAGATCTGCGACGCCGAGCCGGCCGTGATCGTGCCGTCGGCGGCGAACGCCGGCCGCAGCGCGGCGAGCGACTCCGGCGTCGTGCCGGGGCGGACACCCTCGTCCTCGGTCACCAGCAGCGGCTCCCCCCTCCGCTGTGGGATCGGTACCGGGACGATCTCCTCGTCGAAGGTGCCGTTCTTCATGGCGGCAGCGGCGCGCTCATGGGACCGGGCGGCGAACTCGTCCTGCTCCGCTCGGGTGATGCCGAGCTTGGCGTTGTAGCGCTCGGTCGACTCGCCCATCGCCACCTGGTCGAACGCGCAGAACAGCCCGTCGTGCGCCATGGAGTCGAGCAGCGTGCCGTTGCCGTACTTGTAGCCCTGTCGGGCCCCGGCCAGCAGGTGCGGCGCGCTGGTCATCGACTCCATCCCGCCGGCCACCACGACGTCGAACTCCCCCGCTGTGATCAGCTGGTCGGCGAGTGCGATGGCGTCGAGGCCGGACAGGCAGACCTTGTTGATCGTGACCGACGGCACGGTCATCGGGATGCCACCGTTCACCGCCGCCTGCCGGGACGGGATCTGGCCGGCGCCGGCCTGCAGCACCTGGCCGAGGATCACGTACTCCACCTGCTCACCAGCGATGCCGGCACGGTCGAGGGCGGCCGAGATCGCGCTGCCACCGAGATCCACCGCGGCGAGGGTGGCGAAGGCGCCGAGCAGCTTGCCGATCGGCGTACGGGCGCCGGAGACGATCACTGAGCCGGGCATGCGGGCCTCCCGTGACGGTGGGTGGGGCACTGCCACGATACCGACATGCTGACCCGCATCGACCACGTCGGGATCGCCGTCCGGGACCTCGAGCGCGCGGTCGGCTTCTACCGGAGAACCTTCGGCCTCACGGTCGTCGCGCGCGAGACCCACGAGGACCAGGGGGTGCGGGAAGCGATGCTGGCGGTCGCCGACGAGCCGGCCGGGGCCTCCTACGTCCAGCTGCTCGAGCCGCTCACCCCGCAGACACCGGTCGGCCGCTTTCTCGCTCGCCACGGCGAGGGCGTGCACCACATCGGGTACGGCGTGGAGGACGTCGAAGCGGCACTTGCGGCGATCGGCGCCGCCGGCGTACGCCGGATCGACGAGAGGCCACGGCACGGGTCGATGGGGGCCTCGATCGCCTTTCTCCATCCCAAGGACGTCGGCGGCGTGCTCACCGAGCTGGTCCAGGCCGCGCCGCGGCGGTGAGATCCTCGCGCCTGCCCCAGGAAGCGCGGTTCGTGCGTCAGGATGGGGCCGTGCCCGAAGCGTCCTCTTTCGCCGGTCCCTACGCCAGCTACGGGTGGCTGCTCGTCGTACTGGCCGTAGCAGTCGTGCTGTCCGTCCTCCGCCGGCTGGTCCGGCTGGCGCTGCTGTTGGGCGCGGTCGCCCTCGCGGTGCTGGTCTGGCGCAGCGGCGCGCTGGCGGGTTGAGCAACCGGCGGGGACGCCGCCATTCCGAGGGATGAGGGAGACCGCCATGAGCGCCGAGGAGACGACCACCAGCCTGGTACCGCTGGAGGAGGAGACCGAGCAGCGCGGCTTCGATGTCGTGCTGCGCGGCTACGACCGCACCCAGGTCGACCGCCACGTCGCCTGGCTCGAGGAGCTGCTGGCCACGGCGGAGCAGCACGCCGCGGCGGCGGAGCAGAGCGCCGGCTCGGCTCGCGAAGAGGTCGTCCGGGTCCGTCGTGACGCGGGCGCCATGCAGGCCGAGCTCGAGCGGGGGCGGCCGACCTACGAAGCGCTCGGCGAGCGGATCGGCAAGATGCTCGCGCTGGCCGAGCAGGAGGCCGACGCGCTGCGGGCGACCGGTCGGGCCGAGGCCGAGGCGCTGCAGGGCAGGCTGCAGCAGCACGAGGCGGCGAACGCCAAGGAGCGCGAGGGGCGCAACCGGGCGGCGGAGCAGCAGGCGGCCTCTCTGGTGGCCAAGGCCCGCGGCGAAGCTGACCGGGTTGTCGGGGAGGCGCGCCGCCAGGCCGCGGGCACGACGCAGGCGGCCCAGCAGCAGGTCGAGGCGCTGGCCCGGCAGCGGGACGCGATCCGGGCGGAGCTCACGAGGCTGCGGGACGGCCTGGCGGCCGCCATGGGCGCCGCCGGCACCGGCGCCTGAACCGCGCGCTTGCGGGGCACAACGCGTACCGGCGGCCAATTTCGGTTGCCCGCAGCGGAGAAGCGGTGTCGTGAGCACAGACCAGCGCAGCGAACCGGCCGACCTCGAGGCCTCGGCCGAGCGGGCCCTCGAGGCTGCCCAGTCCGCCGACGAGGCGCGGACCGAGGCGGTCGCGGCCCGCTCCGACGCCGACGACGCGCGCGCCGGTGCGGTCGAGGCGCGGGCCGACGCGGTCGCGGCCCGCTCGGGGGCGATGGAGGCTCGCTCGGTTGCGGTCGAGGCGGCGGAGGTCGCCACGGTCGCCGCGGACGACCCGCTGCTCGACACCGCGGTACGCCGGCTGGAGGCGAAGGCGGACGAGGAGAACCCGTTCGGGCGACCCGGCCGGCCGCTGAACGCCCGGTCGCCGTTTCGGGTCGGCTTCACCGGGGCGCTGGGCGTTGCTCTCGCATACATGATCTTGCAGGCGCTGGTCCACGTCCGCCAGGTCCTCATCCTCGTCGTCATCTCCGCATTCCTGGCCATCGGGCTGAACCCCACGGTCGCCTGGCTGGAGCGGCACGGCATCCCGCGCAAGGGGGCGATCGGCGTCGTCTTCGCCGGGGTGATCCTGTTCTTCATCGGCTTCGGCTTCGCGGTGATCCCACCGGTGGTCAACCAGACCAGCCAGTTCGCGCACGAGCTGCCGACGTACATCAACAAGCTCCAGGACAACGGGACGGTCGCCGACCTGGACGCCCGGTTCCACTTCCTCGACAAGGCGCGGACAGCACTCACCGGCGGTGGCTTCGGCAGCTCCGCGCTCGGTGGTGTGGTGGGAGTGGGGAAACTCGTCCTCGGCGCGTTCTTCAGCTTTCTGACGATCCTGATCCTGACGCTGTACTTCCTGGGCTCCTTCCACCAGATCAAGGCCACGGCGTACCGAATGGTCCCTCGATCGCGCCGCGCCCGGGTGGGCCTGCTGGCCGACGAGACCCTCGACAAGGTGGGCGGCTACGTCGCCGGCGCGCTGACCATCGCCGGCATCGCCGGAAGCGCGGCATTCATCTTCCTGCTCATAGCCGGCGTGCCCTACCCACTGGCGCTCGCCATGCTGGTCGCCATCACCGACCTCATCCCGCTCATCGGGGCGACGCTGGGCGCCATCGTGGTCACGGCGGTGTGCTTCTTCGTATCCACCCCGGTGGGCATCGCCGCCTTCGCCTTCTTCGTGATCTATCAGCAGGTGGAGAACTTCCTCATCTACCCGCGGGTGATGGGGCGCAGTGTCGAGGTCAGTGGAACCGCCACCCTGGTGGCCGCGCTCATCGGCGGCGCGCTGCTGGGGGTCGTGGGCGCACTGCTCGCCATTCCGACCGCCGCGGCCATCTCGCTGGTGCTCCGCGAGGTGGTCACCCCCAGCCAGGACGCGCGCTAGCTGAGCCGGGTCAGGAAGTCGCCGACCGCCCGGGTGAACTCCGCCGGTGTCTCGACGGCGCAGAGATGGCCAGCCGCGGCGATCTGACGCAGCTCGGCTCCCGGTACGACGTCCACGATCTGTTGCGCCTCTTCGGGGGGTGAGAGCCGGTCCTGCGCACCGACGACCACCAGCGTCGGTACGCCGACCGACCGCAACGACGCCAAGGACTCGGGCCGGGCCGCCATCGCCCGCTGCGCCCAGGCCACCGCCGGGGCGGGCGCGTCGGTCACCATCTGCCGGACGGCCGCGACCACCTCCGGTCGCTCGCGCTCGCTGGTGTCGCCCAGCAACGTCGGCAGCACCTCCTCGAGCAGGACGGCGGCGTTCCCCGCCGCCAGCACGGCGCGGGCGATGCGCTCGCGCTTGTCCCGGGCGGGCTGCGCGTCGGCGCTCGCCTTGGTGTCGGCGAGCACCAGACCGGCCAGCCGCTCGGGATGGCGACGGGCGAAGGCCATCGCCACGTAGCCGCCCATCGACAGCCCGCCGACCACGGCGCGGTCGATCGCCTTCACATCCAGCAGCGCCGCCACGTCGTCGGCGACGGCGTCCAGCGACGGCTCGTCGTCCCCCAGCGGTGAGCCCCCGAAGCCTCGCTGGTCGGGGGTCAGCACGCGGTAGTCGGCCGACAGCGCCTCCCGCTGCGCCGACCACATCGCCGCGGAGAGCGGGAACGCGTGCAGCAGCACGACCGGCAGCCCGGTCCCGACGTCGTCACACCGCAGCTCGACCGGCATCGCTGGCGAACCTACCGGCCACCAGCGGTGAGCCCGCCGTCGACGACGAGCACGGCACCGGTGACGTACGACGACGCGTCGCTGGCCAGGAACACCGTCGGGCCGACCATCTCCTCGACACCCGCCCAGCGGCCGAGCGCCGACCCCGCCACCAGATCGCCGGCCACGGCGGGATCGGTCCGCAGCCCCTCGTTCAGCTCGGTCTTGGTCCAGCCGGGACAGAGGGCGTTCACCCGGACGCCGGACTCGCCCCACTCCATGGCAAGCGAGCGGGTCAGTGAGATCACCGCGGCCTTGGCGGCGCCGTACGGCGCCAGCTGGGGAGTCCCGACCAGGCCGGCCACCGACGCCATGTTGATCACCGAGCCGGTGCCGCGCTCGAGCAGGTGCGGTCCGACCGCCGCGCAGACCGAGACGACCGAGTCGAGGTTGAGCCGCAGCACCTTGTCCCACCCGATCGGCCGCATCCGGGTGAAGGGTGCCCGGAAAGACGTGCCGCCGGCGTTGTTGACCACGACGTCGAGCTGACCCAGTCGCTCGATCGCCGCGGCCACCATGCGCGCCACGGCGGCGGGGTCGGTGACGTCACAGGGCAGTACGACGGCCTTGCGGCCGCCGGCTTCTATCTCGGTGCAGACCTCGACCAACGCCGCCTCGGTACGGGCCACCAGCGCCACGTCGGCACCGGACGCGGCCAGACCGAGTGCCACGGCGCGGCCGATCCCACGGGAGGCACCGGTCACCAGTGCGGTTCGGCCGGCAAGGGAGAAGCTGTTCACCGGTCCGGCTCCCAGGTCGTCGGCAGCGGCCTCGAACCGGGCGCGAGCCGAGCCGCGATCTCATCGAGCACCCTGCCGGTATGCCGGGCGCCCACCAGCAGGTGCTTCCCGTCCTCGATCGCGAGAATCTCCGCGCTGGGGGCCGCGGCGAAGCGCTGCCGCGCCTGCGCCGGGCGCAGGTAGTCGTCGTTCTCTGGGATCAGGGCGACCAGCGGCTTCCCGGTCCGCTCCCAGCCGGCCAGATCTGCGGCGCCGGCAAGCTTGAGCGGCGGCGAGATCAGGATGCCGCCGGCCACCGTGGCGTCCTGGTAGCCGTAGCGCAGCACCAGCTCGGAACCGAACGACCAGCCCACCAGCCACGGGTCGGGCAGCAACTCGCCGCCCACGCCGGCCTCGACCAGGTCGAGCGCGGCGGCGACGTCGTACCGCTCTGCCTCGCCGCGGTCGAAGTGACCCTCGCTGCCGCCGGTGCCCCGGGTGTTGAACCGCAGCACGGCGATGCCGGCGAGGGCGGGCAGCCGCCAGGCGGCCTTTCGGAACAGGTGGCTGTCCATCGAGCCACCGGCGGTCGGCAGCGGGTGCAGGCACACCATCGTTGCCACCGCCGGCCGCCCGGCCGGAGCTGCCAGCTCGCCCTCGAGGGTCAGCCCGTCGGCGGTCACCAGGGCAACCGGCCGGCGTACGGCGGGGAGCACCGTGCTGGCCCGGATCGGGTCGCCCGGCGAGGCCGGTCGGCCCGGCGTGGGCACCGGCATCGGCACAGCGGGCAGCGCGGCCGGCTCAGCCATGACGGGGCGCGTTCTTCGACCGGTGCACCTTGACCCCGCGGCGGTCACGGGCGCGCCAGCAGGCGGTGTGCCAGTGCCGGCGGTCGTCCAGGCTGCTCTCCGGCCAGGCGACGACATGCGGCGTGGCCGGGCGGATCTGCTGGTCGCAGCCCGGGCAACGGTAGGGCTTGGCCGACGCGGATCCGGTGACATGGCGCACCACCCAGTCGCCGTCCGGCCAGCTCTCCAGGTGCTCCATGGCCCGTCAGCCGGTGGCTGTGCCACGGAAGCCACGACCGCCGAGGACCATCTGCTCCAGCAGCGGGGCCGGGGCGAGGCCCGGTTCCGGCGTGGCTCGATGGAGGGCGCTCTGCATCGTCAGCACCACGTCGGGCCCGATCCGGTCCAGCAGCTCGAACGGCCCGGCCGGATAGCCGCACCCCAGCTTCATGGCCGAGTCGATGTCCTCGACGCTCGCGTAGCCGGACTCCAGCATCCGGACGGCGTCGTTGAGGTGCGGAAAGAGCAGCGCGGCCACGATCAGGCCGGTCCGGTCCCGGCAGGACACGACGGTGCGGCCCGCCTTCTCCCAGACCGCACGGACGGCGGCGCCAGCGTCCGGCGCGGTCACCACGGTCGAGGCGACCTCCACCAGCGCCGGGCGCCAGCGCAGCCCCACCACGTCGGCCGGCCAGCATGTCCGCGTCACCTGCCGCATGACGGGGCCGCCGGCCGGCATCGGGATAACGAGCACGGTGCCGGGACGCAGCGACCTCTCCACCAGGATCAAGGCGCGCGCGTCGCCCTCCGTGGCCAAAAGGACCAGGTCGCGATCGGCGAGCGGCTCGAGGTCCGCATCGTCGTCTAGCCGCAGGACGTCGTACCCGGCGTCGGTCAGCTCCGCCGCCATCTCGGGCGCCGGCGAGCCGGCCCCCACCACGCCGATTCGCGCCACCGGCCGCGGCTCGACAGGTGCCGGAGGCGCGGGTTCGTCGCTGCCGTCGTAGCGATAGAAGCCACGCCCGGTCTTGCGGCCCAGCAGTCCGGCGGCGACCAGCTCACGCAGGATCGGGGCAGGTGCGTGCAGCCGGTCCCGCGAGGACCGGTACATCGTGTTCAGGATCTCGTACGCCGTGTCGAGGCCGATCAGGTCGAGCAGCGCGAGCGGCCCCATCGGGAAGCCGACGCCCACGCGCATCGCAGCGTCGATGTCTTCCCGGCTCGCGTGGGCCGACTCGTACATCGCCGCGGCCGCGTTGAGATAGCCGAAGAGCAGGGCGTTGGCGATGAACCCGGCCCGGTCACCCACCCGCACTGCGGTCTTGCCGGCACGGCCCGCCAGGTCGGCCACGTCGTCGAGCACGGCCGGGTCTGTGAGCACCGTGCCGACCACCTCCACCAGCCGCATCAGCGGCGCCGGGTTGAACCAGTGCATGCCGACCACGCGCCCCGGCCGCCCGGTCGCCACCGCGATGTCGATCACCGGCAGCGAGGAGGTGTTGGTGGCCAGAATCGTCTCCGGCGGGCAGATCCGGTCGAGCTCGGCGAATAGCGCCCGCTTGGTCTCCAGCCGTTCGGGAACCGCCTCGACCACCAGCTCCACGTCGGCCAGCGCGGCCAGGTCGGTCTGGAACTCCAGCCGATCGAGTAGGGCCAGGCGCTCGGCGGCGGCGAGCTTGCCGCGCGACACCGCACGCTCGGTGGAGCGCTCGACGTGACCGCGACCCCGATCGAGCGCCTCCTCGGCGACCTCCACGCCGACGACCTCGAGACCGCTGCGGGCCAGCACCTCGGCGATGCCGGCGCCCATGGTGCCCAGGCCCACCACACCAACCCGGGACAGCTCGCGCGCCACCGAACCCCATTTCCGCATGCTGGCACCGACCCCCGTCAGGCCTGCGAGCAGTTTCGCAGAGCGGCTGTGCCCCACTGCGGGCGCCGTACCCTTGCACCACATGGACAGCCACTCCGAGACGCCGGCTCCTTCGGCGCTTGCCACCGCCATCGGCGGTCGCCGGGGGATTCTCGACAGCTCGCTGCCTTCGGTGCTCTTCGTGCTGGTCTACGCCCGGCTTGGGCTGCGGCCCGCGGTCGGAGCGGCACTCGGGCTGGCCGGGGTGCTGCTCCTCGTCCGGGTGCTGCGCAGAGAGCCGCTCCGCTACGCCGCCAACGGGTTCTTCGGCGTGCTGGTCTCGACCCTGTTCGCACTCTGGCTGGGCCGGGCAGAGGGCTACTTCCTGCCCGGCATCATCATCAACGCCGTGTACGCCGCGGGGTTCCTCGTCTCGATAGCGGTCCGCAGGCCGCTGGTCGGCCTCATCATCGGCGCCCTGAGCCCCGGGGACACGGCAGGGCCGATCAACGGCCGGGTGCACCGGGTGCACATGTGGGCCACCGCCGGCTGGGCTGCGGTCTTCGCCACCCGCGCCGGCGTCCAGGGCGCCCTCTACCTCGCCGGCCGTCCCGGCTGGCTGGCGGCGACCAAGATCGCACTGGGCTGGCCGCTGACCCTGCTGGCCTTCGCCGCGACCATGGCCGCCGTACGCCGAGCGCGAGCGGCTCCCGAACCCCCGCCGGACCCCGAGTCCTCCGACCGGCCGCCGGTCTCCTCGTCTAGCGATCGGCAGTAGGGTCGGTCGAACGCAGTCGGGGGGTGGCCGTGCTCGCTCACAAGCTCGTCGGCAACGCCATGCAGATGGCGGTGTGCCAGCTGGAGGCCGGCCAAACCGTCTACTGCGAGGCGGGAAAGTTCCTGTGGAAGACCACGAACGTGACGGTGGAGACCCGGTTGTCCCGGCCGTCCGGCGCCGCCGACGGCGCTGCGGCAGCGGCGGGTGGGCTGCTGTCCATGGCGATGGACGTCGGCAAGCGCTACATCGCCGGCGAGTCCCTGGCCTTTCAGTACTACACGGCCGTGGGCGGCTCCGGGCTGGTGACCTTCGCCGGCGTACTGCCCGGTGAGATGCGTGCCATCGAGCTCGACGGCAGCTCCGGCTGGTACGCCGAGAAGGACGCCTTCGTCGCGGCGGAGCGGGAGGTGAACTTCGACATCGCGTTCTCCGGCTTCTGCAGCGGCCGCAAGGGCGGCGAGGGCTTCGTCCTGGAGAAGTTCACCGGCAGCGGGACCCTGTTCATCGCCGGCGCCGGCAACTTCATCGAGCTCAACCCGGCGAAGTACGGCGGCAAGATCCAGGTCGACACCGGGTGCGTGGTCGCCTTCGAGGACCGCATCCGCTACGGCGTCGAGCGGGTCGGGGCGGCGAACGCGCAGACCGCGCAGACCGCGATGAGCGCTCTGTTCGGCGGTGAAGGGCTCAACCTGGCCACCCTCGAGGGCGACGGCACGGTCATCCTCCAGTCCATGACCATCGAGGGGCTGGCGAAGGCGCTGGCCAAGAACATGGGTATGCCGGACGAGAAGAAGGGGCCGCTCGGCGGCCTGCGCTTCGGCAGCTTCGACTAAGGGAGAGCGCGATGGGATTCCTCGACAAGGCACGTGACGCCGCCCAGCAGGCGGCCACGAAGGCACAGCAGGGCATGGCGCAGGGTCAGGCGAAGCTCGGCGAGGTGCAGGCCAAGCGGGCCAGCGACGCGCTGCTACGCGACCTCGGCGCCGCCTTTTACGCCGAGCAGCGCCAAGGTGGCAGCTCGGAGGCCGTAGTGAGCGCACTACGGGCGATCGACACCCATGTCGCCCAGAACGGCCCGATCGACACGTCGTCGAGCCCGGACGGCGGCATGCCGTCGGGCACTGGTACGCCGCCACCGCCAACCTCGGCCGCCGGTACGCCGCCGCCGAGCCCGGCCGCGCCGCCGACGCCTGGCGGGGACTTCAAGCTCGACGACCTCTAGTCCCGGACGCTTGCTCGCTGGCTGATCCCGCCCGCCTACTGTCGGGCGAGGGCGTGATACTCCTCGTTCGGCAGCATGTTGGTGGCCATCGCCATCCGGTTGGTGAAGTTGTACATCGCGGCGACCTCGGCGACGTCCCAGACCTCCTCGTCGCAGAGGCCGACCGCCCGCAGCCGGGCCAGGTCTCCCTCGGCGCACGAGCGGGGGTCGTGCGTGAGCTTCTCGGCGTACGCGCAGATCGCCGTGCGCCGCTCGTCGAGGCCGGCCCGACGCCAGTCCAGCGTGATCCGGTCCCCGAGAACCGGATCGCCCAGCGCCGCACGCAGGGCGGCGCCGTGGGCGACCAGGCAGTACAGGCACCCGTTGGCCATCGAGACGACCACCGCGATCATCTCGCGGTCGGCGACCGAAAGGTGGTCGGTGGGCACGTGCAGCGACTTGAAGTGGGCGAACCACGTGCGCAGGCGCTCCGGCCGGAACGAGTAGGTGCGGAAGACGTTCGGGACGAAGCCGAGATTCTCCCGCGCCTTGGCGAACAGCTTCTGCAGGTCCGCCGGCAGCTCGCTCTCGGCGGGGACGGGGAACCAGCTGCCGACGACCTCGCTCACCGCCGGCTCACCCGCGGCGCCAGTCCGGCTTGCGCTTCTCCAGGAACGCGGCCATGCCCTCCGCCGCGTCCGGCGTCTGGCTGGTCGCGGCCATCACCTCGACGGCGTAGGCGTAGGCCTGCGCGGGGCCGAGCCCCAGCTGGGTGTAGAACGCGGTCTTGCCGATGCCCTTGCTGGCCGCGCTCCCCCTGGTGGCTCGCTCGAGCAGGTCGGCCACCGCCGAGTCGAGCTGGGCCGGCGGTACGACGGCATTGACCAGCCCCCACTCCAGCGCGGTGCCGGCGTCGATGACGTCGCCCGTCATCGCCAGCTCGGCCGCCCGCTTGCGCCCGACGTTGCGGGCGATCTCGACCATCGGCGTGTGGCAGAACCAGCCGCCCTTGCCACCGGGTGCCGCGAAGCCGGCGGTGTCGGCCGCGACGGCGAGGTCGGCCGCAGCGACCAGCTGACAGCCGGCGGCGGTGGCCAGCCCGTGCACCCGCGCGAGCACCGGCTGCGGGATCCGCTGCATCAGCGCAACGAGGTCGGTGCAGGTGAACAGCAGCCGGCGTACGGCGTCGAGGTCGGCGGCAGCGACGTCGGCGAAGTCGTGCCCCGCGGAGAACACCGGCCCGGCGCCGGCCAGCACGACCCCGAGGGCGTCGCTCTCGCCGACCTCGGAGAAGGCCGCGACCAGCTCCCGCAGGTGTTGCAGCGACAGCGCGTTGCGGCGCTCGGGCCGGTTCATCGTGACCGTGACGAAATCGCCGGCGCGCTCGACCAGCACGCAGTCGTATCTCACCGTGGCGCCTCCGATCGGGGACCGCCAGGGTACGCCGGTCAGGAGACCGCGACCGGTGCCCGCTGCACCCACAGCACCCGGTGCAGCCGGGTCGCCACCAGCAGCCGCTCGATCCGCGCCGGCACCCGGCGCAGGACCAGCCGGCGGCCGCAGCGACCGGCCCGCCGGTGCGCGCCGACCAGGACGCCGAGCCCGGTGGCGTCGAGCAGCAGCACGTCGGCGAGGTCGACGACGAGATCGCCGATGCCGGCGTCGAGGGCGGAGTGCAGGGCCTGGCGGACGTCGGCGACGGTGCTCACGTCAAGGCTGCCGCGGAGCACCAGCAGCTCCCCCGGCCGCTCCGGAATCGCCTGCACCGAGCCCCCGTTCGAGACCGGGCACGGGCCCGAGGTCTCGCGCACTATGACGCGCCCAGGTCAAGAAGCGTTGGCACGACACGGTCACGATTGCGCCACGATCCCTCCGGGCGTGAGACCGGACTCACTGCCCATGTCGAGGAAGGTTCGAAGCGCGCGGTCGACCGCCGCGGGTAACGGCTCAGCCGTCGTACCGGTACCAGCCGCGGCCGGTCTTGCGGCCCAGGTCGCCGGCGGCCACCATTCGCTCCATCACCTCCGGCGGCCGGAACTTCTCCTCCCCCGTCCCGTCATGGATGTTGTGGCCGGCGTGCAGCATGATGTCGACCCCGGTGAGGTCCATGGTGGCCAGCGGGCCCATGGCGTGCCCGAAGCCGAGCCGGCAGGCGGTGTCGACGTCCTCGGCGCTGACCACGCCGGACTCCACCAGCCGCGCCGCCTCGACCATCAGGGCGGCGATCAGCCGGGTGGTGACGAAGCCGGAGACGTCACGGTGCACCACGATGCAGGTCTTGCCCACCGTCTCCGCGAACGCCCGGGCCCGGTCCAGCGTCTCGTCGCTGGTCTTGTGGCCGCGGACCAGCTCGCAGAGCCCCATCATCGGCACCGGTGAGAAGAAGTGGGTGCCGACTACCCACTCCGGCCGCGAGGTGGCAGCCGCGATAGAGGTCACCGGGATCGCGCTGGTGTTGGTGCCGAGCACGGTGTCGGGCTTGCACACCCGGTCCAGCTCGCCGAAAACCTCCCGTTTGACCTCGAGCCTCTCGAACACCGCCTCGATGACCAGATCGGCCTCCCCGGCCGCCTCGAGACCCGTGACCGTGTCGATCCGAGCCCGCGCGGCCGCCGCGTCGGCCGCGGTCATCCGCTCCTTCGCCACGAACTTCTCGTACGACGAGGAGATGCCGGCCACTGCTCGCTCGAGCGCCTCGCCGCTGACGTCCTGCAGCGTCACGTCGTAACCGGCCGCCGCGGCCACCTGAGCGATGCCCGAGCCCATCAGCCCGGCGCCGACGACCGCGACCCGCTCCGCCACGATCTGACCCGCCTCCCGGTCACTTCCCAGCCCCGTGGCGGGCAGCGTATCCGGGCCGGGTCCCGCGGTTGGCCGGCGCCGGCGAGGCGACCGGTCGAACGTAGGGTTTGCGGAGCACTCGACAGGCTCCTGACCCGGTGTGGCCCGGCGGTTGGAGGGGGACAGCGGTGGCCGTCGTCGACGACCTGCACCCCGGTCCCCGCGGCCGGCGGGCGCGGCCGATGTCCTGGCCGGCGTACGCGGCCGCCGCGACGGCGTTCACCTTCGCCGTGGTCAGCCTCTACTGGGGCCTGGGAGGCACCGCCGGCCTGGGAACCCTTGGTGGTGAGCTCGAGGAGCTCGCTCGCAGGCGTGACCCGCTGCTCATCGGCTTGACCTGGGCTGCGGTTGTACTCAAGGCCCTGGGCGGGCTGCTCGCGCTGGCCCTCGGCCAGGCGTGGGGCCGACGGTTCCCCCGGTGGCTGCTGCTGACGGCCGCCTGGGGCGGGTCGGCGATGCTGACGCCCTACGGCGGCGCGCAGATGGCCGGCGCGGCGCTCGTCGAGCTCGGCGTCGTCCACGTCGACGGGCCGGTGGACCGGGCCGCGCTGCGCTGGCACCTGATGCTCTGGGACCTCTGGTTCCTGGTGTGGGGCCTGCTGCTCGGGCTTGCCGCCTCGCGGTACACCCGCGCGACGGCGACGAGCGAGCGCTGACATGCTGGGCAGAAGTGCCGGACCTGGAAGAGCGGGTGACACATGCCGCACGGCTACCACTATCTGTTGGGCCCGGTCGCCGCGCTTCTCGCTGTCGGCGTCCTGATCCTGCTCTCCCGGTGGGCGTTCGGCAGCGGTCACCGCCCCTCGGTCCCGCTGAATGAGGGCGGCCAGCCGGACTACGGGCTTCTCACGCCGGTCGCCACGGTGCGCGGCCGCGAGGACGCCGACATGCTCCGCGAGCTCCTCGCCGAGGCGGGCATCCGCGCGACGGTCGTGCCGGCCGCCCGTCCTCCCGGAGACCGCCTCCACACCGGTTTTCAGCTGCTGGTCTTCCCGGCCGTCGCCGCCCGGGCGCGCGATCTCCTCGCGAGCAGCGGCCGCTGAGCTGTAGGCCTAGAGCTCCAACGGGTCGGGATCCGGCTCGCGCGACACGTCGGCTCCCAGCGAGCGCAGCTGCTCGATGAGATCTTGATAGCCACGGTCGATGTGGTGGACCTCGCCGACCGTGGTCACTCCCTCCGCCACCAGACCGGCGAGCACCAGCCCGGCGCCGGCGCGGATGTCGGTGGCTCGCACCGGTGCTCCGGAGAGGGCGTCGCGGCCGCGGACGACCGCGTGGTGGCCGTCGGTGCGGATGTCGGCGCCGAGTCGTACGAGCTCGTCGATGAACATGAAGCGGCTCTCGAACACATTCTCCGTGATCATGGCGGCGCCGTCGCTGACCGCGGCCAGGGCGATCATGCCGGGCTGCAGGTCGGTCGGGAAGCCCGGATAGGGCAACGTCACCACATCGACCGCCTTCGGTCGTTCGGTCATCGCGACGCGGAAGCCGTCCGGACGCACCTCCACCCTGGCGCCCGCCGTACAGAGCTTGTCCAGGGCGATCTCGAGGTGGGCGGCCACCGCGTTGCGGACCACCACGTCGCCACGCGTCATCACCGCGCCGATGGCGAAGGTGCCGGCCACCACGCGGTCGGGCACCGTGGCGTGCCTCGCCGGTCGAAGCGACTCCATGCCCTCGATCTCCAGCGTGGACGTGCCCACGCCGCCGATCTCGGCCCCCATCTCGGTGAGCAGCACGCACAGGTCGACGATCTCGGGCTCGCGGGCGGCGTTGTCGATCACCGTCCGGCCCTTGGCGAGAACGGCGGCCATCAGCAGGTTCTCGGTCGCGCCCACGCTCGGGAAGTCGAGCCAGATGGTCGCTCCGGCCAGCCGGGGGGCGGCGGCCACCAGGTAGCCGTGCGAGCTCTCGACGGAGGCACCCATCTTGGCCAGCCCGGCGATGTGCCAGTCGAGGCCCCGTGAGCCGATGTTGTCCCCCCCGGGCAGCGCCACCCGGACCTCGCCGCACCGGGCCAGCAGCGGGCCGAGAACGCAGATCGAGGCTCGCATCCGGCGTACCAGGTCGTAGTCGGCCTCGGTGCCCGGGCGCTCGGGCACGGTGATCCGCAGCTCCGGCGGCGTTCCCTCGACCACGCAGCCCAGCCGGCGCAACAGCTCACTCATGATCGAGACGTCGAGGATGCGGGGTACGCCGGTCAGCGTCGTCGTGCCCTCGGCGAGCAGGGCAGCCGCCATCAGCTTCAGAACGCTGTTCTTGGCGCCCGGGACCGTCACCTCGCCGGCCAGGCGGGTGCCGCCGACGACCCGGAACCGCTCCACCGCAGGATGGTAACGGCGTTCTCCCGCGAGGACGGACAGGCAACCTTTGTCACGAGGGGTGCGTCCTCCCTGGCGTACCGCCTTCTCGAGCGAGGGAGCCGGCGTGGACAGCGAACAGCGGGAGGCGTTCCGCGACTACGTCGCCGCCCGCTCAGCTGCCCTGCTGCGTACGGCGTACCTCCTCACCGGCAACCGGGCGGACGCCGAGGACCTCCTGCAGACCGCCATGGCGAAGACCTACCTGGCCTGGGGCAGGATCCGCGACAGCGGCGCCGTCGACGGCTATGTCCGGCGGGTCATGGTCAACAGCTGGACGTCGCTGTGGCGGCGGCGCCGGGTCGACGAGTACGCAACCGACGAGCTGCCGGAGCGCGCGGGCCGGGACCCCACCGCGGACCTCGACCTGCACGACGCGCTGTGGCGGGCCCTCGGCCGGCTGCCCAGGCGCCAGCGGGCCGCGGTGGTGCTGCGCTACTACGAGGATCTGACCGAGGCCGAGACGGCCGACGCGCTCGGTATCGCGGTCGGGACAGTCAAGAGCACCGTCTCCCGCGGGTTGGCCCGCCTGCGCGAGGACGCCGGCCTGGACGACGACCCACGTGCCGATCTTCCACGCACCCCGACCGCTGGAGCCAGGCCATGACCCCCATCGACGAGGAGCTGCGGACTGCCCTGCACGAGCGGGCCCGCTCACTACCCCCGCCCGCGGACCCGCTGGCCGGCATCGAGCGCCGGGCCGCCCGGATCCGGCGCCGGCGGGTGACCGCCGCGGTGGCCGGTTCGGCGCTCGCCGTCACGGTGGTTGCGGTCGGGGCACCCCTGGCGCTCGACGGGCTGCGCGATGCCGGCGGTCCAGCACGCGGTCCCGCCGGCGGCGGCGCCCTGCCCTCACCTCCCAGTGGCGCACCAACGCCATCCACCGAAACGCCGCCGGGGGGGCCGGGAGGCGTGGTGAACTTCATCGACTGGCCGAGCAGGGTCAGTGGCCCCGACGACGGCCTGACGGACGAGATCATTCGGCAGTGGAGCAAGGACCACCACACAACACCAGCCGTCGTCGGGATGGCGCTGCTCTGGCGGCAGCCGCTGCCCCAGGGTGGCGGGGTGGCCGGTATCTGGCAGCTCTGGCAGCTCGGCTCGCGGACGGCGTACACCGTCGTCGGGCAGCGGTCACCGGACGGCCGGACGTTCATCGTGCTGGACCAGATCACCCCGGGGGGCGTCAAGGAGATCTCGTCCGTGCTGTCGGGCGGCGCGTTCCCGCACGTCGTGGTGCTGGGGCCGCCGGCGACGGGACAGATCAGCTACGCCCCGGACGGCCGGCGCTTCCGGCCGGTCGAGCACCTGCAGGGCTTCACCGGAGGCGACGGCTGGGCCGTCTTCGACCGCACCGGCGGCGGCCAGCAGCTGCCGGACCTCATCGAGGTGCTGGACGGCGACGGTGGACTGGTCTACCGCGGTCAGATCGACGTGGGGCCGAGCTCCCCCGACGTCTAGATTGCTGGTCATGACTTCGACCGACGAGCAGAGCGGCGGCGTCGTCCTCAGCCGCATCTACACCCGTACCGGGGACGACGGCACGACGGCGCTGGGTGACATGAGCCGCACCCGCAAGACCGACCCGCGGATCGCGGCGTACGCCGACGTCGACGAGGCGAACGCAGCGATCGGGGTGGCCGTGGCCCTCGGCGCACTGCCGGCCGACGTGACCGAGCTGCTGACCTCGATCCAGAACGACCTGTTCGACGTCGGCGCCGACCTCTGCACGCCGGTTGTCCCGGACCCGGAGTGGCCGCCGCTGCGGGTCACCGAGGCCTACGTCGATCGGCTCGAGGTCGCGTGTGACACCCACAACGCGAAGCTCGCCAAGCTGCGCAGCTTCGTGCTGCCGGGTGGTACGCCGGGTGCTGCGCTCCTGCACGTCGCGCGGACCGTCACGCGCCGGGCCGAACGCGCTACCTGGGCGCAGGTGGAGGCGGCCCCGGACACGACCAACCCGCTGGCGGCGACGTACCTCAACCGCCTGTCGGATCTGCTGTTCATCCTCGGCCGGGTGGCCAACCCCGACGGCGACGTGCTCTGGAAGCCGGGCGCCAACCGCTAGCGCGGCGGCGGCGCCCCTGGCGGCACAGCCAGCAGCCAGGCACGGAAGCCGACCAGGGCGGACTCGCTCATCGCCAGCTCCACCCGTACGCCGTCGCTGACGCAGGCCAGCACCACGGAGTCGGCCAACATCGCCAGCGCCTCCGGCCCGGTCGGCCGCCGCTCGCCCGCGATGGAGAAGCCGGCGCGCGGGAACGTGCGGCCCGGCCGGGACGCGAAGCTGACGGCGCGATACCACGTCAGGGTCTCGTCCTCATAGCGCCCGACCCCCAGCGCCCAGCCGCGACCGTGGCTGGCACGGCGCAGCCGGACGCTCACGTCGATGGCCCCAGGGCGGCGGCGCAGCAGATGTCGTCGTAGCGCCAGCCCCGCGAGCACGAGCCCGGCCAGCACGACGACGAGCCCGGTGACGTCGAGCAGACTCACCGCCGCCACCGGCACCTCCGCCTCTCCCGAGGCCCGGCGCGCTGGCTCAGCCGGACTCGCCGGCGGCGCGCAGGCGAGCCCGCGCCCGCCCGGCCGCTGCGTTGGCTCCGTCGTCGTCGCCCGCCTCTGCTCGCGCCAGCGCCGCCCGCGCCCGCGCCACGTCGATCTCCGCCGCGAGCTCGACGCTCTCCGCCAGCACGGACACGCCGGCCTCGGTCACCGACAGGAAGCCGCCGTGCACCGCCGCCACCAGCTCGTCCGCGCCGGAGCGCCGGATCCGCACCGCGCCCGGGACGAGCTCACCGAGCATCGACGCGTGCCGGGGCAGGATGCCGACCTCGCCCTCGGTGGTGCGGGCGATCACCATCTCGGCATCCCCGGACCAGACCTCCCGGTCCGGAGCGACCAGCTCGACGTGCAGCTCCGCCACCAAAGCCTCCGCCCAAGGGCCGGCCGGTACGCCGGGATGTCGAGGATACCGGTGAGCTGAGCCGCTGGCGGCCGGGACGTTGCGGCTGACCGCTCCGCCGAAGGGCGCCGGCAAGTTGCGCCGATCGGCACTTCAACCGTCCCCGGCCGGCACCGATGTCATTGATATGCGGACGAGAGGCCCCAAGAGCCGCCGCCGCCGAGCAACGGATGGAGGTGACAGATGAAGCTCAAGAACCGGGCAGTCCTGGCGCTGATTCGCGCCACCGGCGCGCTGACCGCGCTGGTGGCGATCGTCGAGGCCGGCTCCAAGTGGAACTAGTCGCATCCGAACGTGACCGAGCATCCAGATCCGCAACCAGACAACCGACAACAGAAGGAGCACTGATGCAGGCGGACATGGCGAGGCGGCCGTCCCCGGCCGTCGACACCGACCGCCGGCCCGCGAGAGCACCGGGCCGCGGTCACAAGTGGGGCTGAGCCTCGCTCGGGGAGGTGAGGCGTCAAGGCGTCACCTCCCCGGTCGGGACGAACCACAGAGAGGCGTCTGGTGCGCAGGCACGTCGTCGACGGTTACGTCGCTGCCGTCATCACGGCCGGCGGCGCCGTCCTGGCATTCCTGGTCATAGCGGCCGCCCGCACCCCGCCGACCGTCTCGCTACTCGCCGTCGCCGTACTCGCCGCGGCGCTACTGCTCGGTGAGCTGCGCCCCATCAAGATCTCCCACGGTGACGACAGCGTCGACGAGGTCACGATCTCCAGCTGTTTCTCGCTCGCCCTGGTCATCCTCGGGCCGTTGGTGCTCGCCGTAGGCGCCCAGGTGCTCGCAGTCCTCGTGGACGACATTCGACGGCGCAAGGAGCCTCGCAAGGTCGCCTTCAACGCGGCCCAGTACGTCCTCACCCTGGCTGCCGCGAGGTGCGTCTACGCCGCCATATCCGGGCACACCATCATCGCGGACACGTCCGCCTTCGACCCAGGCGACCTGTTGCCCGCCCTCGCCGCCGCGGTGACGTTCTTCATCGTGAACGACGCCATCACGACGACAGTCGTGGCCCTGTCCCTCGAGGTACCCGTGATGCAGCGCATCCGGGCCGATCTGAACCATCACCTGTCCACCTCAGGTGTGCTGCTCGCGCTCGCTCCGGTGGTTCTCGAGAGCGTCGAGTTCAGCCCGTGGCTGGTGCCGCTGCTGCTCATGCCGATCGCCGCCGTGCACAAGAGTGCGAGCCTCGCGATCGCCCGCGAACGTCAGGCACTCCACGACACGCTCACCGGGCTGCCCAACCGGGCGCTGATGCGAGAGCGGGTGCAGCGTGCCCTGCACCGGACGGGCCCCAGCGGCGAACCGTTGGCGGTCATGTTCATCGACCTCGATCACTTCAAGGAGATCAACGACACGCTCGGCCACCACGTCGGGGACCGGCTGTTGACCGCGGTGGCCGGGCGGCTGGCCGGCGTCGTCCGGCACGAGGACACCGTGGCACGCCTGGGCGGGGACGAGTTCGCCATCCTCACGGCGGGGCTGGGCCGAAGGGAGATCGAGGCGATGGCGGAGCGACTGACCCAGTCGCTCGACCAGCCGTTCACGCTCGACGGCGTCCGGCTCGACGCCGGTGCCAGCATCGGCATCGCGCTGGCACCGGAGCACGGCGACAACGTCGATGTCCTGCTGCAGCGCGCCGACGTGGCGCTGTACGCCGCCAAGGGCGACCGCGGCACCTATCAGGTCTACTCGGCCGACGCCGACGAGCACACCGTCGAGCGCCTCAGCCTGCTGGGTGACCTGCGCCGGGGACTGGAGGAGGGTCGGGTCAGCCTGCACTACCAGCCGAAGTGCGAGACCCGCAACGGCCGGCTGGTCGGAGTCGAGGGGCTGGCGCGCTGGGTGCATCCCGAGCGGGGTTCGATCAGTCCAGAGATCTTCATCCCGATCGCCGAGAACAGCGGGCTGATCCGGCCGCTGACCCGCGAGACACTGCGGCTGGGCCTGCGCGAGCTGCGCGGGTGGTCCGAACGCGGTCACGACATCGGGCTGGCGCTCAACCTCTCGACCCGGCTGCTCAGCGACCTCGACCTGCCCGGCCAGGTGCTTGCCGCCTTGGACGAGGCCGGCGTACCGGCGGAGCGGCTCACCCTCGAGGTCACCGAGAGCAGCATCATGTCCGACAGCGGCCGGGCGCGGACCGTGCTCCGCCAGCTCAGGGCGCTCGGCGTTCGGCTGGCGATCGACGACTTCGGCACCGGCTACTCGTCGCTGTCCTATCTGAGCAGCCTTGCCGTCGACGAGATCAAGATCGACAAGTCCTTCGTCCAGGCGATGCGCGAGGACAACAATGCCGCGATCGTGCGGTCGACCATCGAGCTCGGGCACAACCTCGGCCTCCAGGTGGTGGCGGAGGGCGTCGAGGAGCCGGAGGTCTGGCGCCGGCTGCTGCCGCTGGGCTGTGACTTCGTCCAGGGCTACTACATCGGTCGCCCCATGGCTGCCGCGGAGTTCCTGGTGTGGCTGGAGGCCGCCGAGGCCCGAGCGCCGCTGCCAACGGAGCTAGAGCCTGCGCCGGAAGGCAGTCGACCGCTGTGAGACCACCGTGCTGATCGTCGTCGCCGCACTACTGGCAATCGCCGCGGTCCCGCTCGCCGGGGGGCGACTCTCGGCGCTCGGTGAGATCCGCCTGGTCGGCGTGTGGCTCCTGGTCCTCGCTCTGCTCCTGCAGGTTCTCGTGATCTCCGTCGTACCGCAGTGGCCACGGCCCTTGCTCGCGGCGGTGCACATCGCCACCTACGTCCTTGCTGGCGCCTTCGTATGGCGTAACCGCCGGGTGCCCGGCGTCGCGGTGATCGCGGTGGGTGGCGCCCTGAACGGCATCACGATCGTCCTCAACGGCGGCGTGCTGCCGGCGTCGCCAAGCGCGCTGCGACGGGCCGGCATCGCCCACTCGCCCGCCGAGTTCATCAACGCCGGCGTGCTGGCGCACCCGAAGCTGCCGTGGCTCGGCGACGTCTTCGCCGTACCGGCGTCCTGGCCCCTAGCGAACGCCTTCAGCCTCGGCGACGTGCTGATCCTGCTCGGCGTCGCCTGGGGTGCGCACCGCAGCTGCGGGTCGGTGGTGGCCCGGTGGCCACGCCAGCGGCTCGGCGCCTCCGCCTAGCGCCCCTCGAGCTCCTTCGCCTTTGCCTCGACGTCCTCGACGCCGCCGCAGAGGAAGAACGCCTGCTCGGGCAGGTGGTCGTAGTCCCCGTCGGTCAGCGCGCGGAACGAGGAGATCGTCTCCGCCAACGGCACGAACTTGCCCGGCTGGCCGGTGAACTGCTCGGCGACGAACATCGGCTGGGACAGGAACCGCTCGATCCGGCGGGCCCGGCCGACGGTGACCTTGTCCTCCTCGGAGAGCTCGTCGATGCCGAGGATGGCGATGATGTCCTGGAGGTCCTTGTAGCGCTGCAGGATCCGCTGCACCTCTCGGGCCACGTCGTAGTGCTCGGCACCCAGGAAGCGGGCATCCAGGATCCGTGAGGTCGAGTCCAGGGGGTCCACCGCGGGATAGATGCCCTTCTCCGAGATCCCGCGCGAGAGCACCGTGGTGGCGTCGAGGTGGGCGAAGGTCGTGTGCGGCGCCGGGTCGGTGATGTCGTCGGCCGGCACGTAGATCGCCTGCAGCGACGTGATCGAGTGGCCCCGGGTCGAGGTGATGCGCTCCTGCAGCTCACCCATCTCGTCGGCGAGGTTGGGCTGGTAGCCCACCGCACTGGGCATCCGGCCGAGCAGCGTCGAGACCTCGGAGCCAGCCTGGGTGAACCGGAAGATGTTGTCGATGAACAGCAGCACGTCCTGCTTCTGGACGTCGCGGAAGTACTCCGCCATCGTCAGCGCGGCGAGCGCGACCCGCAGCCGGGTGCCGGGCGGCTCGTCCATCTGCCCGAACACCAGCGCGGTCTTGTCGATGACGCCGGTCTCGGTCATCTCGAGGAACAGGTCGTTGCCCTCACGGGTGCGCTCGCCCACCCCGGCGAAGACCGAGACACCGCCGAAGTTCTCGGCGACCCGGTAGATCATCTCCTGGATGACCACGGTCTTGCCGACGCCGGCGCCACCGAACATGCCGATCTTGCCGCCCTGCACGTACGGCGCCAGCAGGTCGATGACCTTGATACCGGTCTCGAACATCTCGGTCTTGCTCTCGAGCTGGTCGTACGGCGGCGAGGGACGATGGATCGGCCAGTACGTGTCGGCGTCGACCGAGGCGACGTCGAGCGGCTGGCCGAGGGTGTTGAAGACGTGGCCCTTCGTGGCGTCGCCGACCGGCACCATGATCGGCGAGCCGGTGTCGGTCACCTCGGCACCGCGGACGACGCCGTCGGTCATCTGCATGGCGATGGCCCGGATCATGTTGTCGCCGATGTGCCCGGCGACCTCCAGCGTCAGGGTGGCCGTCTCACCACCCAGCGTCCGCTCGACGTGCAGCGCGTTGTGGATCTCCGGCAGCTGGTCCGGCGCGAACTCGACGTCCATGACGGGTCCGATGACGCGGACGACCCGCCCCTTGGTCCCGCCGGTGCCGGTGCCCTGTCGCTCGGTCAGCGCGCTGCTCATGTCAGTCTCCTCCGGTCTTGGACAGCGCCTCGGCGCCCCCCACGATTTCCATGATCTCTTGGGTGATCTCGGCCTGCCGAGCGGCATTTGCGGCCCGGGTCAACCCCTTGATCAGCTCGTCCGCGTTGTCGCTAGCGGCCTTCATCGCCCGTCGGCGGGCCGCCGACTCGGAGGCGGCGGACTCCAGCATCGCGCTGTAGATCCGAGCCTCGATGTAGCGGGGCAGCAGCGTCTCCAGCACCGCCTCGGCCGAGGGTTCGAACTCATACAGCGGAGATGGCCCGGACCGCTCCGGCGCGTCCGTGTACTCGATCACCAGCGGCAGCACCCGTCGAGCCACCGCACGCTGGGTCAGCGCGGAGACGAACTCCGTGTGCACGAGATGGATCTCGTCCACGCCACCGTCGTCGGCGCCGCGGACGAAGGCGTCGATGACGGCGGACGCGACCTCCTTGGCGTCGTCGTAGGTCGGCTGCTCGGAGAAGCCGGTCCAGGCGTTGGTCACGTCGCGGCCGCGGAACCGGTAGTAGCCGACCGCCTTGCGCCCCACGAGGTAGGGCACCGGCTCCTTGCCCTCCTCCTGTACCAGGCTGCGGAGCTCCTCCGCCGTACGCAGCGCGTTGGCGTTGTAGGCACCGGCCAGCCCGCGGTCGCTGGTGACCACGAGTACGGCGGCTCGCCGCGGGTTCTCCCGCGGCGTGGTCAGCGGCGAGGTGACCGTGGTCTGGCTGGCCACCGCCGAGACCACGCCGGTGATCGCCTCGGCGTACGGCCTGGCTGCGGCGACCCGCTGCTGCGCCTTCACGATGCGCGACGCCGCGATGAGCTCCATCGCCCGCGTGATCTTCTTCGTCGACTGGACCGAGCGGATCCGGCGGCGATAGACGCGCAGCTGACCGGCCATGGACTCTAGCCCGCGACCCGCGCGGAGCCGCGGTCTGGAGGCGGCCGCCGCCGGGTGGCCTGGATCGCCTCCTGGCCCACCTCGTCCTCGTCCATCGCCTCGGTCTCGGCCTCGTTGACCAGCGACCGGCCGTCCCCCGGCTGGAACTGCCGCTTGAACTCCTCGATCGCCGCCCGCAGCGACGACACCGTGTCGTCGTCGAGCTTGCCGGTCTGGGTGATCGCGTCGTAGCTGCCCTGGTGCGAGCGGCCGATGTAGTCGAGCAGCTCGGCCTCGAACCGGCGGATGTCAGGGACCGGCACGTCGTCGAGGAGGCCGTTGGTGCCGGCCCAGATCGAGACCACCTGGCGCTCCACCGGGAACGGTGAGTACTGCGGCTGCTTGAGCAGCTCGACCAGGCGCGCACCGCGCTCGAGCTGGGCCTTGGACGCCTTGTCCAGGTCGGAGCCGAAGGCGGCGAAGGCCTCCAGCTCGCGGAACTGGGCGAGGTCGAGCCGGAGCCGGCCGGCGACGGACTTCATCGCCTTGATCTGCGCGTTGCCACCGACCCGGGACACCGAAACGCCGACGTTGATGGCCGGGCGTACGCCGGAGTTGAACAGGTCGGTCTCGAGGAAGATCTGCCCGTCGGTGATCGAGATCACGTTGGTCGGGATGTAGGCCGAGATGTCGTTGCCCTTGGTCTCGATCAGCGGCAGCCCGGTCAGCGAGCCGCCGCCGAGTGAATCGGAGAGCTTGGCGCAGCGCTCCAAGAGCCGGGAGTGCAGGTAGAACACGTCGCCTGGGTAGGCCTCTCGGCCGGCGGGGCGGCGCAGCAGCAGGGAGATGTTGCGGTAGGCCTCGGCCTGCTTGGACAGGTCGTCGAAGACGATCAGCGCGTGCTGGCCGGCGTACATCCAGTGCTGGCCGATCGCGGAGCCGGAGTAGGGCGCGATGTACTTGAACGCGGCCGGCATGGAGGCCGGCGCCGCGACGATCGTCGTGTAGTCCATCGCGCCGGCGTCCTCGAGCGCTGCGGCGAGGCCACGGACGGTCGAGCCCTTCTGACCGATTGCGACGTAGACGCACTTCACCTGCAGCGCCGGGTCGCCGGTGGCCCAGTTGTCCCGCTGGTTGATGATCGTGTCGAGGACGACCGCGGTCTTGCCGGTCTGCCGGTCACCGATGATCAGCTGCCGCTGGCCGCGGCCGATCGCCGTCATCGAGTCGATGGCCTTGATGCCGGTCTGCAGCGGTTCCTTGACCGGCTGGCGCTGGACGACCGAGGGTGCCTGGATCTCCAGCGGCCGGCGCTCGGTCGAGGGAATCTCGCCCTTGCCGTCGAGCGGGCGGCCGAGCGGGTCGACGACCCGGCCGAGGAAGGCGTCGCCGACCGGCATCGAGAGGATCTCGCCGGTACGGCGTACCTCCTGGCCCTCCTCGATGCGCTGGGCGTCGCCCATGATGACGCAGCCGATCTCGCGGATGTCGAGGTTCAGCGCCAGGCCCAGGGTGCCGCCCTCGAACTCGAGCAGCTCGTTGGTCATCGCCGAGTGCAGCCCCTCGACCCGGGCGATCCCGTCGCCGGTCTCGGTGACCCGGCCGACCTCCTCGCGCGTCGTCTCCGGGGTGTAGGAGGAGACGTAGCGCTCCAGCGCCGCGCGGATTTCGTCCGGCCGGATGCTCAGCTCGGTCATGCGATGTCCCTGCTTCCCTCGAGGTCGTCGCCGTCCATTCTGCCGGGCACCCCGGCAGCCTCGGCGGGGCCGGTCACCACTCGGCCGCCGCCAGCGCCTCCGGTCATCCGGCCAGCCGGCGCCGCGCCTCGGCCAGCCGGCCCGCGACGGTGCCGTCGATCACGAAGTCCCGGACGTGTACCCGTACGCCGCCCAGCACCGACGGGTCGACCTCCACCTGCAACGCCACCTGCTGGCCGAACTCGCGGGCCAACGCGGCCGCGAGCCGTGCCTCCTCCGCCGGAGTCAGCCTGAGGGCGACCTGCACGGAGGCGACCAGCCGCCGGCGCCGCTCGGCGGCGAGGGCGGCATAGCCCTCCAGCGCACGGTCCAGGGTGCGGCCACGCGGGTGGGCCACCACCTCGTCGACCAGCCGCAGCGTGGCCGGCAGCGCCCGGCCCTCCAGCAGCGCGTGGACGAGCTCCCGCTTGCGCTCGAGCGGCAGGCCCCGGTCGGTCAACGCCATCAGCAGCTGCGGCTCCCGGTCGACGATCCGGGAGAACCGGAAGAGCTCGTCCTCCACGTCGTCGAGCTGCCCGGCGGCCTCCGCCGCCATCAGCGTCGCCGAGGCCCCCAGGGTGTCGAGGGCGTCCACCAGGTCGCCGGGCCGGGACCACCGGGACGTCACGACGCGCTCGACGATCCCCAGCGTCGCCTCGTCGAGCTGGCCGCCGAGAAGGGCGTGCACCAGGTCCGACTTCGCCCGCACGGTCAGCGCCGGGTCGCCCATGGCACGGCGCAGCCGGACCTCGCCCTCCAACAGGCTGGCGACCGAGAAGAGCCCGTCCCCCACCGAAGCGAGTCGTGCGGTCTCGTCAGCTCCGCGCAGCTTCTCCAGGGCCTCGCGGACCTCGGCCAGCGCCTTCCGGCTAGCCCCCTGCATCAGCGGGCCACCGCGGAGCCGCTGGCCGGCGTACCCCCGTCGCCACCCGTGGGCGCGCCGCCCTCGAGGTCGTCGAGGAACCGGTCGATGACCGCCCGCTGCCGCGACTCGTCGGCGAGGGTCATGCCGACGATCCGCTCGGCCAGGTCGACGGCCAGCTGGCCGATCTCCGCCCGCAGCGAGGTGACCACCTGCTGACGCTCGGCGAGCAGCTGGGCCTCACCTCGGGCCGTGATGCGTGCGGAGTCCTCCTGCGCCTTGGCCCGCAGCTCCTCGAGAATCGCCTGACCCTGCTCGCGGGCCTCCTCGCGGATGCGGTTGGCCTCCCCCCGGGCGTCGGCCAGCTGGGCCCGGTACTGCGCGAGTGCCTTCGCGGCCTCGGCCTGCGCCTCCTCGGCCCGGCGCAGGCCGCCCTCGATGCGCTCGGTGCGCTCTCGGAAGGCCCTCTCGAACAGCGGGAACGCCCGGCGAGAGAGGAAGAAGTACAGCAGCGCGAAGGCGACCAGCCCGACAATGACCTCCGGCAGATGCGGGATCAGCGGGTTGGGCGCTTCTTCGGCGGCGAGGAGCACGGTGACCTCCCTCCGGGTCAGAGCACGAAGGCGAGCACGAGGCCGAACAACGCAAGCGCCTCTGCCAGGGCGAAGCCGAGGAACGCGATCGGCTGGAGCTGGCCACGGGCTTCGGGCTGGCGGGCGACGCCGTTGATGTAAGCAGCGAAGATCAGCCCGATGCCGATGCCCGGACCGATGGCCGAGAGGCCATAGCCGACCAGGTTCAGGGTGCCTTTCATGCAGACGGGTCCTTTCAGAGGTGGGCGGTGGCTTCAGTGCTCGTCGGCCAGGGCACCGGCGATGTAGAGCGCGGTCAGCAGGACGAAGATGTAGGCCTGCAGCACCTCGATCAGGGCCTCGAAGAAGGTCAGCACGATGGCCAGCAGGAAAGCGAACGGGCTGAACGCCGCGAGCAAGCCGCCCGAGCTCAGCAGGTGGGCACCGCCCAGGATGAAGACCAGCAGCAGCAGGTGGCCGGCGAACATGTTGGCGAACAGGCGCAGCGCGAGCGTGAGCGGCCGGGTGATGAGGATGGTGGCGAGCTCGATCGGCGCGATCAGGAAGTAGACCGGCCAGGGCAGACCGGGCGGGAACATCGTCTCCTTCAGGTAGCTGACCAGCCCCTTGCGGCGTACGCCGATGAAGTTGAAGACCAGCCAGCTGAGCACGGCCAGGACGACCGGGAAGCCGAACCGCGACATGGTCGGGAACTGCAGCAGCGGCACGATGCCGAACAGGTTGTTGACGAGGATGAAGGTGAACAGGGTCACCAGGTAGGGGACGTAGCGCAGGAAGTCGTGACCGATGATGTCGCGCGCCACGCTGTTGCGGACGAAGCCGTACACCTCTTCACCGGCGAACTGCAGCCGGCCGGGCACCAGCGCCGCCCGACGGGCGGCCAGGTAGAAGAACGCGGCGATCAGCACGGCGCTGAGCAGGAGCAGCAGGATCGGCTTGGTGACCACCGAGCCGAAGAGGCCGGGGAGCTCGAAGTCGCGGCTGCTCGGCGGCACGAACTCCTCGTTCGCCGCCACCACCAGCGGGCTCACCCGAACTCCCCTCCCGAGGGCGCACGACACTTCCCCGGCGCGTCTGCACCGCGGATCGAGCTCGCCGTAATCACTGCCTACCGTACCGGACATAGATGAGGTAGAGCGCCGAGGCTCCCCCGATCAGCAGGCCGATCAGGACCAGGAACCGCGTGCCGAGCCAGCGGTCGAGCAGCAGCCCGACGCCACCCCAGATGACCAGGCCGGACAGCAGATAGCCGATAATCGTGTAGGCGTCGCCGGGCCTGGCGGGCCGCGGGTTCGGCGGCGCGCCCCGATCACTCATGGCGGCGGCACCGTAGCAGCCGGACGGCGTCAGCGGCGCTGGGTCTCGCTGCCCTCGGCGGGGTCGACGTAGAGCATCTTCACCCGCGTGAACGCGCGGACCTCGGCCCCGAGCCAGACCACCGTGCACACCAGCACGGCCGCGGCGAAGGCGCCGGTGCTGAAGAGCCGGGTGTCGTGGAACAGGACCAGCACCAGCGCCAGCAGTGTGATCTTGAGCAGATAGCTCAGCATGGCCAGGCCCATCACGGTCGTGGGCGGGCTGGCGGCCGTCCACCGGGAGACCAGTAGGCCGAACCCGAAGAACGCGACGACCACCCCGAGGCCCAGGACGGCTCCGACTCCCCCGTCGAACCCGGCGGCCACACTGGCAGCGACGAGCACGACGCTGCCGGCGGCGGACGTGGGGACGGCCGCCCGCCGGAACAGGGTGGCGTCGTAGCTCTGCATCGGTTCCGCTGGCTCTCAGCGGCGGGCGGCGCGCAGCCTGGGCACGCTGCTGGCCAGGACGGCGACCACCGCGATGGCCCCGCCCCCCGCCAACACCAGCAGCGGGCCATGGGTGATCGACGCCGCCACCGCGCTGAAGGCCAGCAGCGCCGACCACAGGTACATGATCAGTACCGCACGGGTCTGCGAGTGGCCGATCTCGAGCAGCCGGTGGTGCAGGTGGAGCTTGTCCGGCGAGAACGGCGACCGGCCGCGCCGGGTCCGGCGGACGACGGCCAGCAGCACGTCGACCATCGGCACCGCGATCACCGCGATGGGCAGCAGCAGCGGCAGCACCAGCGGGAACAGGTCCAGGCCGGTGGTGATGCTCGGGTCGAGTGAACCGGTGACGCTGGTCGTCGCCGCGGCCAGCAACAGCCCGATCAGCATCGAGCCGGAGTCGCCCATGAACACCCGGGCCGGGGCGAAGTTGTGCGGCAGGAAGCCCAGGCAGGCGCCGGCGAGCGCGGCGGTGATGAGTGCGGCCGGGAACGCCCGCTCGATGCCGTGCAGGACCGAGAGCTGGTAGGAGTAGATGAACGACGCCAGCGCCGCGATACCCACCACGCCCGCGGCCAGCCCGTCCAGCCCGTCGACGAAGTTGACCGCGTTGATCGTGAGTACGACGAGCAGGACGGTCAGCGGTACGCCGATGTCGGGGCCCAGCGAGAAGAAGTTGTGGGCCTGCCGCGGGTCCGGCAGGTAGAGCAGCTGGACCCCCTGCAGCACCATTACGCCGGCGGCGAGGGTCTGGCCGGCCAGCTTGGTGAGGGCGTCCAGGCCGTAGCGGTCGTCGACCGCGCCGACCACGCAGATCAACGCGCCGGCCAGCAGCACGGCCTGCGGCTCCCGGGTCTCGAGGAAGACCTTCTGCAGCGCCGGCAGCCGGCTGGCCACGAGCAGACCGGCGGCCACCCCGGCATACATCGCGATGCCCCCGCCGTACGGGGTGGGGATCGTGTGCACGTCGCGGTCGCGGACCCGCGCCAGCGCTCCCACCACCATCGCCAGCCGCCGCGCGAGCGGGGTGACCAGATAGGTGACCCCGGCCACCACCGCCAGCGTCAGCGCGTACTCGCGCACCCGCTCGCCCCCTCCACTCGCCCGGGCGCCGGTCAGCCGCGCGGGTAGGCCGGATGCCGGCCGACGAGCGCGGCGACCGAGGCGGCGATGTCAGCGGTGGCCGAGCCGTTCGGGTCCCGGATCGCCCGGCCGATCAGCCCCGCCACCTCCTTCATGTCGCCCTCCGTCATCCCCTGGGTCGTCACCGCGGGCGTGCCGACCCGGATGCCGGAGGCGACCGCCGGTGGCTCGGGGTCGAACGGGATCGCGTTCTTGTTGAGGGTGATCCGCGCGGCGTCGCAGCGCGCCTCGGCGTCCCGCCCGGTCACCCCGGTGTCGCGCAGGTCGAGCAGCGCGAGGTGGGTGTCGGTGCCACCGCCGACCGGCCGCAGGTCCTCCGCGGCCAGGCCCTCGGCGAGCGCCTGCGCGTTGGCGATGACCTGGCGGGCGTAGGCCTGGTACGCCGGGGTCGCCGCCTCCTTGAGCGCCACCGCCTTCGCGGCGACCGCGTGCATGAGCGGTCCGCCCTGGCTGAACGGGAACACTGCCTTGTCGATGCGCGTCGCCAGCTCCGACTTGCAGACGATCATGCCGCCGCGCGGCCCCCGCAGCACCTTGTGGGTGGTGAAGGTCACCACGTCGGCGTACGGCACCGGCGAGGGGATCGCCTGCCCCGCCACCAACCCGATGAAGTGGGCGGCGTCGACCATCAGGGCGGCACCCGTCTCGTCGGCGATCGCCCGGAAGGCGGCGAAGTCGATCAGCCGGGGGTAGGCCGTGGCACCCGCGATGATCATCTTCGGGCGGTACTCGAGCGCCAGGTCGCGCACCTGGTCGTAGTCGATGAGCTCGTCGTCCTGGCGGACGCCGTAGCCGACCGTGTTGAACCACTTGCCCGAGAAGTTGACCTTCGAGCCGTGGGTGAGGTGGCCCCCGTGTGGCAGCGACATCGCCAGCACCGTGTCGCCCGGCGCCAGCAGGGCGGCGTACGCCGCCAGGTTTGCCGACGCGCCCGAGTGCGGCTGGAGGTTGGCGTGCTCCGCGCCGAAGAGCGCCTTCGCCCGCTCGATGCCGATGGTCTCCGCCTTGTCGACCTGCGCGCAGCCGCCGTAGTAGCGCTTGCCCGGGTAGCCCTCGGCGTACTTGTTGGACAGCGTGGACCCAAGCGCCGCCAGCACGGCAGGTGAGGTGAGGTTCTCGCTGGCGATCAGCTGCAGGCCGCCACGCAGCCGGTCGAGCTCGCCCAGCACCACGTCGGCGATCTCCGGGTCCCCGTCGCGCAGCGCGTCGAAGTCGGGTCCCCAGAACGGTGTAGTCATGCGGCGGCTCCTGCGGCGGCGGCAGAGGTGGCGTTCACTGTACGGCGGCAGCCCCCGTGGCCGCGGCTGCTGCGGCACCTCTGCTGCTCCTCAGCCCGGCCCGACCAGGCCGGGAACCACCTCGCAGAGCCGGTCGAGCGGCAGGGCCCCGGCTCGGAGCACCCTGGGCACGTCGGCGGTCACGTCGACGATGGTGGAGGCGGGGCCGTCTCCGCACGGGCCGCCGTCGAGGTAGACGGCGACCGCGTCACCGAGCTGACCCTCGGCACTGTCGACGTCACGGGCCGGCGGGGCGCCGCTCAGGTTGGCGCTCGACACCGCCAGCGGACCGGTCTCGGCGAGCAGCTCGAGCGCCACCGGATGCAGCGGCATCCGCACCGCCACCGTGCCTCGGGTGTCGCCGAGGTCCCAGGCCAGCCCCGCGGTGTGCCGTGCCACCAGGGTGAGAGCACCGGGCCAGAACGCGTCGGCCAGCTGACGCCCCACGGCGGGCAGGGCGTCCACGACACCCTCGAGCATGCGCAGCGAGCCGACGAGCACCGGCACCGGCATGTCCCGGCCGCGGCCCTTGACGCCCAGCAGCGCGTCGACGGCCCTGGGGGTGAAGGCGTCGGCGCCGAGGCCGTACACCGTGTCCGTGGGCAGCACCACCAGATCGCCGCGTCGGACCGCGGCCGCCGCCTCCCGCAGCCCTTCCGCGCGCTGGGCAGGCGCGCCGCAGTCGAAACGGCGGCTCATCGCCGACTCCGGCGCACCCGCGAGGTGGCCGTCACCGGCGGGTTGCGGTCACGAAACGGTCGCGGCCGGTGAGATCGGGGTGGTCGGTGATGTCCGTCCAGTTCCCCGAGGTCAGGAAGACCTCGGGTGCTGAGGCGCCCTGCCGGTCCGAGTGCTCCACCGCCACCTGGCCGCCCGGCCGCAGCAGCCGGCCGGCGACCGACTCGACCAGCCGGATGACGTCGAGCCCATCGGTTCCCGCCCACAGGGCCATCTGTGGATCGTGGTCCCTGACCTCCGGATCGACGAGGTTGCGCTCACCGGTGGCGACGTACGGCGGGTTGCTCAGCACCAGGTCGACGGTGCCGTCGAGCTCGGTCAGTGCCTCGGTGATGTCGCCGAGGTGCAGGGTCACCGGGGTGTCGCCGGCGGCCGCCCGCTCCCTGGCGTTTCGCCGCGCCCAGACCAGCGCGCCGGGGTCCCGCTCGACCGCGTGCACCCGCGCCGCCGGCGCCTCGTGAGCCAGCGCCAGCGCGATCGTGCCGGGTCCGGTGCACAGGTCCACGACCAGCGGGTTCCCGGGTCCGGCCGCCCCCAGCGCGGCCAGCGCCCACTGCACGACCACCTCTGTCTCCGGCCGGGGGACGAAGGCGCCCGGCCCGATGGCGAGGTCGAGCCGCCGGAAGCCCACCCGTCCGAGGAGGTGCTGCAGCGGCACTCGCGACGCCCGCCGGACCACCAGCTCGTCGTAGCGCTGGGCGTCGTCCGCCCGCAGCGCGGTGACGGCGGCCAGCTCGCCCCGCCGTACGCCGAGGACGTGCGCTGCCAGCGCCTCGGCGTCGTGGCGGGCGGAGTCGATGCCCGCCGCCGCCAGCCGGTCGGCGCCGGAACGAAGCGCCTCCTGCAGCGGGCGCGCCGCCCCGGGGTCAGCCATGGCGCCGGGTCGTGAGCTGGAGGAAGTTGGCGACGATCTGCGGGCCGTGCGGCGTCAGGATCGACTCCGGATGGAACTGCACGCCGAACCAGGGCCGCTGGCGGTGCTCCAGGGCCATCACCAGTCCGTCCTCGGTCTCCGCCGTGACCGCCAGGTCCCGCGGCAGCCGGTCCCGTCGCACCACCAGCGAGTGGTAACGGCCGCCCGGAAAGGACTCCGGTACGCCGGCGAACAGCGCCCGGCCGGTGTGCCGGACTGTGGACGCCTTCCCGTGGACCGGAGCCGGCGCGCGGTCGACGGCCGCGCCACTCGCGCACCCGATGGCCTGGTGCCCAAGGCACACGCCGAGGACCGGCGTGGTCGGTGGCAGCGCATGGAGGAGCTCCACCATGCACCCTGCCCGCTCCGGGCGGCCCGGACCCGGCGACAGGATGACGCCGTCCGGGGCCAGTGCTGCCGCGGCCGGCCCGGTCAGCTGGTCTGAACGGATCACGGTGGCCTGGCACCCGAAGCCGCGCACGAGCTGCACGAGGTTGTACACGAACGAGTCGTAGTGGTCGAGGACGAGGATCATTGCGCGCCCGCGCCAACCGCACTCAACACACCGGCCGCCTTCGCGGTCGTCTCGGCCAGCTCGAGAGCGGGGTCGGAGTCGGCCACGATGCCGGCGCCGGCATGGACGTCGACGGTCTCGCCCCGGATCACCGCGGTCCGGATGGTGATGGCGAAGTCGAGGTCCCCGGCGAAGGTTAGATAGCCGGCCGCGCCGGCGTACGGCCCTCGGGCGGTCCGCTCCTCGGCGGCGATGATCTCCATCGCCCGGCGTTTCGGCGCACCCGTCACCGTGCCGGCCGGAAAGGCCGCAGCCAGAGCGTCCAGCGCCGACCGTCCCGCCTCGAGGTCACCCTCGACCGTGCTGACGATGTGCATCACCCGGGAGAAGCGCTCCACCGTCATCAGCTCGGTGACCTCGACCGAGCCCGGCCGGCACACCCGGCCGACATCGTTGCGGGCGAGGTCGACCAGCATGGCGTGCTCGGCCCGCTCCTTCGGGTCGGCCAGCAGCTCACGCTCCAGAGCGGCGTCGGCCTCGGGGTTGCGGCCGCGGGGGCGGGTCCCCGCGATCGGGCGGGTCAGCACCCGGTCTCCTTCGACCCGGACCAGGGGCTCCGGCGAGGAGCCGGCCAGCTCTACGCCGGGCAGGCGCAGCAGGAACATGTACGGCGCGGGGTTGGTCGCGCGCAGCCGGCGGTAGATGGACAGGCCGCCGGCTCGGGTGGTGACCGAGAGCCGTCGGGAGAGCACGACCTGGAATACATCGCCGGCCAGGATGTGCTGCTTGGCCCGCTCGACACCGGCGCAGAAGGACGCGTCGTCCACGTTGGACACCGCCTCCGGGACGCCGTCGGCCGCCGAGACCGGCAGCTGGGGCAGGGGCACGGCGGCGGACACCTGCGCCAGCAGCCCGTGCAGCGCGTCGACGCTGTCGTCGTAGCCCTGCGAGCCGGTCCCGTGGACAACCAGCAGCATCCGCTGCCGCCAGTGATCGAAGACCACCGCCCGGTCGAGGACGAGGAAACAGATCGGGGCGACCGGCGTCCGGTCGCCACCCTCGGGGTGCGGCGCCCCGTCGAGCAGGCCGGCCGCCTCGTAGCCCAGATAGCCGACCAGCCCTCCGGTCAGCGGCGGCAGTCCGGGGAGCCGAGGGGCTCGCAGTCCGGCGGCGATCGACTCGAGCGCCGGCAGGGCGGCCAGCGGCAGTGCGGTCGGGTCGAACGGGAGCTGCCGCGACACGGCATCCACCCGCGGGCCGGCGGCGCTTATCGTCACGACGGCCGCCGGATTGCCGGCGACGAAGGAGTAGCGGCCCCAGCGCTCCGATCGCTCCACGCTCTCCAGGACGACGCCCGGTCCGGAGCCGGCCAACGCGGAGAACACCCCGACCGGGGTGGCGGCGTCCGCCAGCAGCTCGGTCCACACCGGCACCAGCGGCCACTGCGACGCGAGCGCGCGGAACGTCTCGGCGTCGGGTTGGACCACCAGGTTGGATTTCACGCTTCCCCTCGGACACGAAGAAGCCCCGGGATCTCCGGGGCTTCGCCAGCCGAGCGCGGGTCGCTAGACCCGTGCCGGCACGACGCCCGGGGCAGCCCCGAGCCATGACCATCTCGCGAACCGTCGACCCGCCACGCCTAGCGATTGTGCGGTCACGCCGCGACCCCGTCAACGCCGCCCCTGTTGACGACCGGACCGCTTCGGTCCAAAATAGGTTTCCTATGTCGCTCTTCGGGACCCGCGTGCAGACTCCGACCGCCTGGTATCGGTATCGCTTCTCCACGCCCTTCCTCGGGAGCGCTATCCGCTAGACGGCGCACAGGGAATCGCAGGCGTGGAGCACCCGCTCCGCGCCTTTTTTTGTTGCTCTCGGGGAGTTCGATGTCACCAGCATCGTCGGCCGCCTGCCGCGGGGTCCGCGGCGCGACCACCGTGACCGGCGACAGCCCGGTCGAGGTTGCCGAAGCCACGACCGCGCTGCTGGCCGCGCTCATCGACGGGAACGGCTGCCGGCTGGAGGACCTGGCTGCGGCGATCTTCACGGTGCCGGACGACCTGAGCGACGGAAGCCCGGCGGCGGCCGCCAGAGACGCCGGCTGGGCCGGGGTGCCGCTGCTGATGGTGCGCGAGCACGGCGGCGACACCAGGGTCCCCCGGTGCCTGCGCGTGCTGCTCCTGTGGAACACCAGGCGCCCTCAGGCCGAGATTCGACACGTCTATCTGGGCGGCGCCTCGGTTCTTCGCCCCGATCTCTCACCCCGACCCGATGACGGAGGAAGTCGATGATTGTGATCATGGAAGCGCACGCCAGCGAGGAACAGGTTGCCGGCGTCCTGGAACGCGTGGAGTCGTTGGGGTTGCGCGCCCACCCCTCGGCCGGCGCGGAGCGGACGGTCATCGGCGTCATCGGCGACGAGCGCCCGGTCGCGCCCGAGGTGTTCGAGGCGCTGTCCGGCGTCGAGCGGGTGGTCCGGATCCTGCATCCGTTCAAGCTCGCCAGCCGTGACTTCCACCCGGCCGACCGCGTCATCCGATTGCCCAACGGAGCCCAGCTCGGTGGACCCGAGGTCCTGGTGATGGCCGGGCCGTGTGCGGTCGAGAGCCGCGAGCAGCTGCAGGCGACAGCGGAGGCGGTCGCCCGGGTCGGCGTGCGGGTGTTGCGCGGCGGCGCGTTCAAGCCCCGCACCTCCCCGTACAGCTTTCAGGGGCTGGGCGAGAAGGGGCTACTGCTCCTGCGCGAGGTGGCCGACGACCTCGACCTCGCCGTGGTGACCGAGGTCGTCACGCCGCAGGACGTGCCGCTGGTCGCCGAGCACGCCGACATGCTTCAGGTGGGTGCCCGCAACATGGCCAACTACAGCCTGCTCCGCGCGGTGGGCGACGCCGGCCGGCCCGTGGTGCTCAAGCGGGGGCTCGGCGCCACCGTGGACGAGCTGCTGCAGGCGGCCGAGTATGTGCTGGCCCGCGGCAACTCCGAGGTGGCGGTCTGCGAGCGGGGGATCCGCACCTTCGAGACCTCGACCCGGTTCACCCTCGACATCAACGCCGTACCGGTCCTCAAGCACCTCACCTCGCTGCCGGTGGTCGTCGATCCCAGCCACGCGACCGGGCGCGCCGAGCTGGTCGGGCCGGTAGCCTGCGCCGGCGTGGCGGCCGGGGCCGACGGCTTGCTCATCGAGGTGCACGCGAATCCTGCGGAGGCGCGTTCGGACGGTGCGCAGGCCCTGCATCCGGACGAGTTCGCGACCCTGATGCCCAAACTCGGCCGGGTCGCCGAGGCGGTCGGCCGGCGCAGCGCATGACCGGGAAGGCGCGGGCGGACCTCGTCGGGTCGGTCGCCATCGTCGGGGCCGGCCAGGTGGGGACCATGGTCGGGCTCGCGCTGCGGGACGGCCGAGCTCCGGACGTGGCGCTGTTCGACCGCGACCCCGCCGCCGCCGCCGCCAGCCTGGCGCGCGGAGCCGGCGACCGCCTGCTGGCCGAACCGGCGGCGGCGCTGGCCGCGGACACGCTGGTCCTCGCCCTGCCGGTGCCGGATGTTCTCGGCTTCCTGCGCCAGTACGGCGGCACCGTCCGCCCCGGCACGCTGGTGCTCGACACCGCCAGCGCGAAGGGGATGGTCGTGCGCGCCATGCGGGAGTGCCTGCCGGCCGCCGTACACGCGGTCGGCGGACATCCGATGGCCGGCACCGAGGGAGCCGGCCCCGCGGCGGCCCGACCGGAGCTCCTCCTCGACGCCGCCTTCGTCCTCACGCCGGTCCGCGAGGACCCCGCGGCGCTCGCGGGGGCGCGAACCTTCGTGCGCGCGCTGGGAGCGTGTCCGGTGGAGATGGACGCCGGCGACCACGACGCAACGATCGCGCGGACCAGCCATCTCCCCCACGTCGCCGCGTTCGCCGTCGCGGCCGCTGCCGGCCAGGCCGCGACCCAGCCCTGGTTCGCCTCCGGGCTCGCCGCGACCGGTTACCGGAGCACGACCCGGTTGGCCGGCAGCGACCCGCGGATGGTGGCCAGCTTCCTGTGGGCGAACGGCGCCGAGGTGCGCGCCGCCGTCCGGGAGCTGCGCGACTGGCTCTCCCGGCTCGAGAGCGGGCTGGAGGCCGGTCCGGAGCGGCTCGCCGGCCTCCTTGCCGAGGCCCGGTCGGCCGGTACGGCGCTGACGTGACCGCCGCGCGGTTCCGGTCCGGTGCCCACCCGCTGTCCGGGTCGTGCGGCGTACCCGGCGACAAGTCGATCTCCCATCGGGGCGCGCTGCTGGCGATGATGGCGGTCGGTCGGAGTCGGATCCGCAACTTCTCCACCGCCGGCGACTGCGCCACCACCGTGCGCGTGCTCCGCCAGCTCGGCGTCCCGGTGCACCGGCACGGTGTCGAGCTGCACGTCGACGGCCGGGGCGTCGAGCGCCTGTCCGCCCCGGCCGGCCCGCTCGACTGCGGACGCTCCGGTACGACGATCCGGCTGCTCGCCGGCGTACTGGCAGGTGCCCAGTTCCGATCGGTCCTCGGCGGCGACGACCAGCTGCTGCGCCGGCCGATGGCGCGGGTGGCGGAGCCGCTAGGCCGGATGGGAGCGCGGGTCACGACGAGCCGTGCGGGGACCGCGCCGCTGACGATCGACGGCGGCGCTCTGCGCGGCATCCAGTACCGGCTGCCGGTGGCGAGCGCCCAGGTCAAGTCGGCGGTCCTGCTGGCCGGGCTGCAGGCGAGCGGGGTGACCACGGTGGTGGAGGAGGCCGCGACCCGCGACCACACCGAGCGGCTGATCCAGGCCATGGGGGCGTCGCTCGAGGTCTCGCGCTCCGTGGCCGGTGAGCTTCGTACCGCCGTCCGCGCCGCGACGCTCGACCCGGTGGACCTCGTGGTGCCCGGCGACTTCTCCTCGGCCGCTCCGCTGATCGTGGCCGCCACCCTGGTTCCGGGCTCCGACGTCGTCATCGACGACGTCGGGCTCAACCCCACCCGGACCGGACTTTTGA
>JAABUR0100001118.1_pt1 | contig 50379 bp, 48 predicted proteins | sample 5560091 | NCBI WGS metagenome assembly JAABUR01 (sample SAMN10711879, study PRJNA513375) | rock metagenome | isolation source: Antarctica rocks | place: Antarctica: Victoria Land, University Valley sud | reverse complement strand
AAGATGAAGCAAATTTACTAAAGTAGCGCTGAACTAAGAGCTTGCGCAGAACATTAAAACTGAACATGTATATTTGATCTTTGACATTTTGATTTACAGCGAACGAAGTAAACTTAATGAGCTTGACATTTTCTGAATCGTAATTGCTTTAACTATTACTTTGTCATATAAAATTATTCTTTTAAAGCATTGTTTGTTGAACTGTAGTGATTCTACGTCAATTGTGCGACGAGCGCTGCTATGTTGAACGTTGAACTTTAACATTCGCAATACTTTCAATATTGACTGTTATGTCAAACATTAATATTATTCAATTATTTTTAAAGATCTGAATTCAGCTGATTTAGAGCTACAAGTATGTCTTAGAAAGTTTTGTCAAATAATGAATGCATGAAGTTCAGTAGTGATCGGGGAATTGCTGCTATGCGGGGAATTCGGTCGCTCAGCGCATCAAAATATCCCCAACCTCGACTGCTAGGTCAAACCTCGATATTTTTCAATTATTTCTGAAGCATTGAATTCAGCTCAATCAGAGCTACAATTATGCCTTTCAAAGTATGTGAGAAAGTCAGCGCGCAGGAATTGATCCGGGCGGGGGAAGGGTTACTACTAGGTGAGTGATCACCCAGCGCAGTGAACCTCCCCAACCTCATTTACTAGGTCAAACCTTGATATTTTTCGATTATTTCTGAAGCATTGAATTCAGCTAATTCAGGGCTACAGTTATGCTTCCCAAAGTATGTCAGGTAGTCAGCGCATCGAGGTTGATCCGGGCGGATAATTCGATAGCAGGTAGGAAATTCACCCATTCGCCCCGCCGGTAGGGCTGACCACTGCTGCTAGGGCTGACCACTGCTCCTAGGGCTGAAAGTCTTCAATAGGGCTGACCACTGCTTCTAGGACTGAGCATAGGTGGGAACAGGTAGATCTCGAAGCATCAACATTCCCAACCTCATTTACTTGATCAAACCTTGATATAAATCAATTATTTTGACGACATTGAATTCAGCTAATTCAGGGCTACAAGTATGCCTTTCAAAGAATGTTGAGTAGTCAGCGCGCAGAAATTGATCCGGGCGGGGGAAGAATTACTACTAGGTGGGCGGTCAACCAGCGCAGTGAATCTCTTCAACCTCATTTACTAGGTCAAACCTCGATGTTTTTCAATTATTTTGACGGCATTGAATTCAGCTAATTCAGGGCTACAAGTATGCCTCTCAAAGTATGTGAGGTAGTTCGCGCGCAGGAATCGATCCGAGCGGGGGAAGGTGATGGCAGCTGGGCGATCACGCCGTCAAAACCGTCAATATTCCTCATGAAATTTGCGAAGTCAAATCTTCGTCTTTTTCCATGATTTCTGAACCGTTGAAGTTGCCTCGATCGGCTCGACGATTCATGTCATAGAAAGTATTGAGCTTGAGAGCGTTTAGTAGAAGTTCGAGGCTGGTGACGAATTGATCGAAGAGCTGATAATGAATCGACGTGTCAAGGCAATCGTCGTCAAGATCGATGAAAGCGTCATCAGAGCAGATGATGATCGAGAATAAGAGATAGTGATGATCACTGTGAAAGAGAAGATTGCTGAGATGATGAATAAGATTCTGAAGCTTTCTGATGTGAGTTCATTCATTCTATCTGATCAGTCATTGTCTCACTCATTTGCATTTTCATTTGCTGTTCATTGAATCTCATAAATCTCGTCATAAAATCTTTCTTTTTCACTCACTCTGCTTTGACATTTAATCTTTTCTCATGCAGATCTGATCAACAAGACAGCAAGATAACAGAACTTTGTTTATTACTTCAAAAGTTATATAAAGAAATAGAAGATCATTCAATGCTGATGTTTGCTTTGTTGTTAAATATCATTTTATCTCATAAAGATTGCTGAATGTGATTCATATTATAGTGCTTGTTTGCAAAATTCATGAAACAAAAGTAATTTTGATTTTTACAATGTTCATCATTGCACTGTCAATAATTCAGCAATGCTCTATTAAAATTGTTGACATCAGCAAGTGTATCTGCTTTGATTTGAGCTCAATTTAGAAACTGATCAATGCAAGTGCATCTTTGACAAGATCTTTCATTAACATCAGAATCTTCAGAAATAATTTCAGCAGATCTTTTATGAGTAAACTTTTCAATCTTCACATTGATCTTTATCTTGATTGTATAATCAGTAGCTTTCTTCTCAGTTAAAGTGAGCAAGATCTTCTTTCATTCTAACTCACTAAAGTCATTAATAAACTGTTGCTTTCAAGTGACTTTTGATTTATTAACTTTGATGATGATCATTCAATTAGTAATAATTCAGCTCTTAATATCATTATCTTTGATCTTAATAATCTCATTTAAGATCTTTTTGAAGCTTCAGATTTGAAACTTCAAAGTCAGCATCTGAGCAATGTAATTAAATCACTCAAGTTTTCAATTTACATGAAGATAAACTGATATAAACAGCATAAAATCATCAATTCAATCTTCAAAGTTCATAGCTTTAAGCTCAGATGTAAACAACTCATCTGTCTCTTTTCTAGTCTGATAATTCAGATGATGATGATGTATAATCTCTTGTTTATCATGCTTATTTATTTCTGTCTATCATAAAGTCTTTTTACAAGCTTTATTGTTTCTTAATCTTTGAGCAGCATTGATTCAATTCTGTTGTTCTTTTTGATGCTTTGCACATGCAGCAATTTCTGCAGTTGAAAAAGCTATTGATCTTTCAGCTTTATTTTTAGAAATGTTGAGTTCATTTCTTCAATATTTAAAACATGATAATGATGAAAGTGAATCAGATTGTAAACATCTTAGTGAAGAAGATTCAGATTGTCAAGAAAGTGAAGATAATCAAGATTCAGAAGATGAGAATTGTCAAGAAGTTGAAGACAACTTAAAAGTTGAAAACAATCAAAAGTCATTTACATTTAATGAAATGAAAGCTCATCTACAATAATGATCGAGAGAGACAGCTTGATCAAGAAGAACAGTTCAATCGAAAGAGTCAGCTCAATCAGTGATCTTTGACTGTTCAGTTTGAGTCATCAATTTTCTATATCTTTTAAATGCTTTAAAGAAGATGAAAAGATCATTTAAAGATAAATTTTGACTTCAACGTTGAAACATTTTAAATAAAAATGATTGATTACAAAAACATCAGAAACATCAACAAACAAAGAGATTTGAATAGCTTCAATTTTGATAATTGAGAAAGCAATGAGATTGAATTTCAAATTTCTCATATAAATGAATCATCATGAAACAGAGCGAAAATGAATGTCAAGAATTTTAAATCTTTCTGCATATGTTAATATTAAGAATTGAATCTAATATAGTATAACTCTTCAACAATCTGATTGCAATCAACAGATGTTCATCTTGAACGAGAAACATTTCACTTCGCGTTCACAATGAAGAGTTCAACATCATTGTATCAGCGCTGTTAGAAATTGAATCTAATATAATATAACTCTTCAACAACACTTTCATACTTCAGCTACATTAATGCAAGTCATCAACTAAAGAACTTTTAGTGTTTTTCTTTCAATTGTCATAGTAAATAGCGAAGATTATAAATCAATCTCGCTGTCATCAAATTATGAAAACATGAAGATATTTCTTTGATCATCATAAGATCATCACTTTCTATGATTTACGATGCAAGTAGGAAAATCTCATCAATGACTAAGCATATGAACATTTATTTGAATTTGACAAGTCGACAACAGAGAGATTTATTAAGCACTTGTATCTCATTTAATCAAGCTGCTATCAAAATTGATCTAGCTGTTGATCAAAGAAAGTGAGCGATCTTGTGATGATTAAAGAAATAAAGTCAAAATTTCAATAAATTTCTAACGTCATTCTTTCTAATGATGTCATCGTCGTTTTTTAAACGAAGCTTCAGTAAACTTATTATATCATAGAAAGTCAGAGATCTGAGCGAATCTACGAAAGAAGATAATGAAGAGACTAATATTCAGTCATGTCATGCAGATGTACAGTTGTAATTATAGCAAAGAGCTGACATATCAAATATTGACTGAAGAGTTATAAATCATATACTACTAAATAAATAGCTCAAATGTTGAAGTTTTTCAGCTTGATTTGAGAGTTTAATGATTGAATGCAGATGAGAGATGATTTGTAACTTGTTGAAGATACAGTTGAAAACTTAATGCAAGATACTGTAGCAACATCGCGACTGACATTGTCGATTTCATCGATGCAAATTGTCTCAATTAGCTCACTTCTAATTTGCAAGTTTATTCATCTCACTGTCAGATAAACAGTCATCTTTTCTTTTGATGACAACTAGTAGAAATTATGACTAAACTCTCTTATCAAAATCTTTGTTTATTATCATTTGTTTACTAATTTACTGTCGCTTTATTCTAATATTTTTAAAAGCTCATTACAATGTTTTAAAGAAAATGCAAGATTAAAATTAAAGATCAGTCTGACAACATATCATCTTTGAAAAGCTGCTTGCATGTGATCATGCAGAAATATTATGTGAGCGACGCTCGTGAGTGTTATAGCTCTTTACTTTGTCAGAAACTAGGTTTGAAGAACTATCAATATAATGTATGATAGCTATGATAGAGTCAGGTCTAGATACAAGTAGTGTACAGAACGAAAGACAAGAAGAAAAGAAAGCAAGATGAGCTTGAAGCGACTATATTACATGGGAAATTAGATCTGCTAGCGCAGTCGCGAAAGAAGCATGTAGTCACATGACTCTCATGCAACTCGATTGAGCTTTCAGTCTAGCATCATGACAGTAGCTCTTCTCTTAAAGGCTGAGCTTCTGCGAAGCGACTGATCGATCGAAGAACGAGACAAGATAACGATAACGAGAATGTTGAAGAACAAAAGAGAACTGAAGCAGTTTACTGTCATGCTGAACGATCGAGAACTAGATACTGAAAACAAGAAACGAGAACGAGACTAGATAACTAAGACGAAACGAGGTCTAGACAAGAACTAGAGATCGTTGCACTGACAACGAGAAATCGTGCAAGATTGAACATGAGATTCAACGACGGCAGAATTGATGACATGAAACTTCTCTAGAGCGATTTGACAGTTGTCGACGAGGTTGAAAGATTTTCAGATAGGAAAATAATCTTCTCAATCGATATAGTACTTGAGTAGCAAAGAGCTATAACGTCGATCGAGCTTAGAGTTCAGAATATGATTGACATATCAAGCTCGTTCGTCATTTTCAGCGACAACGAGCTCGCGAGATTCTTGACGCTGGCCGAGCAGAGAGTCGATAGTCACATGACTCAGAAGAGTGACATGAAAGACAGAATGAATCTTCATGAATTCAGAAAGTTCGAGCTCGACAATCAGAGAATTCTTTTCGAATACACGTTTAACTCGAAAAGAATCGACATGATGATCATCTAGCTTGATTGTAGAACGAGCGATGTTAAGATTCTTGACATTTAATCAGACTTCATCGTTGACAAAGTATCGAGAGCAAGAGCGACGAGAACGATTGACATTGACTTCATAAATGGCTTGAGCGATTAACATTTCATCGCGAAGATGCTCGATGAGTTCTTTCATTTTCTTAGTGAAGTTCTCGACATCAATGAGCTTAGCTCGAGACTGAACGAAGATGTCAGAAGACAGAGATTTCGAAGATTTGAATTCTAGACGAGAGTTTTGACCTGAATTAGTCAGAAAGAACGAGACTAGAGTGATTGTCGAGAAAGCGTTATTAGCAGAAAATTCAGCATTCGAAATTCATTTAGCTCAGTCATTCTGCATGTAGTTAACGAACGCACGAAGATAGTGTTTCATAATGACGTTAGAGCGTTTCGTTTGATCATTCGTCTGAAAATGATATGCAGTGAATAACTTAGCATCAATCTTAAGCATCTGACATAAGTGATTTCAGACATCGAAGATGAACTGAATGTCTCGATCTGACAGAAAGAACTCAAGTAATTCGTGATGTTTTCAAACATGAGCGTAGTATGCGTTTGTGACTTCTTTCACTTTCATGATCACAGTGAAAACTAGATGTCTCATCTTGATAAGATGATCGACAAAGACAAGAACATATCTATAGATTACACTCATGAAGATGCTGAGCGAAAGTGAATCTACATAGTTCATAGAGACATCACGTCATCGACGTTAAGATACTGAAAGAGAACGCAGTCATTCTTGAGTTCTCTGACGAGATGATTTGAAGTGAATGCATACATGACAGTTTCGAACAAAGCATTGAACATACTTGTATATGTTGAATCATCAATAGACACGACTGACTAGATCGTAGCATTTAGCTCTTTCTGAGTGTTCATCTGCAACGCTATCGTGAGCTAGCTGAATGATTCGTAGACGAAGATGATTGAAATTAGAAACGTACTTTCTATCGCGAAAGTATAAGAAGTTGTCTAGATTCTCACATTCTGCGAGAGAAATTTTGCTGTGATATCGTACTTTCTTGCGAAGTGCTTCGAGAATCTGAGAAGCGAATTTATCACTATCTTCGACTTGATTTCATAGAGTCTGAGTGAGAACATCGACAGAATCTTCTTCTGAATCAAGAGTCTCTTGATCTAACTGAGATTCTGAATCTTCGACTTCAAGTTCGAGTTCTTCGAATTCTAAATTCATTGAGACTAGAGCGATGAAAGACAAAGATTGTAGCGAAACTAGATGTAACTGAATAGAATCTAGAGCAATGATTCTACATTGCAGATCAATGATTCTGAGCTCAAAGACGAGATTCTGCAAGTCTTCTTGAATTCTGAGATCTAAAACATGAAATTTTAGCACTGTCTGATGCTGATGTAAGTGACGAGAATTCTGAGTATTTCTCTTCTTAGAAAGATCATCTGATCGACGAGTCAAGACATCTGATTTGCCCTCGACTTTTTCTGAGCGATAGATGATACAATAGTTGAATCGAGACAAGAACTCACTTCAACGAGCTTGACGACGACTAAGTTGTTTCGTTGACATGAAATATTCGAGATTCTTGTGATTCGTGATCATCTCAATCGAAGTTGATGAGTCTTCAAGCTCGAGACGTCACTCTTCGAAGACGCGAACAATGATCATGAGTTCTTTGTCATAGATTTCGTAATTGCACTCGACAGAATTATGTTTCTTGAAGAAGTACGCGACGAAGTGAAGTACGTCATTCTTGTCGTACTGTGATAAAATGTCTTCAGACACATAGTCTGAAGCATCGATTTCTACTACGAGTTGAAGATCTGAATTGTAGTGACGAAGAATAACATCAGACGTGAAGACTTTTTTCAGAGTATCAAAGACAGCTTGACAATCAGTGAATCATTCGAACGTGACATTCTTGCGAATGAGTCGAGTTAACGAAACAGCTATTTTACTGTAGTCATAAATAAATCTTCTATAGAAGTTGACGAAATCGAGAAAGCTCTGAACGTTCTTCACGTTAACAAGAGTAGATCAATTAACGATGATATTCACTTTAGCTGAGTTCATTTTGACTTCTTTGATGATGATGATTAAATCTAGATACGAGACTTCGATAACATGAAATGCGCACTTGATGATGTCTATCTGTAGATCGACTTGAGCTAGCTTCTGAAGAACATGATTGACATGAATTTTGTGTTCGACTTCATTATCGTTATAAATTAAAATATCATCGAGATATGCAGTACAGAATTCATCTAAATACTTGCAAAGAGTGTCGTTAATGTAATTTTGAAACGAGGCAGACTCATTACACAGATCGAAGAGCATAACTAGATACTCGAATAGTTCGAAACGAGTACGAAACGCGATCAGAGATTCGTCTTTCTCTCGAATATGCAATCTGTTAAAAGCAGCAATGATATCAAGCTTGATAAAGATCTTGACTCAACTAAGACGATTCAAGATTTCGAAGATTAAGAGCAGAGAATAGCGATTTTTAACGATGATTGCATTAAGATCTCGATAGTCTACACAGAAGCAAAGATCTTCTTCAGCTTTCTTCACAAAGAGAACGAAAACGATCGCTTCAGAGCGACTGACTCGAATGAATTCTTTATCAAGATTCTCATCTAGATATCGACGAAGTTCTTAAGCTTCGTTATGACTCATATCATACAAGGCGAAGACTGAGGCTTGAGCATCTTTCTTAAGATGAATGACATGATCATGAGTCTCGTGCTTGAGCAAGATATCGATCTCTTTCTTGAAGAAGACGTGTAAATGCTTTGAATAATGATTGAGCAAGAGCGTGACGAGATCGACATTCTTACTTTGTCGATAAGCTTCAAGTTCTTCTGCGATGATGATCGTGAGCAAATGAAGTTTCTTCTTCATTTGATACAGAGCTAGACGTTGATCTCGATCATAGATTCGAAGCTTGATGCTCACATGTGAGAATCGAATTTCTGAGTTCAGACGAAGATCGACAAAGAGATGCGAAATTGAGAAACAATTGAAAGAGACACAGCTCAGAAAAGCATCTATCTGATCGAGAATGAGACTAAAGAGTTCGAATCTCTTGAGACGTGCAGCATGATCAAAGCTACGAGCTTTCAACTCGACTACGTCGAGATGTATAGAAGAGCGTTCGACTTGATGAGCTGATCTCTCGATAGAGATACGACGAGACGAAGAATTTCGATACTTGATCTTAGATTGATATTTCTTCTGAATAGCTCGAGCGATACGACTCGAGATGTCTTCTTCGACAGCGAGTGAGACAGAACTGCATTGACTGAATTGATTGAGTTGACTGAATGAACTGAATTGTTTCTTTTGAACAGTTTGAATTCGAGATTGTTTCTTGTGAACGACTAGAGTGCTAGATTGCTTCTTGCAAGCAGATTGAGAACTGAATGACTTCTTGTAAATCGACTGAGCACTGAGTTGCTTCTGAGAAGTCGAGACGAGGCGAGATGATGTGATTTGATTAATACTGAGCAGAATTTCTTGATCTTCGAGCTCTCATACTCGTTGAGACTCTTTGAGAAACAGAAATTCTTCTTCTCGCGTGACTTCATGTATTTTGACAGAGGTTTGACAGCAGTGAGCTAGACAGAAGAACAAGAACATAGTGAGAGTATTAAACTCGAAGCTAGCGTCGATTTCATGACGACGTAGTCAAGAAAGACTCATAATAATGAGATATTAATTCAGATCGATAACGTATAAGAACAGTCTTTCAATATGATCTTCTAGTGTCATGATGATTTCGACTACATGAATGATGTCTTCGATCAAAGCGATTTGATCGTCGAAGTCTCGAAGACGACGAGAATAGATGAGAGAATGCAGAGAAAGATTGTGATGTTGCGCGAAGAATTTGTCAATAAAAGCATAGACGAAGACTTCAGAGTCGATTAAAGCGAGAACAGATATTTTAGATTGAGCGTGACGTAGTATACAAGAAACGATCATATGACTGTCTTTAAAGAAAGAGTCGATTTCAAACAATTCTAAGACTGATTTGATGAAAAACTTCTTATAAGACTGAAGAGAAGAAAAGAACGAGAATGCTAGAAGACAATAGAATATGTATAATGATCTCTGAGCGCGACTTTGCTCAAGAACTAGGCTTTTTTCGCGAACAGCGAAACATCATCGTCGATACTGACATCATCGTTCATATCAGTAACACGAAGAGTGAAGAATTTCTTGTTTGAGCATTCTTTGACTGTTTTACTCGAGTGTTGCAACTTGCAGTAGTAGCATAGCTTTCATTTGTTGCAGATATCTTTTATCTCAGAGATAGCTAGAGTCTTGCTCTGAACTGCTGTCATAGCAGAGCTAAGATTCATGAGTTCATCATCTTCTGAAGAGGCAGCGAGAGCAACAGGCACGACGAGAATTGACTTAGAGCTCGAAGAATTGATGATCGAGACCGTGAAGAACTTGAGCTTCGAAGGAATGAAGCTAGAGATCGTGATACGAGATTGTCGATGTTTAAGCTGCTGAAGCTCTTCGTCGATTTTCGAGAAAGCTTGAACGTATTTCGAAAAGGTGAAGAACTTCTTGCCCTCGATGATTCGTCAGAAGAAGACGATCAGTTGAGTGATGTAGCTGACGTTGCGCTTCATGCAGTCGATCAGCGACGCGTCTTCTAACGCGAAACGATCTTTTTTCTGGCAAAAGAGTAAATAATATTCGGCAAAGCTCATAGAGCCTTGCTTAAGAATTTCGCGAAGGTACGTGCGAGCGTCTTCAGCTTCAAAAGGATTGTCACAACAGTGACGAAGAATTCGTAGATATTCGTCGAAGGTAGCAAGGTTGCAGATGCCATTTGTTCGATATGACATCATGAGAATGTGAGTCTTCTTCCCAATTATGAGACGGAACTCGGCGTAGGCGATCTTGACTTCATCGATGGTGTATCGATCGTGGTTCATGTGCATGCGCTGCTTCAAGCTCTGCTTCCACGCATTCAGCTTGTCTCTATCTTCATCGTATTCGACGATATCTGGAAGCTTTTCAGACAATCGGACGGGGATGGCTGCGGCAGTCACAGACGCTGGAGGGAGGTGTATAACAGGGGCCGGCGGTAAAGGTTGATTTCGAAGAGTTTGAGCCACTGCTTGAGCTATCAGGAAGGCTAGGTTTTGCGAGTCTAAAGAAGCATAGGTCGAAGAGGTTGAGACAGAAGAGGCGAAGGACGAGGGGATCGCATTAGTGACTTTACGAGCTTGGTTCTGAAGCTCCTGAAATCGGCGTAAGGCTGCCGCTGAGTCGTTGGCGACATGTCGAGCGAACTCATCGACATTGAGTTCGTTCTCGAGGGTGTACTCGGGATGCTCCATTGAGCGATCGGAGCGAGAAGATATCTTGAATCAACGAGGAAACGAGACGAGGTCGCAGCGCGTGAAAGCGTTGCAGGAATTGTAGGTCTTTCGTAATGTCAGGGACTAGGTTTGAAGAACTATCAATATAATGTATGATAGCTATGATAGAATCAGGTCTAGATACAAGTAGTGTACAGGACGAAAGACAAGGAGGAAAGAAAGCAAGGTGAGCTCGAAGCGACTATATTACATGGGAAATTAGATCTGCTAGCGCAGTCGCGAAAGAGGCATGTAGCCACATGACTTTCATGCGGCTCGGCCGAGCTTTCAGCCTAGCATTATGACATACTTAGAGTAAATCTCGCAAGCTGAGAGTGATTCTAGCTTTCTACAAAGTCATCTAAAGTGCTTCAGAAAGTGACAGTGATTGAACTTGATCAGTGCTCGACTCGAGTCAATCGTGAACTTTCTCAAGCGCTTTAGGCTGAAAAGTTCGCATCGATAGTACGACTGACGATCAGATTAGTAGAATTCATCTTCAAAGCATTCTTGTATATGCAGTATTGTAAGAGCAAGCTAGTGAAGATTTCTTGCCAGTATCTGTACTTGACGATTACGATTTTCGACTTGCCTCAAGATTCAGAGAAAAGCGTGCATCACGAAGAGAATCTTGAGCTACAAGTCAATTAACTATTCTGAGCTTCTTAGAAATGATTCAGTCATTTATGAATCTCAAGCAGAAAACTTTGACGTAAAGAAAAGATCAGTGACTTGAATAGAAATTGCATGAAAACTCTGCCATGCTGATGACGAGTAAGAAACAATTGTCTTCGCGATGAGAAGAAACTGCCTCGAATGAAACTGCGCTGTTCATCTATATAGCATTGCGTGTTTTTCTATTTCTTTGAAAACTAGTTTTTTTGTCATATCATTTACAATTATCTAGGCTCAGTTCTACGTCTCTGCATATGAGTCTGTTCGATGTTTTCCAGCATTTTCTCTAAGTTCGCATACCTCTCGACGGTCAGAATCAATAAACAAATTTCATTAATGCTTCTTTTCTCATGTCACTTGAAAACTTGCGTGTGTAAGTCATGTACGAGCATAAGAAAGTTCTGAAAGATGAAAAAACATGCAGCTGAAGCACAAAAGCAACTGAGTTTCAGAAGGTGCCGCAAACCAAGTCTCAGAATGTTCTTTCGCAATAACATCAGCGACGGTATGCTTATTCCTGAGGCGGCCTAATTGCTAAAGAAGACGATACTTGAAAGGTTGCGCAAGGAACGGAATCTGCAGGTCTACGTACGCGAAGAGCGAGTTACTTCAGTAAACGTCGCTTGCCTCATTCTGCTTGTTTGAGAGTCAGCAGAGCGTCTTGACGATCGATGCATTGCGATAGAAAATAGTTCTAATACATCGCACAGATCTTTCGGCGCTCAAAACAGTCAATCTCGGTCGCTCAAAATCTGCAACTGCAGCGACGAAGCCTTGAAAGTGAAGATTCGAGTAATAGTCTTCGCCGACGCAAACCCGTTTGCTCTCTTCCTTGCATTAAGCCCGTCATGCGCCGTTGGCGCAGATACTAGAATTCGTAGCATCATAACCGTAAGTCTTGGCCCACTTGGAAATAAAGTACCTTGGAGCAGCGTCAGTAATAGCTTAGTAGAGATTCCAAGGATTGCTTCCTTACCATCCACCCAGAGGAGCGTCAACATTCCCACAGTCGCCGCCCAACGAAGCGAAAGCAGCCTGTGCTTCACTGGGGACACAGTGGTTTTTCTTGCCATAGTTACACACGTACGCGACCGAACCGTTGGAAACGAAGCTGACGTGGGTTTTCGAGGGCACATCCGCGCTCCCTTCATTCGCGGTCCCTTGGCAATACTCTTCCAACGTGTATTGAGCATTGGCGAGATCTAGACCGTCGAGGATGTTGGTTGTGCAGCCTGATCTGCCTGCAGCAAGAGCTACTCGACGGAATTTGGCGCTGGCTCCGGAAGGTGTGAGAGAGTCGGGGTGCTTCAGGAGCGGTGCGATTTGTGTCATTCTGTCGTTACCGTCGGCGTCAACATCATGAACATAGACACCGTTGGGAGTGCCTTCTGGGACGATGATGGCTTGGCAGAGGGCTACGGTAGCGCTTAATATGAGAATGATCTTTGAGAGCATCGTGGGAACTAAGGTGGAGCTTGACGTCCAGGGGCTTCAAAAAGGAATGCTTGGGACAATAATGTAATAGATGTTAGTTTTTGTGAGATCTTGAGGTATGAAATTGTAGTGAAAAGCGAAGATTGTCAGTCTGAAGAGAGAAGCGAACGGCTCTTATAGAAAATGGCTCAAGGAAACGGCAGTTCGTTGATAACACGGCTTGGATTACGCCATGATATTGAAAATTATAGGCGCAATGAAGTCGCTATACTTTCATCAGACGTGGAGTAAGAATTCCTAGTGGGGATAGACGCAAGTCGCTAATAGAGGTTATATAGGTCTTATAGGATATCAGATCTTGTCTCGGAGCTCGAAGAGCTATGTAAGCAGTCTTCTAGCCCGTGGAGGCCACGCGAATATACCTTGTCTCAGAGTCAGTAAAACTAGACGCAAAAATTGCCGACAGGCGCAAAATTTGGACACTCAGGCTACTATTGCCTACAGGCCCAATCCCCCCACGCCGCGTTTTGAAGGTCGCCTTCGAGCGCAAAAGTTTCATCTTCAAGCGCATTAACTGATAGCCTGCCTTGGGCTCAATTTGCCGACACCTTCGACCGGCTTGCAGAGGACATAGGAGAGATCGGTGATTGCTGTACAGCAAACCCTCCCAGTCAATCATTGTACACTACCGACATTTGGATGGAACAAGGTGGAACAAGGTGGCTAAATTCAAAGAGGGAAAGCAGGTCGCGCAAGGAGAATAAGGAAGGGAAACATAGGTAAGCCGGACGCATTGCATGTAGCCCGCTCACAAGACCCGATATTGTCGTCGAAATTGAAGTCTTGGCACACGCACTTCCGATTAGACAAGCCACCGCACCCCGATGACGGAAGGTACTTGTTGATGCAGTTTTGCCAGAACGGAGGAGGTTCTTGTCAGTCACTCACATGACACTGAAGAGAAGAGATTGAGATTAAGACTTAGGCCACAGAGTGGAAAGCTCGCAGGGTCAGTGACATCTTTTGACGCTACAGTAGCGACGGCGAAGGAGGTTGCCGACGCAATCGCAGAGGAAACAGGCTGAGCTGAGGGATGTTGAGTTATTCCGAGCCGTCTCAATCCTTTCAAGAGGAAGCAATTGCCTAACTCTTCCAATCACTACCGACCCGACGGAAGGAAGTTGACCGGAAGCCTAAGCTGGGGGTAGAATCATGGAAGGAGGTGAGCAATGAGACAGTCGAGCGGTTCCACGCCAGGACATGCATTCAGCAGAGCAATATGCCGACTATGAGAAGAGGTAAGGGCAATTGCATAGGGGTGACCTGGCCTGGTCGTCACCATTGTGGGGTGTTCTTTTCTTTCTTGACTACGAAGGGCATGGGGAAAGATGTACGATACAATGACACCAGGGAAGCCAATGAGCTTGCGACAGGTAGTAAGCTACTTACATTAATTCGTTTCCTATGGAGATGGTGCATCTCATACTCGCTTCCGATGTCAACCCTCCCCATTTATTCTATGTGTTCTACCCATGCATCTTATCCCCAACCCTGCTCGCATTGGACGCCGCTTCTATTTAACTATACCTGCTTCCGCTATGAGATGGCAGCCGGGAAAAAAAAGGTTCCTCGCGGACTTTTGTCACAAGAGTGATTCTCTGTCGAGAAGCGCGAGCTGGGGGAAGAAGAGGAAGGGATAACCCCGCTGATCTTGGAGGTTGAGGCTCTGTTGTACGCTGTCCTGCCGGGACGCGGTTAGGGGTGTTCGCCACGAGAGATGAGGTAAAGGTATAGTGGTCGGTAAGAGAGAGGAAGGTACGGAACGATACGGATCGCTGCTTGTACGCTGCTGTTGAATCAGCGGGTAAGGCGGTGGCAGTGCTCTTGCTTCGCCCTGTTTCGAGGTTGCTGATTAGTCACTTAGGCTTGATGGCTATCAAAATTATATGCCAAACACAAGAAACTCCTCCTTTAATCTCGGTCGCGGAGTTATGAATTGAAGTTGGCACCGAAACGCCTAAACCCGGATCACCGAAGTAGTAGCGTGTCATGATATTAGAAGTGAAGGATAGATCCATCTTCTTCTATATATAAATCCGAGGTCGGACCCCAATCACTTGGAGGATTATTACCCTCTTAATTGACTCTGAATTCCCGTCACCGAACAATGAACTCTCCGAAATATGCCGGGTTTGACATCTCCGAGGTGACTTATAAAGTCGTAAATGGCCAAAACATTCAAGCTTTTGTATTTGTGCCCAAAGGGCTCACCCCAGGGAAATACCCAATCGTGGGGAAGTTCCATGGCGGTTTCTTCGTGAGTTGCTTACTTCTTAAGCTGCAACTCATAGCCGACAACTATAGGTGACGGGAGCGTCTTTATATCCTGACTGGTTCCCTAAATGGGCATTGGACTACTGCCTTCAGAACTCGGCAATAATCGTAGCTGCAGACTATCGCCTGATGCCGGAATGTAACGGCTCGGATATCATGGAAGACTTGTCCGATTTCTGGACGTGGGTACGGGATGGTTTCAAAAGCCACTTGTCGACGGTCAGACCTGGAATTGAAGCCGACCTGGAGAAGGTCGTTGCCTATGGTGAAAGCGCAGGTGGAACTTTGGCTATTCAATCTGGCTTCGTACAGCCTCCAGGCTTCATCAAAGCAGTTATCGCTGCTTATCCAGGACTGAACTCCGGAGTGAAGCGGACTGCCCCAATAATGGGCGCACCAACTATACCTCCAAGTATTCTAGAGGAGTTTTTGAAGTCAATTGAGCCTGGAAAGATCGTCACTTCAGCGGAACCCCCTGCGAGAATGCATATAGCGTTATCCATTGCTCAACAGGGTCGTACGTTAGAATTTTTCGGAGCGGACGAGAGGCTGTTCCCAGTATCGGTCTTGCAAACTCTTGATGATATGCCGTTTGTTTTGATTCTTCATGGCAAGGACGACACGGCGGTGCCAGTTGAGGGAAGCGTCCAATTTGCGGAATTGGTGAGGCAGAAATTTGGCAGCGGGAAGGTAGATCTCCGCATCGAGCCAGGTGAGCACGGCTTTGATGGTTCTGCTGCATTGGATATGCCTTGGCTGAAAGAGGGCCTGAACCGTGTGACTGAGTTATGGCTCGGGAAGACGAAAGATTCTCGATGATATTCGTGTTATAGAAAGACTTAATCGACAGTTATGAAGTGCGCAAGCTGCAAAACCCCTTTAAGGACTGATGCACTGAACATACTCTGCGAGACAGTGGTGAAGTCGCACTTTGACAGCGCTCGCGTTAGCTTGATATGTGAGGGGAATGCTGGTCCATGACGCATGGTGTATAGTGTGCTCTTAGGGTTTGGCACCACGCATGGTTGAGTGAAACATTTGTAAGATCGATGCACTGCCCGTTTCATAAATAAACGACAGAAATAGCTTCGCCAACCATCTCACCACTCGTCGGCTACTGCATCTCTAACGTGCTTCTCGCAGTCCCACGGTACGGGATCTTCTTCACTGGCGCGACCCCTCATTCCTTGATATCGTCCATCTAACCCCCCGTCAGCTGAAACTCGATCAAGAAGTTGCGAGAATGACATTCAAAAATTTGACATCATAGACGAAAAAGATCATCGACACAGCCTTCGCTACTAGCGCTGGCGGATTTCTCAGTAAGTGTGATTTTCATGACTGAATGCGTTTTCTTCGTCCTCGCTCTCGATAATTATGTCAGCTGTTATCATTGCGACTTTTGAATTACAATATTTAGAACAATCGTACAAACAGAGCTAGAACAGATCAAACCTAGAAGTCAGCTCTTCAGAGCAACGTTGTACAGAATGTTTGCACTGCGAATTGAACATTGCATTAGCCCAGTCACATTTTCAAGAATCTCTCAGTATCAATTTTCATCAATCATTAGATCATCAGTGAGACTGAATAAGCTTTCATATTAGACAATAACTGATGTTTGATGCAGATTAGCTGAAGGTCTGAAGCTATCAAATCATCTCTCAAATCATCTTTCAAATCACTCTCTTTCTTCATCAACATCGTTACTTTTCATCAAATTTTACTTCTTATCTCATCAATGATCTTTACAGTACTGTACATAGACAGATCTTCAACGCTGCGCTCAATGATGAAGATTGAAGAAGCTCTAGATCTGCAATTCGATCTGAAATGATCATCTTGACATGAGAATTGTTCAACAAGCTCACTGTTACTATGAGCTTTGAGTTTTAAGACGTTGTTGATGTTGAATAGCTTCAGAAAGATGAGTTGAGAAAATGAGTAAACAAACAGATCAAATTTGAGTATAAAGTGAGCTTTTCTCTCAAGCAATTTCTGATTTGTGCTCTTCAGACTTTCATCAACTAACAACGACAGCTACATTTACAGCTACATCTACAGCTACATTTATGATTACATCATGTCTAGCTTTAATACTTTCTCTATCGTGATCTTTGATTTTGTCATGATGTCAGATCATCAACTCAATTTAAAACAAAAATTATCAATGTTTTAAATAATCTTGATTCATTGAATCTGTTTCGCAGTTCAATGAATCAAGTCATCAATCTAGTCATCATCATCTTAATTTAGTCTCAACAATTTTGTTTCAATCATCTCAGTTGTATATGCAAATCTTTGCAATCTTAAGTCATAAAACTACTGTCTAGTCTTGATTCTGCTTGATTCATGTATATAGAAGTCAAGTTCTCATTCTTTTCTTTTACTCTTTGTCTTTCATCTTGTACATTATCTGATGTATTGTTCTGTATTTAGTTCAAGTAATATAATAATCAATTCTTTATATTGATAAAATCTCTAGTTCAGTCTAGTCTTTGACATTATAAAAGATCTACACTTTCTGCAACGTTTTCATACATTGAAATCTCGTCTAGTTACTCTTTCGCATAAATGAAGTCATCTTACAACTTCTTGATCAACGATGAGCATGCTGTTGAACAGTTTATTCAAAGTGTGATCAAAAATTCAGTTGAGATCTTTCGTGTAATGCAAGAGCTTCAAAATCAAGTTTAACAACATGATGTCATCATTTTATTCTTGTTCATCGTTCTCAGTTCTTCAATTTATATAAAGTTGAATTCTCAGTTTCTCATGATGATAGCTCAAATCATCACACAAATCTTGAACAATCAATCTTTTTTCATCATTCATCTCTCTGCAAACTCTGTCGCTGTCATCATTGCTTCTAAATTCAAGAAGCTTTTTGATATATTTAAATATGAGAAGAATAAAAATTGATTGAATGCATGAAAGCAGAGTCTGATACAGCGCATGAACGTGAATGATGATCATTACTTCTCTCATCGAGCTAAAATCATCTATGTCGAGTCACGACTCATCATAAATAAGAAGACTCACAATCTAATGAGTCAATATCGAGTCAATGATCTTTGTATCATTTTCATCTTTGCAGATTAACAACATAAGTTGCATCATTACTGTGACAATTCTTTCAAGACAGAAGATGCTCATTTATATCTTCATGAAACTCTGAAGTAAAACATGAATAACTTTGTTGATTATTACAATTTCTTCTATCAAAAGAAAGAACATTCTTTAATGAAAGATTTCTCGTTGATTGACTGTTTGAAGTGCAATGTCAATTATTTCACTCAAGTCATTGCTTTTTTCTGACAAAATCTTGATGAAATTTGATTATTCATCTTTCATCAATGAATTCAAGCATTCTCTGACATTGATGAAGAGCTTCAGCAGCTTAAGCATCATCAATCTCACTTTATCTTCATCATTATTTCATTCATCAAAGTCAAGAGCATCTCTGCATTGACTAGTAACTTTTTGAGTTCAAAGATCATCATTTCTGTGACTGTTGTCTTAACAATATCTTTGTTTCTTTCTTTCTCATTTCTTGATGAGTCAATGAATCTAAGCTTTGTCATTATCATCATTCAAGATAAGACTCTGATCATTTCTGAGATCAAGAAAATCTGCAACAAGTGAAAGCTGTGTTACTATTGCAAGTTGCAGCATTCAAGCAAAATTGCTAAAGAATGCTCAAATAAGAAGTTCTTCACTTTGTATATCATGAACATTTACAACAGTGATGTCATCAGTATAAATGAAGAAGTCTCGCTGTCTGCAAAAAAAGTTTAGTTTTTAAGCTAAGTCATGCTCAGAGATCTGTATACATATCATCTTGTCTACTAGTTTCAATCTTCTCACTCTCACTTCAATCATATAGAAAGTTTTTCGCTAAATCTGTCTTGAAACTCTTTAAATTCAATTTGACATTCAAAGATAATCACATGATAATATTCTGTATTTTACATCAAGCTCAATCTAAAGTTCTCACTCTCACTCTGATTGATAGTGAAGTCTTTGCTTATGTTTTTATAAATAAATTTTTCACGCAACAACATCATTTTCTCTTGCATTAATTAATTCATTCTCACAGACTTCAAGAATTTGATGATTAAGTCGCTTTAATCAATGATATTACTCATGTCGTTGAAATTACAATGATTTTCAATGAACACATTGAAAGACTATTCTTTTATGTCATTGAATTAAATCAATACTTCATCATCATGAATCTATTATGACTTCATTGTTACGTCATTGATGTCAATTTTGAGCACAATATTCTCATTTTATCTTTCTGCTTCTATCTTAATCATTGTTGCTCATTCTTCATTAAGATTTATGATCTTAATCAACAAGAAGAAAATTTCTCATTTGAAATTAACAAAGTAGCTTTTTCTCAGTCTCGCTCTCAATTCACTTGCAAGAAGCAACTCAGTTTCTCATTCACTTGAAAAAAGTAACTCAGTTTTCAGTTCGCTTGCAAGAAGCAACTCAGTTTCTCATTCACTCAAAAGAAGCAACTCAGTTTTCAGTTCACTCACAAAAAGCAATTCAGTTCTCAATTCACTCACAAGAAGTAATTCAGTTTCTCATTTGCTCACAAGAAGCAATATAATTCTTCGTTTGCTTATGAAAAGTTAATTAATACTCAGCTCGTTCACAAGAAATAAACTTTATTCAGTCTTGTTTCTCATCTGAAACAAGAAACTTCTAGTTGTATTTTTCAAGTCATTCAAAAAGAATACTCATTAAAAATCAAGTGTTGAAATTCTTTTCTTTCTAGAACTTCTGTTGTCTTTTAAGCAAATCAATTCAATCAATTTTTTATACAACTTAACATAGTTGAGTTGAAAGTTCAAAGCTTTGATCATGCTGCTCATGTCAAAGACATTGAAGTGTTTAACATCATTTTAAAGAAAATCAATGTCTTCTTAAATCTTGAATCAATCTCATCTTCTAGTCTAAATTCTGATGAGTCAAAATCACGTTGTGCAACTTTGACTGTTCATTCAAAGAACAGTTCAACTCTTGCTCAGTTTTTATCTTGTTTTTAAGACAGTATGTATGATAAGAATCATCATTTGAATCTTCATCAAATGAAAAAGAAATTTCATGTGATTGCATTCACGACACAAGAAGATCTTGAAGTTTATCAACAAAGTAAGAACATCAATTCAGTCACAATTTTATCGTTCAGATATTTTAAGTTTTTAAACATCTTCTTCAAGAAAAACGTTGATATTTTGTCTTTGCATCAAGCTCATGATCATGTCATACATCTTAAAGAAAATGCTCAATTCTCAATCTTTGCTTTGTACAACATAAGTTGTGACAAAATTCTAGAACTTCGTTGTTATTTGAATGAGAATCTGAGCAAAGATTTCATTCAAGTCAGTCACTTTCAGATGATCATCTCTGTTCTCTTCATTAAGAAACTTGAAGAAGAATTTTGCTTCTGTGTGAATTATCAAGATCTGAACACTATCACAGTCATGAATTAATATTCTTTGTCTCTGATTTCAGAAATTCTGAATCATTTAAATTGAGCTAAAATCTTTATTAAGTTGAATATCATTTCTGCATTCAATCAACTTTGAATCAAAGAAGAAGATAAAATTCTCATCATTTTTTGCACTCGATTTGAATTATTCAAGTATTTAGTCATGCTCTTCAATTTATGTAATGAGTCTGTCTCACTTCAAAAGTACATTAACAATATTCTTTGCAAACATTTAAATAAGTTTTATACAGCTTATCTGAATGACATTTTGATTTATTTCAACAATGAACTTGAGCATGAGATTCATGTCAAGCTCATTCTGCAAAAGCTGCAAGAAGCAAATCTTCAGATGAATATAATTAAATACAAGTTTCACGTCACTTAAGTTTTGTATTTAAAATTGATAATCATCATTGAAAAGATCAAGATAAATATTTCTAAGATAAATATTATTGTCAACTGACTCATTCTGATCAACGTTAAAGACATTCAAAGTTTTCTAGATTTCATAAACTTCTATAAAAGATTTCTCTATGACTATAGTAGAATAACTATCTCGCTCATTCATCTCATCAGAAAAGATGTACTCTTTGTCTGATTTCAGAAATGTCAGATTGCATTCAACATTTTTAAAAAAGTTTTCACTTTCAAGATTATTCTTTATCATTATAATTCAGATCACAAGATTGTGATAGAAATCAATGCTTCAAACTATGTGTTCAAAAACATTCTTTTTCATTATGATGAGAACAAGATTCTTCATTCAGTTACTTACTTTTTGAAGAAGCATAACTCAGTTGAGTGTAACTACAAGATTTACAATAAAGAATTCATGATTATTGTTTGTACTTTTGAGAAATAATGATCAAAGCTTGAAGACTTTATTTACTTTGTCAAGATGATCATGAATCATAAAAATTTTAAGTATTTCATGTCAATTAAGCAGTTGAATCATCATCAAGCTCATTGAAGTGAGTTTCTGTTTAAATTCAACTATCACATCACTTATCATTTCAACAAGATCGATAATAAGTTGAATGCTCTGACACGTTGCTCAGAAAATCTTTTTAAAAAGAGAAATACATTTGATTCTTGACATTAATATCAACATCAGACAATTCTGAAAACTCATGTTTTAGATCTCAATATTGTTAAGAATCTCATCTTCAATGTTTTTGACATCAAAATCATGAAGCTTCAGTCATAAATCATTGCTCTAAACTCAGTTTAGTTGCATTTGTTTTTAATTATCTCAGCATCTTTGCAAATTTTAGCTTTCATGAATCTAGAAATTGAAGAATTCAACATTAAAAATGTCAAGTTTCAGCTAGATCAAGACATTCTGAATCTTGATGAAGATTCTGCTGACATCTTCACTCAGACATTGTGAAAACAAGTTGAAATCAATGACAAATTTGCAGCTCAAATAATCAAAATGCTTTGCAATGAAACACAACATCACAATAAAATTTCTCTAGTTAAGTGTAAAGAACACAAGAATCATCTGTACTTTCAAGAAAGAAAGTATATGCTTAACTTAAATAAATTATGTCTTTGTATCATTCAGCTCGCTCATAATAGTATTATTGATGATCACTCAGAAAGAGCAAAAAGTTAAAAACTGATCAGTCAAGTTTACTGATGATCAAACATTTATAAGTATGTTCAACATTTTGTATGAAACTATCACATATGCACACACTTCAAACTTTTTAAACAATGAACTCAAGAATGATTGCATTTTCTTTCAATTCTTGAACGTTGTTGACATGATATCTTCATGAACTATGTAGATTTTTTATCGATCAGTATCTTCATAAGTATCACATATAAATATATTCTAGTCTTTGTTGATCATTTTATTAAAATAAAACATTTAATTCTCATCACTTCTATGAAAGTTAAAGAAGTTATTAATTGCTTCTATGCTCATGTTTGAAAACATCATGATTTACTCAAGTTCTTCATGTCTGATCGAGACACACAATTCATTTTCAATATCTGAAAGCATATATGTAAAATGTTGAAGATAAATGTTAAGTTATTAACAATGTATCATTCTGAAATCAATGATCAAATCAAGAGAATCAATGCTGTCATGAAGCATTATCTTTAAGTCTTCGTCAGCTACATGCAGAATGACTGAGTTAAGTGACTTTCTGAAATCAAATTCATCATCAATAACACATTATCATTAATCACTTTAGCATCATTCTTCTTGATCAATTTGAGTCAGAACTTACGTTTAAACTTCAAGTTTTCTGAATCTTTGCTTGAGAATCTTATGTTTTAAGCTCAAGACAAGTTAATTAATGTCAAAAAGTTCATCAAGAAGATGAAGAAATTAACTGAGCATTTACATGATAAAATGTTTATAGCTTAGATCATTTATGAATTCAATGTCAATCTCTCTCATCGTTCTTGTTCTAAATACTTCGTCGAAGATGAAGTCTGACTGAATGCTTGCAATTTCAACATCATTCATTTCATTGTTAAGTTAAATGATCATAATGTTAATATCTTTAAGATCAAGCATGTTTTCAAGAACAATTCTCTGATCATTAAGCTAAATCTTTCAGCATTCATGAAAATTCATTCAATCTTTCATGTCATTCTTCTGAATCATATTGCAAGTGACTTTCTTTTGAATCAACGTTAAAAATCTTGAGAATTTATTATCATTAAGAATGATGAAAGATTCTGATATGTAAACAGTATATTAAACTTCAAGCATGATAGATGCTATAACTCACTTTTGCTCAAGTATTACATTGATTGAAAAGATCACTTTTCTACTTGAAAGTCTTTTCATCTTCTGAATAATTATGAGCAAGCGCTTAATGAATATCATCTCATCAACTCTGTCGTTGAAGAATCACATGTATTATCATGTGTGATATCTCAATGTCAATGTCAAGAACTTTAATCTCATCTGTGCATCATCATATTAAACTGCATTTCGTTTCTTTTTTATTCAGATCTGACTCAGATCTTGTTTAAATTTGACTCAAACATTTCATTTAAATTTGATTTAAATATGATTTAAATGTGTTTTAATTTCTGTGCATCATCATGTTAAAATGCATCTCATCTCGTCTTACTCTTCAGACATCTTGCTTAAATCTGACTCAGATGTGACTCAGATTTATTCAAGTTTCATCTGTGCTTCATCATATTAAAATGCATTCACATCAATTCTTGTTTCATTTCAATCTTTATTTTCAATTCTTTCTCATTTCATTTTATTTCTTCTCATTGTTTTGCAAAAACTCAATCTTGAAGAGAAAAGCTACTGTCATGATGTCAGATCATTAACTTAATTTAAAACATAAATCATTGATGTTTTAAATAATTTTGATTCATTGAATCTGTTTTGTAGTTCAATGAATCAAGTCATCAATTTAATTATCATCATCTTAATTTAGTTTCAGCAATTTTGTTTCAATCATCTCAATCATGTGCATAAATCTTTGCAATTTTAAGTTATAAAACTATTGTCTAGTCTTGATTCTGTTTGATTCATGTATATAAAAGTTGAATTTTCATTCTTTTCTTTTACTCTTTATCTTTCATCTTGTACATTATCTGATGTATTGTTCTGTATTTAGTTTAAGTAATATAATAATCAATTTTTTATATTGATAAAATCTTTAGTTCAGTCTAGTTTCTGACAGATTCTTTCTCTGATGTCAGCTATCAGACTTTTGACAGTTCTACATGTTATTGAAGCTTCATTTAAATCTCTATTTATGTGAATTTGTCTCAGTCAATTGACTTTCTCATCAAAAATGAACTCAATATGAGCTTTCAAGATCTCATTTTAGTTGAATCACATGAATTTATTTTTTTAAATGTTAATGATGCAGAGAAGAGTTTTCATAGCTTCATCTTTAAAAATATCAGTAACATCAACATCATTAATATAAATAATCTTTTTGACATCTGATTTGATGTTTCACAAACTACAAACACTACTGATACAAGTGAATTCATTGTCATGATCAGAATCATCTTCAGAAAGCGCACTATTATAAAGATTCTTCATCATTTCAATCATATGACTTTTCATCATATAGTCAAAGTCACGAATTTGTCTTTGATCACTGTCATCAATATAATCAATGAGTCAGAGATTCTTCGTCAAGAACATGATCATTCTCAACTTATTAATACATCAATTAGAATGCAAATAATTGACTATGTCATCATCAGCATCAAGAGATGTCAGATGATTTATTTAAAAATGAGTCAACATTTAAATTTGAATATGACTGAAAATACTATTCATTGAACATTAAATGAGTATGAATATCATCATCATTTAGCTATAACTAAGTTCTTTCTGACAAAGAATAACATGAGAAATCAACTTGTTTTTGCTCAGAAGTACGCTGACTATGATACATTGAACTGAGCTCATGTTATCTTCATTAATGAATCAACTGTTTAAAATGAAGATACTAATTGTAGATTTGTAATCAGACAATCTGATGAGCAATATCACAAGCATTGTTTTCAATCTAAGTTCAGAAAGTCTTTTACTGTATGATTTAAATGATCATTTGCAAACAATTCAAAAACTCATTGATTATATGAGATTGAAAGAACGAAACTATCAATTTCAAGATCTTTGTTGAGCATATCTTATTTGTAAAATATGTTTAAAATCTCATTAAAATCATTGTTAATAGCAAACAGACTTTACATGACTTCTGAAAGAACTGTAATGAAGACTACAAGTCAATTAACACTTTCAATCAACAATGCATCGTACAAATGAATAAAGCTTCAACTCATAATGCTAAATTCATCAAAGCTGTTATCATCAATATGAGAATGAAGTTACTTGACTGATCTGACAACTCATCTGATCTCAATTCTATTGAAGATGTTTGATCACTGCTTAAAAAATGAATCAACAAGCTATATTTGAAGTTATACATTCAAAAGCAGATAAAGAAAGCTATTCAGAAGAAGTAAAACTCTTTGAAGTTTATGAATATCAAGACTTTCATTGATTTTATATCAACATGTATTCAGATTATTTTGACTGCTAATGATGACTTTACTCAATATTAAATCATTTATTTCATACATATCTTTGCTTTCTGCTTTCAATTCACTTAATTAAATCTAGTTTTATATAATATTCTTATACGTTAAGCAAATTAATATTCTTGCGTATCTACTGTTTTTAATTATCGTTGATGTAAAATTAATGCAATGTTCAACTTGCAATGCAAACATTCTGTATGATCTGCTCAATAAGTTAGATGAAGCTTATTTTAACTGAATTATGAACAGATGTTTCTTTGATTTACACAGTCACTTTCAAAAGCAGCTCATTTCTTTTCTGACTTCATGATAAATACAAGTCTCTTTTGAAACAATTCAACTTCTTTATCTTAAAAAGCATGTCACATTAAATCTTTTTTCACTATCTTGAATGATGATGTACTCACATGTTATCTCTCTTCTTCAAAGCACTCGTGATTTTTATTCAATGTACAATAAACATTTCTTGAAAGTGAAACTTTTCTGATGTGTCTCTGAGATCAGCATAATGCATACGATATTTATCACATTTTTGCTCTTGATATACAAGAACATGAAAATAAATAAACATGTAAATATATTGACTGAACTATTAAACTATCTAATAGATAAAAACTAAGAAAGAAGTGAGCAAAGAGTAAATACTCATTCATTAACGTTGAATGAATGCAAAGATTACTAATCACAAAGATAACTGTACTGTTTTCTGTTTACTGTAAATCATGTCAAAAAGATTCTATAAAGTTGAAATGAACAGATTTGTCAGCATATATTTTTATGTTAACAAGCTGTTTTATCGCTAGCATTATAAAAAAGAAGTGATTTTTAAACAGAAGACAGACGCAGTCTATAAACTGTTAATCTTTTCATGTGATACTATTTTGAATCTTCATGAAAGTATTATTTTGCATGCTTGAAAACTGTCATGAAGTCTGATGTGAATGACAGCAATAACATATGCAACGAGTATATGCAGAATGAGAAGAAAGAATTGCAACAAAGATTGACATGAGATTTGAATGCAATTCATGAATCAATAATGCAAATGTAAAATGTTTTAAACAAATCTCAATTTATCATAGTTGCACTCTGTAATACATATATGAGAGAAAGATAAACATAATTATAATCAAAGTTATTAAATAGTTATTGTCAAGTTTCTAAATATGCAATGAAAATCATACAACTTCTTTATGTTTAAATAAATTAGCACATGAAAATTACTTCACACAAAGTTATCACAAGCATTGTACAACACTTTCTTTCTTCTTTCATCAATCATCATCTCATCATCATCATCATCATCATCAGCAACATAAGTGTAACAGCTTAGAATGATGTACAGTACAAAGTATACAGATTAATAATGCATTGTACGACGTAAAACAACAACAACAATATAAGTTTGACAGCTGCAGTGAATACTAAATGTATGAGCTAATGATGCTTTGTATGAAGAGCAACAGCAACAATGTGAGTTGAATTTTATTCTATTTATAAGCTATGTGATTTACATGTCGTACAAAGAAATCTTGTTCTTTGAAATCTTGTCGTGATCATCATCATCATCAATGCTTTCACTCTCATTGCTTCTGCTTTGATCAACATCTTTCTCTGTCTTCTTGTGAAACAATTACAACTTACTATTTTCATTCATATGAAATCTGAACATGCACTTCTCACTCATTCTGAACGAGATATTGATTTCATATAAAAGACGATTTCTTTGAATCAGATGAGAATGCACAGATCTTTATACATCAACGCTGTTCTGATTCAGTCTTGTGAACAAGTCATCTTTGTGACTTGTACACAATGTGCATGATCAAATGATTTTCAATCTTTCTTGAAGTGTTACTTCATTTCAGAGCACTTTGAAAAAGTTTACATCAATTGCAAATGACGAGATCATATGACATGATGCAATCTTCTTGAGGCTGAAGATGACGAAAGTGAGAATGAATGAGACGAAAATTGTTGTTCTTGCTCACTTGAAAGAAAAGATGATCGTACGAAGCGAAGAAGATTGAGAGAACTCAAGCTGAGAAAGCGAAGACTGTTGAGAGCGAGAGATGTCTTCAATCTCATTGTGCTGAATTAATGATATGTACAAGACGCGTTTCTTTTTCTGTTTGTGAATGTTTGTTTTTTCAGCACATCTTGAAGCACAGTTATGTATCTTGAGTCAGCAATCTGCATCTCTACGCGATGCTCAAGATCAGTACTTTGTACGAAGAAAGAAGCTATCATGACTGCTCTTTAGTATGAGAAAAGCGAAGACAGACTCTCTTATTTACACTTTGTACATAACGTTAATCTGAATCTTGTTGTACAAAGTAGAGTTAACAGACAGCACTCAATCAACTCTTCTTGTTGTCACAGCTCATGCAAACTGACTATTAATCTTCTTCGTACAACGCAAATGAAATCAAGATAACTATTCAGTGAGTCAGAAAAAGCGAGAAACAGCTCAAGATCAGTACTTCGTACGAAGAAGAAAGCTGTCATGATTGCTTGTATGAGAAAAGCGAAGACAGACTGTCTCTTATTTACACTTTGTACATAACATTAGTTTAGATCTTGTCGTACAAAGTAAAGTTAACAGACAGCACTTAATTAACTCTTCTTGTTGAGTCAGCTTCGTAGCTCATGCAAACTGACTTTCAATCTTCTTCATACAAGCTTCAATTCTTTCATGACAGCATCAGAGAATTAATTCGATTGTATTCATCAATGTATCTCGTCAATGATGACTTTTCTTCAATCGAAGAAGACTTTTTCCTGTTGAGAGAATCATCATTTAGCTTCGTACATCATCTTCAAAGCTTGAATGACAGAAGCAGAGTCTCAGTCAAGCATTCACTCTCATCAGAGATCTAAAATCATGCTCACAGTTCAACACATGTGATGCTCAGAAGACATGACATCAGAGTTCAGTGATGATGAAGCTTGAGAAGCTTGAGCATCAGAGATATCTTCGTATGAAGCAGCTTTCAATCTTTGAAGATCATTCAGACTCAAGTTGACTTCGTACAAAGACTGTGATGACAGCTGAAAAGAAGCAATGTTGAAGTTGAAGTTGTTCTCGTACGAAGATCGTAGCATGAGCTGAGAGAAAGCAACGATGTCGCTTGAGAAAGCAGCAGAGTCATGCAGAGTAATGAAAAACTTTTCTGCAAAGAAGTTCTTCATACAATCATGCAATGACTTTAGTATCTGATGATTGCAAGAATCATGATGCTGTATACTTTGTATGATGTTTTCTGAAGTCATACTGATTCAATTGACAATATCTGATACAATGCTTTGTATACGAAGCTTGTTCAACTTCTCGACATTGAGCAAAGAGAGTTCTACTTCGTTCGCAAACATCAGATAATCATCTTGTACAAAGAAAGAATCTTTTTACAAGAGATGAGCAGAAAATTCTTGATAATAAATAATTGAATTCTGCAAAATCACTATGCAAAGCTTCTTCAATAAATGCAGAAAATCTTGAGCAGTCATGTTGAATCGATCTTTCTCGACAGTATTAAGCAATGATTTGTCGAGCAAAGATTTATCATTCTCATACAAAGCATTGCTTGAGAGATTGCTGAATCACGTCAGTCAATGATCAATTCATGATCAAAATGCTCGTATGAAAGACAATGAAGACTCAACTTTGACTCAAGACAAAAAAAAATCTTCAGAGATTGATTTAAAGTCTGTCATTACTTGTACAAACTTCAGAGAAAGATGAGTCAAATAACTTGTGAACAGAGCATCTGTATTTCATTATTTGACACGATGTATCTGAGATTTTGATGTGTCACTCAACTCGTCTGCTCATGCTTCTGAATCACGATCATGAGTCTTCTTGAGACTGAAAATGCTGATGATGTCAAACATCTTGTTGATTCATTCTAGTTGAACTTTGTACAACATAAACGAAGTCAACTTGCTTTCTTGAAGCAAATAAAGATTGTATCATTGCTGTTATCTTTGAAAATGTAAAATTTGCTCTCGTACAATGTTTCAATGATAGAAGAGATAAAAAGCAAGCTGCAAGATGATGCACAGCAATGAATTCTTGTGTCGTACAACTGCTTCATATTCAATTCGCTCAGTCTGATTCATTTTTTCATTGTTCAAGATGCAAACGTGCATCGTACAAGAAGTGAGACTTTCGTTCTTCAAGTTCAAAGAAAACAAATCAATCAACTGCAGATGATGACGATTTTCTTCACGCATCAACATCATATGACTCATCAAAAAATCAAGCGTCATACAATGAGTGAATTTCATAGTTTGAGTCGTGACTTGTTTCTGAGAGAGCTCATGAGTTCAACAGCTTCGTACAACATCAATCATTTATCATTGCTTATATTCATTCAGCAGAGTATTGACATCGCGATCGAGATATTGAGCTTTTCTTCTCGCATGCTTCTTTTTCGTACAATCTTTCAAAAGAGCTTTCATCTTGATCTCTCGTGAATGAGAAGACGTAGCATGATCGAAAGATTGCTGATAATTGTACAAAGAAATGATAGCAGAAACATAACTGTCAACTGAATCAAATCTCAACGTCTGCTGCACTTTCTTTCTTGTAGCAGTTGTACAAGACTGCTTGTAATGACTTGTACGAAGTTCTCGCGATAGAACTTTCTTGTTCAAAAACATGATGAGTTTATCTTTTGTCACTATTTGATCATTCACGAACTCGTGTCTCGCACAGAACTTCTACTTCACTCAGTGCATGTTGTACAAAGACGTTGAAGAAGATCTTACTCATCATTTCTTCTGCTTTGACTTGTAGTTTCTGATTGTATTGATCGAAGCGTTCGTACGTCTCAAGATCAACGCAGCCTGTTCATGTTGATACAATTCGACTGCAACATTCATCTCATTGAAAGCGTTCATCGTCGAGAACGTCATTGTCAGAGTCGTTGTACACTGCAGTACTGCACGCAGAATTAATTCAGATGTGACAGACTTCGTACGAATAAATTGTTGAAGAAAATCAGAAGCAGCGAGCGCAAAATGAAGCAATAACGAAATAAATAACTGAGGTGAGGCAAGCCTTCGAATATGTTGCATATTATCGGGAGAAGAACTCTGTTGACATGCAACATGTTGAGGGCTTGGCAATAACTCGAAATAACTGAAGACGTTGACATGTGATTATACTTATGTAATCAATTCGTCGGGACGAGGGGGAACAGCAGGGAAAGGTGAATTTCTATCGTCTTGGCCTCAGGTTCACAGATACAAGAGATACTCCGTCAACTGAACAAAAAGTGTCGCCATAATTTTGCGCATGTAGTCATAATCGCATCATACGTCTTTCACGAGTCTTATACCCTGTTGCGATCAAGTTAGTCTCTGTGTCTATCTCATTACCAAATCTTTGATCTGTTTCTTGTTTGAGGCTTTGAAAGAAGGCGCGAGTTCCCTAGGTCAGATTCTAGCTCATCTCAGCTCTTCGCTATCTCGTCGAGGCCGACGCATTCTAAAATGTCATCTCAACTAGTACAAGTGAACTCAACAGCAGCTGACTATCATGCTTTGTTTGATTTTCAGGTGTATTTACATCGTGCTATCTTGACGTTCATCTTACGATACCAAGGGAAAACGACTGCTTAAGAACAAGTGCTAAAGTTGGGCCAACGACCTCTTACATCAGTTGCTCATCGAGATCACTCAGGGCGGATTACACTTCGGACAAGTCTGCATCTACTATTCATCTATTATGCTAGCCTTATATATATAACGATCTAGCTTCACTACTCGATGTGACCACCCTTAACCAAGAGGTTCAGCGGTACCTTCATCAGATTTGAGGCTGTCCTGGCTTCCCACCATGGGCCATCATCTATAACCAATTTCGCGTGAGATAACGTCGACGATTCTTATAATTTGACAGTATACGGTTAGCCAAGGTACAAATTTTTACTATTTCGAAAAAATTTCTGTATGCCTGGAAAGGTAATGGATCTGAGACACGTATTCAAGTCAAAACTGAAGGCATATGTCGCGGACACAAGATGGATTTAGATGGATAGAGTTACGACTAGGTGAATATCTACAGAATGTGCTACCAGCACGCACGCGAAGGATGACCAGAAGCTTACCGGAAACAACTTCTTCCCCAAGTTCTCGCAGTCTCAAAACCTATTCCTGCGCCCTCTCCCACTTCAGCAGCTCCCTGTCATATTCCTGTCGCGACTCGGCAACGGACAAGACATCCGCAGCACATCCGACCTCCTTTGCCTCCGCCTCCTTTAGGACTCTCTCTTCAGGACTTAGCCCGGTAAGCTTCGCAAGCTTGTCCGGATGAACCTCGATGCGACGCTTCTTTGCTGCTTTTTCCATTTCGGGCTGTGGGAGGTTGCGGCTTACGTTGAGGGTGGCGTAGTGATCTGGGAACGGTAGTATTTCCTCCTTCTGCTTTTGCTGTTGCCCTTGTTCATCTTCCGATGACTCGGATTGCGATCTAAATTCGGCTTTGATGTTCTCGACGTTGAAATCGTCCCAGAAGGCTCTCGCTTTGTCATTTTCCTTCTTCTCCCTTTTCTGCTCTTGTTGTTCAAACCGCTCCTTTCTGGCTTGCTCCTGCTTCTGCCATGTTTCGGTAAAATCTCCTAAAGGGTCACTCCACTCGTCGGTTGGGGATTGATCCCCATATCCGCTGCGCTGCTGTGGTTCTTCCTTGTTTTGCCTATGCCACTTCTGCGACTTTTGATGACCCGACTGGGATGAAGAGTTCCCACATTCGTTGTAGCTCTGCCACTCCTGACGAGCTTCCTTGTCTCCTGAGAATCTCCATCCGTCGTCAAGGAAATCATGTCGATCAACCTGATGCCGGACTAGTGAGATGCCATCGTGGCAATGCCTCCCGCAGAGATGGCAGTAGGTCAAAACATGAGCGTCTGCAGTTTCGTAGTGCACTCTGCGTACTTCTTCGCAGTCGAAAGTTTTGATACAAGTCTTGCACCAATGATGCAAATTATTCAAATGACGTTCCCACTTTAACGGGTCACTGAACAAAAGATGGCAGAAGGGGCAACGACTTATCTCGTGCTCCCTGATGCGATGTTTTGCCAGATCATCTTCCGTGTCGAAAAAATATGGACATGTTCCACAAGGATAGTGTTCTGTTTCGATATGTCTTAAGCTCTGGGCCCGCCAATCCTGACCTTGGAAGATCTTGTTGTGACGGCGACAGTAGTCCTCGGTATGTTTGAGAGAAGTTCCCCAGTGCTGTTGCCGGAAACCTTCACCCTTAAAATAAATATGACATCGGCGACAGTGAAAGTGCTCGTGCGCCATATGAGCCTCCTTGGCTGCGTGTGTGGTAAACGTTGCACCGTGGCAGAAAGGGCAACGTATCAGATCCATGGAGGCTTCGAGCTCCTCGAGCTTGTCGAAGAAGTCACGAGTATTAGACGTATTTTTTTAAGTTCGAGATGCGTTTTAGTCTCCATAGTCGCTGCCCCACCCAGAAAGAAGATCTTGATCTGTAAAATATTCTGGAATATGACTCGACCCACAGCAGTGTCCTTCATCGTCTCCGTGATGTATGGATGCCTCATTGTGACTCAGGTCTTCCTCAGTGACCCAAAGACCACGAGGTTCATCCCATGCGTGCATTTTTGCGAATCTCAAGTCGTCAATTCCATCATTTATGGTGTGAAGGTTTTGCAAATATGGAGATTTGTGGATGACAGACGATGGGGAACAATTGCTAACCGGAGAAGAGATACGATCAGGTTCCCAGTTGAGTCAATGAAAGACTGCCTCAATTTTCCTGAATCGATGACTGACTTGCTTGTTCAAAAAAAATTTCAAGGTTCACAAAGCAACTGCCATAACCAACTTGATTATGTTGGTCTTCACGTTTCGATTTCGTCGAGAATAATGTCTTACCCTTTGGCATTTGACACTTTCTCTCAGCAGTACTCGCAAGCTTCAAGTACCGAGGAGAAGGTTTCGATGTTCGCATACTACCTAGTTTCTGTACCTGTTTTACGCCAACTCCACTCATTGTGCGTTCACAATGCCGCATATTCCAGCTATTTCATAAGCCCGTTGTGGTCCCAATCCTCGCATTTGTCATTCGTTGATAATATTGGCTGATTCCAGTCCGTGTATGAACAAAATGAATAGAATGACTTTCCGAAGCCAGCTCTGTTCATATTGAACCAACCTGCATCTTGCATGGCCATGCATCTTCACCGTAAAGGGGACATAGTGATTGCGGTAAGCCTATCTCAGCGCGGTTGCGTTCGAATTCGATCGAACAACTGTATTCTGTCATGGACCAAATTTTAGCGTTCCCTTTACTGAATATGTTTCTATATATTTTACTGAGATACTAATATTGTTGCCAGTTGTATTTACAATGGGTGTTAAGAAGCGTAGACTCGACAAGGTCAAAACTTACCATACTGAATCTCGCCCCGTCCCGCTTGGCGGTGTCCTACGCAAGTTTCAACCACTGCAGTTGCTACGAGCGCGAGGTAGGCCTAAATAAATGCGACCGACGGGCCTGAAACCTTCCAATGATTCGCCGATGTAACAATGAAGATGAATCGAAACCCGAGTTGGCGCGAAGAAGGTTCAGCCACTGTAATGAAGCCTATCCTGCTCCTGTAAGACATAAAAAGAAGGTCGAAAGCCGGTGGGTGGATAAACATTAATGTCGGATATATAGCCCAACGGGGGCGCGAATACATCTTTGCGCGAGGAGTCTTAGAATATGTGCAACAAGCGACAACCCAAAAGAAACATTTCGTAGCTCGCGCTAGCATGACTGAAAAGCCATTGACGAACGGCCCTGTAGATTTGAAGTCCAAACCGAGTTGAAAACGATTGCCATGACTATCAGGACAGAGCAGGATTCAGTTCCCGTGGTACGAGTAGTACTCGTAGATTACTTTAAGATGTCAAAGACCTTGAAGCGAGTGAAGTAAATCCCACAATTTTCAACGATGCCCAGATCAAAGCCTTCTCGCAAGTCAAATTCGATACTTTACTTCTCCATTTCTCCTTGCTGTTGATAATCAAGTAGGAGTCAAAAGTGTAGGGTGATAAAAGGTGATCTCTGTTGACTGTTGCAAGTACATAGTAGCTGACTTCAGAGCTTGACCCCTTTAGGTTAGCTCTATTCTACTGGGGATGCGTTTACAACTTCTACCGGTTGACTACGGCTGAACACCCACTTCATGCTCTTCCAACGATCGATGGGTTGTCACAACCATTGAACAGTCCCAGCTCAGGATGCTCATCAGCACTTCAGCAGCGAAGTACATCTCCTCGTTAGTGGACTGTAGAGTACCACCGCGATAGCATAACATCCATCGCTAGAGCAGCACCGATAGCCCGGCTTTGCTGATGCTGCTGCTGACCAACCAGATTATCGATATGCCCGCTTCTATACAAATGGTGTCGAGTCAGAGGGTTGCTTACGTTACCACTTCATCTCAAGTTCCGGCATTTACACCTTTTTGAGACACTCGACTTCGCTGTCGCTCTCCGTGATTGCTTTGGAGCTTTTCTGTTCCACTATCGCCAAGACCATGCCGATTACCGAAATACTTGTTCCTCAGTTGAACACTAGCCCGGAGTGTATCAAAGTTTTCAACGAAACATGGCCCACCATCGGCAGACAAGCATTCGCGACACGCCCTAGCATTGATAGCCAATACCAGGGCTGGATCCTCTCCGAAGACAACAAAGACGTGCAAAACGAGCACAAATATCTCATTCTTCTAGGTGCCAACAAGCCTTTGATCATCTTTCACGGCACTGCTAACTTGTGACTCTAGAATGGCACGCCAAGTCCGATTTTGATGCCTTCCTTGTCTCTTCCGAGCTCCATTCGATGATCGGAGCAAGTAAGGCTTTCATGGCCGGGCCTCCGACGATCCAACTATTCGAAACCGATGCCAGTCCTGCCAGTAGTGCCACAGCACCTTTAACTGTAATAGTGCGAACAACCATCAAGAATCCTGGTAACAGGGAAGCTGCAGGAAAAGTCTGGAGTGGCCTTGTCAAGGACATTGGAGGTGAGGCCAAGGGGTTCACTCATGGTGCTAGTGTAAATCTGGAAGAGGAACTATATCTTGGGGTCTTGGGTTGGGAAAGCATGGAGGTAGGTTCACACCGATGATACCACGTTGAGGCGCACACTAATAATTCAATCGGGTGACCAGGCAATGCACAAGGAAGATGTCAAAGGTGCCTTTGAGACGGCATTGGAACGTTTACACCAAGTAGGAGCGACGTCTTTGGTTATACTGAAGCTGGACGCTATCAAGAAAGAGTAGGCAAGAAAAATCTTAGTCGGAAAGGTACCTGGACCTATCAGGGACAAGGGGAACTCTTAGGCGTCGTACAACTAGAATAATTCCACTCCGAAACCGGTCATTTAGAAATCTATATCCACCCTGCTAGAGCGGTAGCTATTTCCTCTCCCTCTAGGAGGGGACAAATGCGTCTATGTACAGAGCGATTCTTTGCGACTGACCTATGGCAGATCTCTAATATGGTAGCGTCGTAGTCGATGGCAAAACTCAGCTGCATAGAGCGATGTCTTATTACAATTCAAGCCGACAAGTTTATGCAATAGCAGATGCCATCCACACCGACAGTCCTTACATCTCGCCAACCCCCTGTTCACTGGTCCCCATCATCAAGAATCCCATCCACTCCGCGATCTCCCGCCTAATCAAAAACGGATAATCCTCCTGCCAAAGTTGCACTTCCGGCGTATCCGGAACAGTTCCTACATTCCTCATCGTCCATTCGAATATTCACGCGCCTGCTCCTCCAATGCAAGTACCCGAGATTCAGCCCAAGACAGCAACTCCGGCACCTTAGACACATCACTCACTGCTAACAAACCCCTTCAATCTCCCACACATCCTCCACTGCATCATCGACCGGCATCTTTATTAGACCGGCGAAAAATCGGCCCTCACGATTCCTTCCCTAGTCCGATAAAGGAGTGCGATACTGTGCCATCTCCTCTATTGTCAACGACCACGCTATCGAAGACGGCAGCAAGCTTCCAACAAAGCATTCTCCTGGATGAGGATCTTGCATCCCAGGTCTCTCGCTTCAAGCCGCCTGGAACCCACCTGCCGGACTCCTCCGGCCAGGCAGCCCAGCTTTCCACGGACTTGATGAACTCAATAAAAGCGAGACCTTTGACACAATGCTCGTGACGCTGAGCTAAGTCAAAACCGGTGGGAATCCAGTCACCCAAGCTGATAATAACATTCAATATGGCTATATGGAACGACTTAGTCTGAGAACCTCCCGAGGTGGCGCGCGTGGTCAACACAGCGGCATACGTGCTTCGGCTATTTTTTGGGGGGGGATTTGCCCTTGCGGATGAGAAGGGGCGATGCAGTGAGATTATTGAGCGATCTACGGGATGGTGATACGCCAGAGCTAGTAAGATTCCCGGTTTGCGACGGAGAAGAAGTAGGGATTTTGCCTGCGGTATCCAGTGTGTATCTACGCCACGCTCATGTCTAGACCTTGGATAGATATTCATGGACCAAAAGTCTGAACATCTGCACAGCTCATTTGGGAGTATCGCCAATCCCGCCAGGCTTTTTGAACATGTCACAGAAAGAAAATTGTTTGTGCTTCGGTCTCTACAGACCACTTTCTTGTCTGTGGCTTGACGCTTTCTACATACCTCCTTTACAACACTTCTCTCATAACACAGTAGCAACTGTCTCCAGTCTTTATGAAGCACCCATATCCCCGAACCCTGATTATCCTCAAATCCCAAACAGTCGTAAGCGTAATGTCTTTCATACCTCGATAACGTCACTCGCATATCTTGGTCCACGCTCTTCAACAACATTACTCATCCCTATCTCCCACCCACTTCTTAGCAGATCCCCTCCGGGCAACCTGCGAGAAGCATTTTCTTTGGGTATGACTCTATCAAAGTTCGCAAACAGTGTGGTCCGATTGCGGGAGTGCCTACTGCCGTGTCAGCTGTATGTCTAACTTATAAGCAGGGGTAGATTTCTTCAATAAGAGGCTTGACGAAGATTATACTCTGCTGGTCGATAACTTCCTGCTGGTATGTTATTGGAGGCATGAGTGTTTTTGTGGTATTTCTTCTGGTTTAAGTAGTAGAAGTTCTAGGTGGTAGAGCAAGAAACTGGCTTACTGGCTATCTTATCCTTGAGGTAGGAATGCTGTGTTAGAACTCCATCGCGAATACCAGACATTATCTTGCTGGAAGGATGAAGCGATATCTTGGCCGCCATTTTGATACTTAGCTAAGGGAGGAAGCATGTGAGACAGTCCACTCAGCTTCTAGTGACATATCGTAGGGTCTTGATAGGAGAGGGCATTGCGTGATCATGCGGTTTCGACTAGCATCCTACTATACTTCACGCGCTGATTATAGGCGGAGCATCTGGAAGACATCTGGAAGACGTTTTCCTAAAGTACAACGTCGGTGCGCGAGTTAATGAGTCTAGCTTAGAAAGACGTTATTATGGAGCACAGACAGACCCAACCCCCATAACTCTACCAGCCCCCCCTACCTTTCTAACTCACCTCTCACACGACACCTAAGGCCTAGCCTGCCCCGTAGCCTCATAAGTGCCCTGATGCCACGTCGGCACCTTCATCTCGAGCGCCTCGCCACTATACCCCAGATCCTCTGCCACGAGCATTGCCGCCTTCTCGCCAATCAGCAGAGCGGTGCTGTACGTGTTGCAGCCGACGTTGTCGGGGCAGATGGAGAGGTCGGCGCACTTGAGGCCTTTGACGCCGTGCACGTTGAGACGCTCATCGAGAACGCCGTGTTTGACGATGCTGTTGCCTTCGCGGGGGGCCATGGAGCAGGTTCCTAGGCCTGCGTAAGGGGGATGGGAGGTTAGTACGGATGGTGGTTCGTAGGTAGTCTACGTGGAGGAGGAAGGACTTACTGTGCCAAGTTGTTTCGACATGGCGCTTGACCCACTCTTCGACCTGGGCGATGTCTTCCTTTGAATACTTGAGGTCTTCACGAATGTTGTCGGTTTGACTGCTAGTCACGAAGCTGGTGTCCGCCGCTTTGCCGGGCTTCTGGTGGATAGACCAGCTCCCGTGCTGGATCCCCGCGGAGAGATGATTTGGCCCACCGTATGTTTTGGTATCCTGGAGGTTGAGATCTTCGGCATGCGCGGAGGAGTCAAAAGCATAGTATCTAATGTGAAAATGTCAGGCCTGTCATGAAGATACTCGAACAGGTCAAGGTTAATACAACTTACGGGTGCATGCTTGTCACTTCTCCTGCAAACGCATCCATACGTCGAGCCGTCTCGCGAGATTTGATATAGCCCCAAACCATTGGCGCCATGTCGCGTTCATCGTTCATGAAACCAGCGTCAAAGTCAGGCGCCTCGTATGGGTTTGTGGTTACAATGTGGGTGCTTCCACGTGAGAAAGGATACTCCAAGAAGTGAAACATGGAGAAGAATTTGCCTGGCGGTACAAGCATGTGGTCTCCGAAAAAGCTTGAGTACCTATTAACACATTCTGAATACAACTTCCTACAGACAGACTTACCCCGAGATCACAGAATAATGCATGACCGGCTTGTCGGATTTCTCTTTGAAGTAGCTATCCCAACCCGGACGGAACTCCTTCATATACTCTTGACTTAATTCCTCGTTAGTGGGTCGAACCTTGACCCCGGCCTCAATTCCATTGGTGGCCAGTGGGCCGGTTCCGTTCATGTTCCATTGGTCGTACACTCTCTTTTGAACTTCAGGATCGCCTCTCAAGAAGTCGTCAAAGCTTTCTGTCTCTGGCTTTGCGCGGTAAACAGAGAAGGTGAGATAATGGTCCTGAAAGTTTAGGCCCACGCCAGGTAGGTCGACAATGGGCTCGACGCCAGCTTTCCGAAGCTTCTCCGGATCGCCAACTCCAGATCGTTGAAGAACGAGCGGAGTGCTAAGGGTCCCGCAAGAGACAACAATTTGCTTACGCGCGCTGACGATCCTTGGTTGATGGTCGGGGTGAAGCGGCTTCATTGGCACGACCTGAACACCAACCGCACGACCGTCTTTTATGATCACTTTGTCGATCTTGGTATTACACATGAGGTATAGGTTACCGTGGTTTCTGGGCAGGAGCGTCAAGATCTAACGGGGTGGCAATTCCACTATAATTTACGTACCTCATAGTCGAGTGAATGTAAGCATGAGCCGAGTCACTACGACGTCCTGTGTCACGATTGATCCATTTCAGCCAGTGCTCTGCACCGTGACCTGTTACAAGGTCTTGGAGATCGTCAGTAGTTGGGATTCCCTGGGATTCTGTTGCACGAAGGAAGTCTTGTGCGATAGGGTAGGTGTAGTTGCCGAACGAGACCTTGATTGGGCCTTCAAAGCCATGTAAATCACGGTTGTTGCAAGCGCGCTGGTACGTCTCGTGCTTTCTCATAAGCGGTAGAAGCTCCTTGGTAGTCCAACCCTTGGCCTGGAAGTCATCGTAATCAGAAGCTGAGGCTCGAGTGTACATCATCTAGATAGGAATAGGCGTTAGCTTCCCCGGACTATATGGACTCATAATGTAAGCAACTGACAAAGTTGATACTCGAGCCACCGCCAAGAATGTTGGCGCAAGGAACGATGGCCTGTCTTCCGGACAGCCATTTGGACGGCCGAGAATGGTAGAATGAGGCGGTCTTGGAATCAAGCTTCATGTTTTTCGGGTAGATGCCCGGCCTAGAACGTTAATAAGCAGTTCTTCTCGAACGAAGGGATATTACCACTGACCGATAGACCCATGGGTCGTTGAGGTTGTTCTCCCCTCCTTCAATCAAGAGTACTTTGAGGTTCTCGTCAAGATTGGCCAATCGCCCGGCGACGACACACCCCGCGGATCCACCTAAATATCTCTGTCAGTCGTAATTATGTTTTCATAGGCTCGATATAGATCCTACCACCACACACAATAATATCAACCTCTTCTGGGATAGTCATAGCGAGAAGTGTCTGAAAGATGCTGGGTGGTCTGGAGAGTTTCAGGCACTCTCAGTTCATCGAATGCGGCTTTGACTTCGAGAGCTTCTGCTCCTTTTCATTGCGCATTTGGACTACACCCCGCATTCGGCGAAATGGAACGCCAGACGCACAATCTGGGGTGGTGTGCTTCCGCTCGCTGTACATCTCCCCGTCACACTGTGAGCTGGTTCCCACAATGGTAACCGACCTATCAAATGAAGCAAGATCTGGTATATATCGCGTCGATTCTCTGGTCTTCTTAGTTCGCATCTCCGCATCCATGCATGGCCCAGCCCGGCCCTTCCATGAGATAGCAACGTGGACACAAGCAGCGGGGGGCTTCACAGACATGGCTGATAGCGGGGAACCTGGAGCGTGGGAATGCTTGACGATTGGTGGTGATGGTGGTTTGTCTCCAATCTACGGTTCGTTGGAGGCTTGTACTGTTGCTCGCCAGCTTGTCAGGCAACATGTTCAAACGCTAAGTTTGAATTGCCATTTCCTCCAGCTTGCGCAACACCAACGACTGGAATCTGGGAAAGCAAAACTACCCCGCATCTACCTCCAGCACGTTCTCAAGATCGGTTTACCAGCACAGAGAGTGACACCAAATAAGAATGTATACGTCTTTCAACAAGGGCAATCAAACCCTTGTCACCGTAACGAAGAACGTCCAAACAAACAGCGTTTGGATCCTACAAAATAAGAACGACTGCAGGGGATAATTTGGAGGTGCAATACACAGACGAAGCAATGGATTCTTATCAAATGCCGATCAGATACTAGATACTATAAGGTATGTACTTGGATGGGAAGTAGACGGAGAAGACCAGGGAGGATAAACCAAGAGCGGGAGCTGAGTTAAGCGAATTGCGGGGAAAGAAAGAAGGTACCGAGTATGATACTTTGATCTTCGATCCACCTCCAATACAAACCGTCAGCCTTGGAGGCGATCCCTACGGAATCAGTTCCGGGAGACAGCGGATGAGGACTAGGAAAGCCAAGTTCACTAAGATGTTTTGCGGAAGAGCAACATACGCAAGTTGACGTGTACAAAGAGGGGACATGTAGTCCGTTCTCCCTTTCGAGCAATTGGAGAAGGCACTTCACTGAGACTCGGCAGACCGGTAGACATATCTAGTGGCTCAAATCTCGAATAAGAACAGACGCCTACCTCACCCGGAAACATGCTAGCCCTTACAATTCTGAGGTGACAGAAGTGAATGGTACTACGTGGATGTCTTGCATAATCCCTGTTCTGTACACCTAAAAGGGCACTATTGCATTCGTACCGGTGGTGCTCACGGTTCATGGCTCGACCTAGAGCTTGCTCCTCACGATCGCTGAGACGCTGTCATAAAGCTCACCACTGTCGGACTTGGTGGCTAGTTTTGCAATCTTGGGAATCTGATCCTCTCTGACCCCATACTCCGCTAGGTTGCTCGCTAGACCAAGGTCCTTCACCAGACTCTCGATGGCATCAGCAAATCTCAAGGCATCGTTCGTTTCATTCCCACTCTTATCCAGTCCAAGAAAAGGGAGCGCCCTCGCAAGCTGTTTTGCATCCTGTGCTTTCTTTGCTTTGAGCTTGACGACGCCTGAGAGCGTCAAACACGACGTGATTCCGTGAGGGATGCCATATGGGGAGCCTAGCGCGTAGCCCATGCTATGACTTAGACCCAGTCCGCCAACAAAGTTTTGTCCAATTGGGTATAGCGAGCTAAATGCCGCAAGCAATAGTCTCGTAATCACATCTTCGTTCTTGGGATCTGCTTTGGATTTCGGGAGGTACTCAAACAAGCCAGCAATAGCAGTCAAAGCAAGCTGCTTGGCTGGTACCTCCGTAACCGTAGGGTGATATTGCATCTCCACAGCATGATCGAGTGCTCTTATCCCTGTCGATAACCAAAGCTTTTGTGGCGTCTCTAAGGCGAATTTGGAGTCGTAGATTATGACTTGCGGTGCCAGCTCCGGGTCTCCGATACTAACTTTCGTCCCTTCTTCGTTTGTGTAGCCTGCGAAAAATGTACACTCTGCTGCACTCAGGGTTGTAGGGATGGTAATGTGGTGGAGAAACTTTCCGGTCTTCTCATGTAGCCGGTAGGAAATGGCTTTGGCGGAGTCAATAGGACTCCCTCCACCGATGCTTATGAGGGTATCGATGGCGGAGTCTTTCCTCACAGCCTCCGTAGCTTCATCTAATTGCGCAACAGGAGCATGCTGCTTGATGTTGGAGAAGGTGCCCGCGTGGTGATCGGAGCTTAAGAGAACTTCTACTTGCTTGATGAGCGAAGTTTTGGTGGCGAGCGACGAGCCTGTGATGATGAAGGCTTTAGAATCTGAGGTGGGAAGACATTCGAGCAGGTGGGTCTTAACGGAGGATGGCCCGTAGTGTAGGCGTTGAAGGTGGGTTGGCCTCCATAGGCCAGACAGAGGGTGTTCTGTGGCATCGGTCATAGTGGACAGCGCGCGTCGTAAGGGCGAGAGACAAACGAAAATTGACTGTATTCTGTTACTTGAGACTGGTTGTAGGTATTGCATAGACTTCCAGTTGCTCTTCATGATCATTTGCTGATCAAGCCGGCAGTTCAGTCTCGCGTCATCATGGATGACGTCATCGGCCAAGCCGAGGTCCGAGATGTGAGCAGAGAGTTAGTAAAGTGGTTGCGGACCACTGAAGGTATTTGCCTGCCATGCTCCACATGCCATTCCCGAATGGGTGAGGCATGGTCTTACTGTAAGGTACGCCTCGGAATTGGCAAAGATGGAAAGATGGGAGGCGGCAGTGCCCGTGCGGTTGGCTTTTCGTGTTTTGACGCGCGCTTAAATGTTGTGAATGAAGGCAGATCACAGGCATTAGTGGTGAGGATCATTCTCCTCTGTTCATCAGCCATAACCGCTAGAATGTAACCAAAGAAGCTACTAGTAAATACGATAGCTGTTACCACTAAGTTAATCGCATCTGGAAATGACGGACAAAACAGCAGCTCTTGACGAAAGATGTTGCTTCCAAAGCGGTACAACTCCGAAATTGATCATACGTTCACCTTGCTACTTGTTCATTCCTTCTTGATATCTAGAAACTCTTCTTGTAACCAAAGGCTGTCTACAAAACCCTAGATCTGGCCACAGGTGCCTTCCAAGTCGCATCGCAGCGAATCTATACTAGTCAGCTGCGATTTGGTGAATGTCTCAGTGCAAAATTTAGCTTTGAGTAAGGTATGCTTCCCTGGCAATGCTTTTGCATCTCAAGAATATCCTCGAATGAGGACAGTGGTGATAGCGCCCAAAGGTAATGCGTTTATACATTCGAGGCTGCCGAGTAATGCTAGTTAGAAACAAGGTAAATGGCGGAGATCTGGACGAAGATGGTGATCCTAGAATATTCGTAGCATGAGTCCGAGTTAGGATCGTGTTAGTGATGGTGTTGGTTTTTCCTTGAAGCATTGGCAAAATGTTTAGTCCAATTAATTCCCTTTACTAGCTACTTAAGTCTTGCACAATGCACTCGCTGGACGTTCTTGCCACTGGTATGGTTGGTGACAATGGTGGCCAACGAGAACCCAAGTCAGACAGCCCTGTTCAGTCTTTGTTAGTTTGGGGAATAGCTTCCTGGACGCTTGATGATCGGTCTGTTGCCCCTTGTTCATCCGTTGTGCCTACGATGAACAAGCTTTCCGATAGTTGCTAAATGTATGCTTGCCAACAGCTCCATTCTCAAGCCTTGGTTTTATGTATCCATCTTTAAAGTTTTCGCTGGCAAAGTCGTGGAGATGGTGGCGGAGAAGGCGGTTAGGAAGCTTGCGTAGAGCATAGCGGAGAAGATACTGGGGAGAATAGCGGAGATAGTGCTAGATGTGGCGATGAAGTGGGTGGTAGAGATGGCGATGGAGAAAAGGAAGTTAAGAGTGACGGTGAGGACGGCGAAGTGGATGAAGGAGATCGTGGTAGAGATGTTGATGAAAGATTTATGGAGGTGGAGACGTGGCGCATATTGCGTTTGGTTGTACCATACCTATGAAACGCCTGTAAGCCGAACTTATTCCCATCGATATCCCTCTTCTCTCTTTGCCGTTACCTTTCACCTAACGGCTACCCCTACTTCCTTCTAAACAGTATGATCTGTGACGTACTGGTTTCTTCATGCTGCGTGAGGTTTGGATCTGGCATTTGACCCTCTCCGGTCACCTCCACATCTCGAGCTATGAAATGAGCTCATTGCCGGTATGGAGATCATGCTTCGAGCACACGAGATACACACCCCAGAAGATTTGTAAGTGATGTACGGACCATGGTCTGGAGTCTTGATGGCCTTACTATGACATGAAAATGGGTTTCTGGTGGCATTCAGGGTTCAGGAAGAATTGGATCTTGAGTACAGTCTGATTCTTTAGATCTTTGTGATGTTGCCGTACCTGCGGCTGTTAGGCCCATGGGAATAGCAGTGACAAGGTTCCAACGAGGGCTATGTAGTTCCGATATTCGTAAGAGACTGAGGCAATGTTGAAATGTAAAGTGGCTCTCTCCTTAAGGTAGGCTGGCTCAGCGTGTAGTGAACCCATTATATTCAGTCTCCTACTCGTAAGTCCCCCAACCATTAGCCCATACTCGTAAATCCTGTCGTAAAGTACACTGATGGTTCGATGAATCAGAGATGTCGTAATTATGAGCAGTGCTTTTGGCTGGGACCTTGGGGTTTGGAAGCTGACACTTCAGTTTTGCATGAGGGTATTAGAACGCCGGTAAATAGGGCGATGACGCTGCAGCTCCAATTTCGAACGAGGGAGAAGGAGAAGATTAGCCAGTCATGTAACTTGTGTCTACCACCGCTGTCCGGCCAAGATTCGAACCAAAGAGCCATCACGACCAAAGTCATCCTTGCTGTCAGCCATTACGCTGGAACCTCTCTAGAATGTGAGTGATTCGGATGGCCAACTTACAAAACTCTGACTCGCAAAGTCTTAAGGTACATTGATGCTGGAAGACAAATGAGGTGGCTTTAAGATAGGCCTAAATAGAAATTGCTCAAGACGGAGTCGTTGCTTGAAGCTCATGAGACTGGATACTCCCAGAGGGGTTCCTCGTTAGGAAGTGGATGGTCTCTTTACCACCTCGATAGAGTGGTTCAAATATGTCAGGAGCTCCCAGGACGCCCTTGTGTGGACGTCCGCTCTTCCTTTCGGGAAGAAAGATCCAGCAGTGTGTTCCGGCCTGTACTGTATCTGGTACTCGGCTTGACCATTGACCATTTGGATGGCCCTGTTGCCGATAAAAGGCATCGGCCAGATTGCCACAGCATCCATAAAAATGGGAGCGGCGGGTCTTACGCCGCTGGGGGTTGGCTCTGAGGAAGCATACCCCAAGAATATGTCGGCAGCCCTCAGCCGCAAGAAATAAAATATGGCGGCCCCAGGGCATGACAGAGCTCCTAATGAACGATTCTCTAGAACACCGTCAATCTTCGTGGTAGAGATTGGTTAATAGGGCTTACCGCGGTCAGGCTCTCGGCTCCCTGAGAAGGTAGCCCTGCCACTGCCATATTTGCCCTTGGGCCGCCAGATGATTAGCTCTGGGGAGCATAGTCCCAAAGGTTAGAGCTTTGTTTGTTCTGGCCCACCCACCAAAAGGTCGTTCTAGGCCAGTGAGCATAGCCGGTGGGTGAGCCAGAGGGTCAAAGCTTGGATTTGGCTCTGTTCTCAGGAGAGTCAGCTGCTTGAGATAGGCCTGACTGCTTGCTATAGATCCCTACCAGAGACTGTGCCTTGGCTTACGGCCAGGGTTAGGTGTTCAAATAAAAGATCAACAAGGTGAAGAAGATTTGAGTGATAGAACTACTTAGAATGACAGCGTTATGATTCTGTCAGATTCCGCATCGCCTGATAGGCCGATGGGACGACTAATCGATGACTCGTCCCAAGTCGTGAATTGGTAGTACGTGTAATCCTCGCTAGCCCGTGATCTGCGAAGCCCTTTGTCTCCCTCCAAGATCACCATCATATAAGTCGCTTATACGCTTACCTTCTGCACGCTCATGTTTGCAAGCTTTTACGTTGCCATCTTGTTGTAGCTCAAGCTCAGACGCAGCTGCTGGTTTGAAACCTGTTGTAGACTTTGTGTGCCTCTTGGGCAGACTCTGTGGCACAAGCTGCCTGGCACCTACCTCAGCACACCCTACGGCAGCTCAACAACCTCATGACCAGACAGTACCTTACTCTTGATACACCTTCCTGTGGATGCAGCTTGCATATCAAAGTCTTGCGACATAGCATGTGAGTACTTACCTTGAGTCCAGCTGTCTCAAGCTGTAACGCACCAGCAGTCTCGCCGTCTCTCTATTTTGCTCAACCATGGCTATCTCCCTATCCAGGCTCATAAATATCGATAAGCACTGATGAAACACTAGCATGGCCGATCAGCTTGTAAGGTAGTCAGTCCTGAGCACTCAATAACTGTTGTTACTCTCATCATTCCCCACGTTATACCTTTCCTCTGCATTTCTTGATCTCGTTGTTAGTACTTACATACTCTCGATATCTGTACTGATTCCTGTTTGATTTAGTAGATTCTCTTCAACACAGGCTGCTCAAGCTGGGGATTCTCCTGTAAAGCTTTTGACAAGCCAGTCCACCCCGATCATCCTTCTAAGCTTAGATAAGTTGGGGAACCCGATGGAGCATATAGTGGAGCAGGTGGACGAGAAGGCATTGGTACGGACGCTGTAGAAGGCGACCGCGAGGTTAGTTATCCCAGCTGATTCGAAGGCTCGCACATTTTATCGTGGCTGTTTCAAGCCTAGCAGAAAGCTAATCGTCGGAAGAAGATATCTGATGCTGTTGTCCGGTCACCTCCCTCACCTGCCAGCAGTTACTCAGAGCCAATCCAAAGATTAGATAAAGGAAAAGGAAAGGCAACGTCTGACGCAGAAGAAGACTTAAAATCGGAGATTCCAGACGAAACATCAAACAACTATGCAAAAAATAGAGAGAGTGAGAGTACAAGAGAAGCGTGGAAGGAATGGATAGAAGAGAAACTGGATGCGGACATCGCGCAAGCGATTGCCCTTAGCCTCATAGATGAACAGCCTGCTTCAGGCACTGCTGGTAAGTCTGGGCAACGATTAATCTTACCCCCCAGCTTCCAACCAATTGACCAATTGACATAGGTCGCTCCCGCATCAAAGATCGATACCAGGCAATGTACCCCCATACCGATGACGCCTCCCAAGCTACTCATGAATCTGCGAAAACACTTTTTGAAGACGTAAAAGAACAGGGGGAGGCTTGTGTGCCTAGCGTGCTCGAGTACATTGAGAGAACCGAAGACGTCAAAGGGTCGGGACAACCTCGAGAACTAGAGTTAGAAGGTTCGAATCACCTCAATAATCTAACGCCATTGCCTACCATTGCCCCTTCCTCGGCGCCAACTTGTGGATTTGCCCGAGCAACCAGATTAGGCCGCTCCGCATGGGCGTTTCTGAAAAAGTTGCGTCGATCCGGCAGGAAGCCCACCTAGTTTCCCAAATGCCGTGTAATGCGACTTCGCCGCCTACCGTGTTCTTCGGGTCACTTGCCTGCGACACCTTCGGTGGGAGGGTTGTTCTCCTCTCATCATAAAGAGATATATCGGCTGACTAGTGGGCGTGACAGTACTATGTTGCTAGGATATCCACTCTCCGAATGTCTTTGTCAAATCTCCATTGATCACTTTCCACGCTGTAGCCGGTGAACTCAATTTATTGGACACTTGGTGCGCTCACTGTGGCTATCTCAGGTCTCACACATGAAGCAAAAAATGTCTGATCTTCTTACTCAAAGGCTAGAGTGCAGTCAAAGAAATTGAAGTAAGTGCGGTGCGTAACGTGTCCTCAGAGAGGGTGATCTGAGATTTTTAGAAACATTAACCGGGAGACTTTGTGTATCCGTTCTCCGCAGTCGAGGATTGAGGGACATTGCACTGCAGCTTGTCACCATGAGATATGTAGATCAACAAAGAATATGTTGCATTCCGCTCACTGTTCAATGCTTGCTGACCGTGATATCCTTTGCTGCAATTTGGTCCTGAGCAAGACCTTAAACTGCTTAACGAGTATGAATCTTCTCCAAGCAGTTTGCCAGACTGTACACTCCCGAATTCGCCTTCCATGTTTCCGCTACAGATCGTGGCGTATTTGGAGTGCGAGTAGCCGACCTCGGAGCGTTTCTGTTGAATTAACATTATGCCGCAGCGCCGCAAGTTTGGGCAATTGTGAGGCCTATGGAACACAAGAAGCTCGAAGAAATACTGCACGACTTCCTGCAGCTTCCGAAGACTGGCGAAGAGAGAACCGACGTCGCAATACCTCGCACTTGTCCTTAACCAGCATGCGACAACGTCCTAAAATACAAACCACTGTGCATTCCCGAGGCAACTTTTCCCACCTCTGCGAAGAGGTATTGTCTGGGGAGGGTTTGATCCCTAAGCCAACAATATTTCAGCAGCCCAAGTGGTCAGCAGTATCTATCAGAAAGTAATATGGACGCCGCATAATGCACGGGCATCTAGAGCCAACATCCTGGCTGTATGGAATGTTGCCAACGAGATAAAGCTACCCGCTAGGTGAGAAGTCGAGGTGAGGGCTTTTGGGAGCCGTACCTCGATCCACACCATGAGTCACACCATGGGAAACCGTAGCGAAGCTGGGGTCAAAGTGACAGAGGTAGCTCAAGAAACGTGGATGGACCGCCTCATGACCCTTACACTCAATGGCCGCCATCGACCGGAGGCTTTGACATCGGGAGAGCTCTGGCAGCTCGATCACACGGATTGCGACTGCGGCGTTCATCATTCAGCATAATAGCCGGGGGACCACTCTTCTATCGTTGTGTGAGGTCCGGAAACACACCATGAAGCCTAAATGCGTTGCTCAATTTTCGGCCGTTGGCGGTGAGAAGGATTCACCAAATTCTGCGCGGGATCCTGCAGGGTTCTCGCTCAAGTCCTATACTATGAAGGGCAATCGGGGGTTAGGTCTTTAAAAATAGTCCCATCTTCTTCCTTCACGATCCTTCCAAATTCCCCATTTTCATTCATCCCACACTTTGTTCCTAGATAGGCGATCGGGTTCGCCAAGGGTGTTCGCAATCGTTCAATACTCAAGAGTGTCAATGTGGCGCCAGGTGGAGGATGGAGGACGAGGGGAGAATCCCCAGTCAACGGCATCAACGGTCGCGATCACACCCACCAACCCCCTCACATTGCATCCGAATCTTCTTTCAACCACTTTACAGATCTAGCCCCTTCAGACCTGGCGCGCACACCAGCCAGAGCAATGCCAATGGAGCCACGTCCGCACACTTCACTCCGGAGTCATGGATCCTTCCAACCTGTTTGAGAAGGTATAAGGATAGTGCTTCGATGCGTTAGTGGTGCTGTCTTGGTTGTGTGGAGAATCTATGGGTCCGCAATGAGGTGGACGACAACAGCAATGTGGTGTCGACATACTCTTCTGTCAATTCTGACAGTCTTTATGTGAGCTCTGGCACCACTACTATTGACGCTGCCAAACCCGCCTTCGTGC
>JAABUR0100001109.1_pt1 | contig 50682 bp, 48 predicted proteins | sample 5560091 | NCBI WGS metagenome assembly JAABUR01 (sample SAMN10711879, study PRJNA513375) | rock metagenome | isolation source: Antarctica rocks | place: Antarctica: Victoria Land, University Valley sud | reverse complement strand
GGACTTCAATCCCATTGAGATGGCGATCAGCATCATAAAGCAGGCGCTTCGGCGCGTGGAGGCCACGACCCGTGACGCCCTGGAAGCGGCGCTCCCCGCCGCACTGGACACGGTCCCCCCACAGGTCACTCGTAACTGCTTCCGCCACTACGGCTACTCGGTCCAATGACTCCGCGAAACGCTCTAGCGCTGCAAAAGCGCTGCAAAACGCCACGATAGATGGCGGTCTGGGGTGCACACCGACGGTCGAGATTTGGCTTCCAGACGCGCGTCGCGGACGGCTGCGAACTCTGGCGAGACGGTCGCCCCGAATTCAGCGCACGCCCAATCTGACGCTCATACGCAGCTTTATTTCTGGCTCTCTCCGGATGGACGCCCACGGATACGATCGGTCTTGCGATTCAGCTCGCTTGCACGCTTGCGATCCGTATCGATGAACACGCCGGCCATCGCAGCGATCGACGCGAAGGCGGTACCGAGCCCAGCTTCCGCGTAACTGGTGAGAACAGAGGCAAGACAAACGCCAAGTGCTGCCAGAACGATAACATTGGCAATGATCTGACCGCGGGCAGCGAGTTTGATGTTCGAGTCGGTGACCTTCGTTTCAAGTCCCTCACGATGCGTGGTTTGGCCCACGATCCAATCAATGATCTCCCTGCCTACTCCAGGAACGATTCTATCGTATGCCTCCAGATCATGGGGATGCGGGAGGAGACCCGACCATTGCGCACTGACGACGCGAAGCTCTTCGGCCTGTCGCCGGAGTTCCTGAGCCTCGCGCGTTACGGCGTCAGTAGGCTGCACCTCGTGGTTGGGCTTCTTCGACAACGCGCGATCCGCCGTATTTCACCTTCCGTGAACGCCTCATCGCCCACAATCTTGATCGACGGTTGATCGAGCGGACCGTGGATCTGGCAGCGACGACCAAGGCGATGGGCAGCCGCCAGCTTCGCGGCGCGTTGGACAGTAGTCCGCTCTGGGGCGCTGGCCGGGTGGAAGACACCTACAACCTCCTGGGACACGCCCTGCGCAAGGCCCTGGGCGTGATTGCGCGTCAGCAGGGGCGGGGGCTGACGGAGATGGCACACGAGGCAGGGGCATCGCTGCTTGATGGAACTCGCAGTCTGAAGGCGGCGCTGGACTGCGACTGGGATGATCCGGCAGCACGCACCGTGGCGTTGGGGCAGGTCGTAGCAGCCCTGACCGCCGTCGAAGGATCGCTGGATCGGCAGGAAGCGGTGCCAGGCGAGGCACGGGCGGCGGTCGCCGTGGCCGAACAGGTGCGGGGCCAGGATGTCGAGATACTCCCAGAGAACGTGCTGCAGGTACGCCGCGGCGTGGCCAAGGAGCGGCGGATCAGTGTGGAGGACGGCGAGATGCGGCATGGACGCAAGAGCCGGAGCCACTTGTTCAATGGCTATAAGCGGCACATCCGGCGCGACCTCGACTCTGGGCTGGTTCGAGCGGTGGAGATCACTGCGGCCAATGCACCCGAGGCGAGCGTGACCGATGACCTCATGGCCGATCTGTCCCATCAGGACCAGGAGCTGCGGGAAATCCACCTCGATCGTGGCTACTGGCCAGTGAGCTCGTCCGGAATCGCTCCGCGGATCTCATGATCTATTGCAAAGCGTGGCCCGTCCGCAACGGCGACCGGTATGCCAAAACGGCCTTTACGCTCGACTGGGAGGCCGGCACCATCCGTTGTCCGAACCAGGTGCGCATCCCCTTTCAGCTCGGTCAGACCGTCCACTTCCCTGAGGATCAGTGCCAGGTCTGTCCCCTGCGGGACCGCTGCACCACCAGTGCCTCCGGCCGCAGTGTCCACATTCATCCGGATGAACGACTCCTCCAGGAGTTGCGCCAGCGGCAACTCACACCCCACGGCAGAGCCAAACTGCGGGAGCGGGTCCCAGTCGAGCACGCCCTGGCTCATATCGGCCGCTGGCAAGGACGACGTGCTCGATACCGTGGCTCCCGCAAGAACCTCTTCGACCTCCGCCGCTGCGCCGTCGTCCACAACCTCCATGCCATCCAACGGTTGCCGCTGGCTCAGGCTGCCTGACTACCTGGCCGGTGTTCTAGAACCCGCGGTCGGCGCCCACCTGATGCAGTCGCGTGGCCGCCTCGGAGGCTTGGGCCGCGACGACGATCGAGGAGGTTGACCCGGTTGGGACTCCCTCGGCGTTCAACAGGTAGCAGGTCAGGGTGTTGCTGTTCCCACCCACCTGGGTGCACACGAAGTTGCTCCCCTGGATGACGATGTTCTCCGTCGTGCCGCTGATCACGGTCGTCATGACCGTCCGGCGCATTGACTCATAAAGACTCTGACTCTGGACGGGATCGTTGCCGCACAATTCATCCGACGTTGGTAGGAGGCGAGATGAGCGTGAGGCAACAAAGCAAGCACGAGATGGTGACGGCGTTGCGGGAGCGGTACTGGACGGCATCCCGCGGGGAGCGAGGTCAGTTATTGGATACGGTGGTGGAGGCAACCGGCTACCACCGAAAGTATGCGCTCGGTCTTTTGCGACATGGATCCCCAAGAAGCGACCAACGATCACCCGACGGAGACGGCCGACGACCTATGGGGTCGAGGTGATGGCGGCGATGATATCCTGTTCACTCGAAGGCGTATGCCCTCGCTGCGTCCTTTCAATGGTCGGAGCGCGATAGCGGGCCAGTGCTTCAGCGGGGATCGTCCAATCCCGTCCCGCCACGGGCTCCTCCGACGGAGCGAAGAGCGACAAAGATGAGCCCACCGACAATGAAACTGACAAAGCCGGAGAGATCCGCGCCGTGCAGGATGTGCACCGCGAGCGGACTCTGCCAGAGCGTCGAGTTGACGAAAGGGATGGCCGCGACAGTCCCGGCAACGAGGGCGACCAGGGCGGGCCAATGGACGCCAGTCTGCCGGAAGAAGGTGCCGGGTTGGTACGCGCGCGGGCGAAAGACGAAGAGATCGAGGAGCAGGACCGACGCCCAGGCCGGTGCCCAGATGTAGGTAACCAACAGGAAGTTCGTGTAGGCGCTGAGAAAGCTCCCCACGAAGAGCGCATAGGAGGCCAGGAGACCGCCGATAACGCCGGCGAGCAACGCCGTTTGCCAGCGCTGCAGTGCAGCGCCAAGCGCGAGCGCCACCAGACCTGCTGTGTAGACGTCCATATAGTTCGCCCAGATCATCCCCAGCGCCACGAAGAGCAGGAAGGCGACCGCCAGTGGCAACGGTATGTTGTGGATGATCGTGCCCAGCAGATCCCCGGACTTGGCATTGATAGAGAGGAAGAGGACCCCAAGCGTGCCCAGAGCAATCGTAGGAATGGCACTACCCGCCGCCACCCAACTAGCGACAGAACCGGCGGATGTTCGTTCCGGCACGTAGCGGGAGTAGTCGGCGGCGAAGCTGAACCAGGAGGCGACCAGGGCAAAAGTGACGCTGGCGCCCAGGATCCAGGCACCGAGGTGAGCCGTCCCATGAACGCTCGGACCAAGACCCCAGTGAATCTTCGGCCAGAGCACCGCCAGCAGGAGCACCGAGAAGGCCAGGAAGACGGCCGCGCCGTAGCGCTCAAAGATGACCAGAGTCTTGTGGCCGTAGATGGCCACGACGATGGAAACGACAACCACCAGCAGCAGAATGAGCGCGGGGAGTGGCTGCTTGCCGCTGGCACCGAACTCCTCGAACACCTGGGTCAGCGCATTCGTGGCGATGACGCAATCCACGGCGAACCAGCCCACCGCGAGGAAGAGGGTCAGAGCGCCGGCAAGGTATGCCCCGCGATAGCCAAAGATCAGACGGGAAAACACGATCTGTGGCACCCCTCCCCGCGGACCGCTGACGCTGACCAGACCCAGAACGATCGCTGCCAGCAGCGCGCCCACCACAATAGCTGTCAGCGAGTCCAGGATACCTAGCCCGAAGACGACGAGGAGCGAGCCGGTGAGCAGGCTGGCGTAGTTCAGGAAGGCGCCGGCCCACATTGTTCCCAACTCCCACGGCTTGGTATACCGCTCGGACGGAGGGATCGGCTCGATACCCGCAGTTTCAACTTTGAGGAATTCGTCCTCGATGGGCGCCTGAAGCGCGGAGTCAACGCCCACGCGCCACCCCCTGTTCCTGCCGATAGTGGTGCTTCAGCGGACCATGTCCCCGCCCGAGCGGCTCCGCATAGGTAATCGCTTCGGTCACGAATTCCTTGGCCTCGACGATCGCCATCTCGACATCGGCGCCTATGCTCAACAGGGCAGCAATGGCTGCAGAGAAGGTGCAGCCAGTGCCGTGGGTGCTCGTGGTCTCAATCCGCTCGGCCTGGAGACGGCGCGTCCGCCGGCCATCCCAGAGAAGATCGACCGGAGCGCCCGGCAGGTGACCGCCCTTGATCACCACCCATTGCGGCCCCATCTCGTGCAGCCGCCGCGCCGCATCCTCGCGCTCCACCTCGTCCCGAATCGCCATGCCGGTCAGGACTTCCGCCTCCGGGATGTTGGGCGTGATGACGAGCGCCAGAGGGAGCAGCTGCCGGAGGGCGTCGATCGCGTCCCCGCGCAGCAGCCGGTCGCCGCTCTTGGCAACCATCACCGGATCAATCACCAGGTTACGGATGTCGTACTGCCGGATCTTTTGCTGGACCGTTTCGATGATCGCCCGGCTTGAGAGCATACCCGTCTTAGCTCCCCCGACCGGGAAGTCGGAGAGAACGGCGTCGAGTTGCGCGGCGATCACCTCCACCGGCACCTCGTGCACCGCGCTGACAGTCACCGTGTTCTGGGCTGTGATAGCGGTGATGACGCTGGTGCCGTAGACGCCCAACGCCGCCATGGTCTTGATATCGGCCTGAATGCCGGCGCCGCCGCCGGAGTCTGAGCCGGCGATCGTCAGGGCCACACTCATGGAATTGTCATTTCTTCAAAGACCCCGGTCAGCGCACGCGTTGCCGCCACGAGGTCCGGCGCGCCGCAGATGGCTGAGATCACGGCGACCGCGTCCGCTCCGGCCTCCTTCACCCGTCCCGCATTCTCCAGCGTGATCCCGCCAATAGCCACGATCGGCAGCGCCGTGACCAACCGGGCGCGATACAGAACGTCCAGGCCGACTGCCGGGAGCGCATCGGACTTGGAGGGCGTGGGGAAGATGGGACCAATGCCCAGATAGTCAGCTCCGGCGGCTTCCGCGGCGGAAATCTCGGACAGCCCGCTGACCGAGACGCCGAGCAGCTTCCCTGGAATGAGCTGCCGCGCTGCCGCCACCGGGAGATCGTCCTGGCCCACGTGGGCGCCGGCGGCCTGTACTGCCAGTGCTACATCCACTCGGTCGTTGATCAGGAAGGGCACACCGTGGCGCCGGCAGAGATCGCGCACAGCAAGGATCTCTGACCAACGCTCCGCAAGCGATCCGGTCTTCTGCCGCCATTGGATGACAAGCGCACCGGCACGCAACGATGCCTCGGCGACATCCACCGGTAACCGCCCGTACGTCTGAGCAGGGTCCAGGACCAGGTAGACACCGCGAATCATGTCGCGGACTCCTGCAAAGCCGCAGCGAAGGCCCCCCAGAAAGGGTCGACTCGGGGATGCTGCAACTCGCGCTCGCGGCCGCCCTGCACGACCTGGACACCCTGCTCTCGCGGCACAACCTCGCCCACCCGGGCGGCGCCGATGCCGGCATCCGCCAGCCGGTCGATCACGGCCTGTACCTTCTTTGGCCGGCAGGTGATGAGCAAGGTGCCCTCGCTAATGGAGGTATAGGGATCGGTGTGGAAGAGATCGCAGACGGCACGCACCTCTGGCCGCACGACGATGGCGCTCTGCTGGATCACCATACCGACGCCTGAAGCATCGGCAATCTCGTAGAGACCACCCCAGACGCCGCATTCGGTCGCATCGTGCATGGCCGTCACCCCTTCATCCCGTACGCCCACCGCAACGGCTGTATGAGCGTCCTTGACCACCGACATCTGGTAGAAGAGGTCCTGTGCCGCCTGAGAGACCCGCGGACCGAGGGCCGCCTCAATCTGGGCCGGGAAAGTGACGCCAAATAAACCGGTCGCTTCGATCGCGGCTCCCTTCGTGACGATAATGGCGTCACCAACCCGCGCCATCGCCGGCGTGACGTACTTCTCCTTCTCGCCGATAGCCACCACGGTTGCGCCGCCGATCATCGGATAATCGGTGCCGTCGTAGCGGGCGGTATGGCCGGTGACAATCGCCATCCCAATCTCATCGCATGTTCTGCTGGTGGCAATCCACAGCGCCTCCAGCTGGTCGCGAGTGATGGATCGGGGGAGGTTGAGATCCACAGTGAAGTACGTCGGAGTCAGCCCGGACGTTGAGGCATCCGAGGCGAGGATGTGGACGGCGAACCAGGCGGCTCGTTCCCAGCCGTAATCGGGCACGATAAAGAAGGGGTCAGTGGTCAGCGCCATCACCTGGCCGTGCCCCAGGTCGACAATCCCGACATCGACTCCATGCTGTGGCCCGACCAGCACCGTCGGCCGCTTCTTGCCGAGGTGCGGCTTGATCACGTGCTCAAAGATCTCTGGTGAAATCTTCCCGACTTCTGGGAGCTGGTGCTCCTCAACCTCCTGAGTCATCCCGACCTCCATATGCAATAAACCCGCTCTCGCCAGGCGAGAGCGGGTTGCATGAGAGCGAAGACCAGCGCATTCCCTGCGCCGGCATGACCCGGATCAGGTTCAAAGGGTCTGTGGCTACTGCCACACTCTCAGCGCTCCCGCGCTCCCCTAGCTTTTTCAGCGTAGCATGTTACCTGGGTGAGAGAGCGAGAAGTAGCAACCGGCTTTCCGCGTGCAGTACACTGACGGGCGATGCTGAGCCGACTGTTTCCCGCGTTTCTGGTCATGTTCATTCTCTCCTCCACGGCGCTGGCTCGGTCTGCGTTTTCCGAGCCACACCTGGCTCGCGCCTTTCCGCCCCCGCCCATTCTGGCCCGCGCCGGGCTGGCCATGAATGCCGACAATGGCGTCGTGCTGGCGGCCAAGAATCCCCATCTTCGCCTCCCCATGGCCAGTACCACCAAGATCATGACCGCGGTGGTGGCCCTGCAGTCCGGCCATCTAAGTGATCGCATTCGGGTTCCCAGCTCAGCGTTCGACTTCGAGAGCGATGCGACCGTGATGGGGCTGCACACCGGCCAGACCGCGACGCTACGCGATCTGCTGTACGGGCTCATGCTGCCCTCCGGCGCCGATGCCGCCAATGTTATCGCTATTCACTACGGCGGGAGTGAACTGGGCTTCGTCGCCATGATGAACCGGGAAGCTCAGCAATTGGGCATGCACGACACGCACTACGCCAACGCTCATGGGCTGACCGCGCGCGACCACTATACCTCGGCCTACGATTTGGCACTGCTGGCCAGGTATGCCTCCACCATCCCCGATCTGATGAAAGTCGCCTCGACCCGGACCTACTACTGGGATGGACATATACTGACCAATGTGAATCGCGTGCTGTTCTGGTACCCCGGAGCCGACGGCCTCAAACCCGGCTTCACCGACGACGCGGGACTGTGCCAGGTGCTGGATGCGCGCCGAGACGGGCGCCATGTGGTGGTGGTGCTGCTGAACACGCCGAATCTGGATACCGATGCACGAAACCTGCTGGATTTCGCCCTCCGCGACTTCTCCTGGGTGCTGTCGCGCCTGCCGGGCGATCAACCGAACCTGGTTCAGAGCGGCATCGACAGCGCCGGTCCCTTCTCTTACTTTCCGGCATCCGGCCACTATGTGCGCGGCAAATTCTGGCCCGCCTTCAGTGTCGATGGCGGGCTCAGCGCCTTAGGGTTTCCGCGGACTGAGCCGCTCCTGGAGCATGGCTCCCAGATACAGTACTTTCAGAACGGTGCGCTTTCGCTCGACGCCTATAGCGGGCGGGTGAGCCGAGTGGCTGTCGGCCTGACGCCACTCCCGGTGGCCACCGTAACGCCACTTCCCACCGTCCCGGCTCCCCCTCTGCCGACCGCCACGCCGTCCCCTCCGCCCTCGGAGTCTACGATTGTGGTGCCGACCGAGACCGTGACGCCGGTGGCCAGGACACGGAAGGCGCATGCCACCCCCACACCCCAACCGCTGCCGCTACCAACTACGATTCCCACTCCCACTCCCTCTGTTGTGGCCCCTCTGGTCACGGCCAAAGTGTTCGTGGCCTACCAGCATTCCCACCGGGCCACGCTCGGCGCGGTTGCTGGTCAGCTGCGCTACATCCAGGGATATCGCGTGCAGGTCTTTACCTACGGCGCACTGGCGTATCATGACAAGACCCGAACGCTCTTCCTACTGCCCATTGGCGACCGGCTCCTCGTCGCTCGGCATTTTCTGCCCAAACATCCGGGCAATTCATATCCCGCCGGGTTTGCTCCGCTCTGGCTGCAGCGGAACATTGGCTGGATCAGCCAGTAATCAGGTCGGGACCACGAACCGAATTCCAGTCCTCCTGATGGCCCGCACCTGCGATCGACCTACGACGCCGATTCGGCCTCCGCGATTGCCCATGCCAGCGCGCCGGCAGCCGTTGCGAAGTCCGGGTGATGTGCCTCGCCTGTCAGATTATCGACCCACTCGTAGATCGTTGCCGGCTGATTGCGAAAGACGGACGCGATAACCTCCCGCGCCCTCCCCGGGTCGCCGATCCGTGCCCAGGCAACCGCCAGAAACGACGTTATCCACGGCCAGATACCTTCGTTTTGGTAGTGACCGGGAGGATATTTTGATGGGCCGATTGCCTCCTGAGAAAACCCCGGTTCGATCACCGCGTGGCCGAATGGTCCTTCCAGAGTCCCGAGTAACTCGAGCACCTGGCGCGAGCGATCCTTGTCGCACGCCCCGAACGCGACGAGCAGGGCGGTGTCCAGAGCTCGCCGATACGAGACACGATCCGATGCCACGAAATTGGCGTAATAGCCGTACCGGGTCATCAAGATACGGTCTACCGCTGTGCGGACCTCGTCCCACTCGCGCCGACAGAAATCGGCTCTCGCTCGATCTCCGGTTGCCTCGAACATCTCCGCTGCCCCAGCCAGACAGCCGAGCCATACCGCCTGCGAATACGCTACCTTCCCTTGCCTGAGCAAAATATCCGCCCAATCCTGGTTCGGCCCTTGTTCCAGCAAGTGGTCCCCGTCCTCGTCACGGCTATGGAGATAGGTGATGGCGCTCGCCACACCGCTGGCGAATCGGTGCATGAGCGTGTCATCTCCGCTGCACATCCAATGGTCGTGAAGGGCGATCACCAGCCAGGCAACGCCGTCCAGATCGGCCCGCGTAGTATAGATCTCTCGCGTCCCTGCAGGGAAGTCGGGTGTCTGGATGTAGACGCAGGTCGGAAACGCCCCAATCTCCCCGTCTAGCTGTTCTTTGCTCGGCCGGAAACTGTCCGCATCCGTCCAGCCGGCATGTGTCTTGTTCCGAAACACAAAGGTGCCGGGATCGGATTGCGCTGTAATCTGATATCCCCAAAATCGTGCTAACAACTCTCCCGCCAGCTCGGTCTTGCCCAACCGACTGAGTCCCAGCGTCGAGATCGCCGTGTCGCGCGCCCAGATCCCCAGGTAGGTCGGCCCAGGCATCAGTATTCGGCCGATCTCGGTATCGGCTGTCTGTTGCTCGAGGACGGCCGACACCGTGTCGAGCAAGCGTCGCATGTCGATGGCTGAATCGGTTTCTTCCTGCATGGTTGACCGCGCCCTCGCCGGCGGAACACCGGCGGACGCTGCCTTTCTCCTCGTGATAGCTGGTACATGGAGAGCATAGGCCATTTCGCCGGCCGGTCGCGGGCGATTTGCCGCGTGGCCCCTTCACCCGTCTCGCGTGCCACTCTGCCTGGCCCCGTTCCGGCGCCTGCTGAACAGGTCCGATCGGGCTTGCTCCACGTAGAATACGTGGAGGTAGGCGCAGATGACAGAGAAACGCAAGTCGCCGCGGCCCGGCAGGCAGGGGCGGAGCGGGTTCTCTCGGAAGATCTCCAGACTGGCCAAATCATCGAAAGTGTGCTCATCGAGAACCCCCTGGTGGAGTAGCTCTGTGTCGAGCGTGATCAGTGTCCTTTTAGGTGCTCACGGTTCCGGCGCTCATGCATATACGCTTCGCTCTCACTGGCCTGGAAGGACTCATCCTCCACCAACCCAACCGTACGTGGCAACCGACGGGCCGGTTTTGGATTGGCGCCTCTACCCTCGTGGGTAGCACCTCTGATTCTCCTCATGCCGTGGCCGAGTGGATAAAGACCTCTCAGTTCCACCGGCAGCCGGCCCGACGCCTGTGCCTCGCCGAAGACCACGGCGAGGGCTGCGTCGAGTTGGTGAGGCGTATCTCCGTAGACCGCGAGATAGCACGGAGCCTTCGGGAAGGAGAACAGATCAAAGGGATCGCTGAGTGCGAGCACGACGACTCGCTTTCCCGAGTCGAGGAGCGCTTCGAGCACGTCGCGTTGTAGTGGGTGGCCGGTCGTGAAGGAGGTTCCCACAATGACGGTATCTGTGTCGCGAAGGGCACCGAGGATGGCATTCGGCTCCGCAGCTTCTACAGGCACGTCGATCACGGGCGCATGGCGATTTCTTACCATCGCGCTTAGGCACGACTGCAGGGGCCGCTCATTTTCGACACCGGTGGGCCGCTGAGGGGAGAACGTGACGATGCCGAGGGCTTCGTTGTTAGCTAACCGCAGTGGAATGAAGCCTTTCTCGTCACGGATCAGGGTGATCGATCGTTGCGCGATGCTCTGCGCGAGCTCTTCCCCTCCCTTCGGTTGTTCGGTCTCATCCGATCGCACTCGCATCCGAAGGGAATCAAGCCGGCGGGTTGCTTCCATCAGCCGTGATAGAGGAAGAGCCCCATCCTGGACTGCTGATACCAGCGCCTCAAGCGCTCCCTGCTGCAACTCGACCTGGTGGGAGACGAGCGCGAGATCTGCGCCCGCTCCTATGGCGCGTACCACGGCCTCGCCGGTTGTCATCTGGTTCTGAATAGCCCCCATCTCCATGCAGTCCGTCACAATTACGCCATCGTAGCCCAGTCCGTTCCGCGCCAGATCCATGACGCGCTTCGACACGGTTGCGGGCGTCGACGCATCATCCAGCGAGGAATACCAGATGTGGCTGATCATGAGACAGTCCACACCCGCGGCAATCGCTGCCCTGAAAGGGACCAGATCGTTGCGTTCAAGCTCGTCGACGCTGCGGTCGACCGTGGGCATATCGACGTGGGAATCGACGGACGTGCCGCCGTGTCCAGGAAAGTGTTTGGCGGTGGCGGCGACCTTGGAACAGCGATATCCCTCGATGAAAGCCGACGAGTAGGCGGCGACGGTCTGGGGGTCATCGGAGAAGCAGCGCACACCGAGCACCGCGTTGTGATAATTGTCGAGGATATCGGCCACGGGTGCGAAGTTCAGATTGATGCCCAGCAAGGCTAGCTCCTGCGCCGCGACGGCGGCAGCCCGGCGTGTCAGGTCGATGTCCCCCGTTGCCGCCCATGCCATGGGGCTAGGCCAGGGAGTTGCCGCGGCTCCCAGCCGGTTCACTCGTCCCCCCTCATGGTCAATAGCAATCAGGACATCGTCGGCGGCCAGGGCGCGAAGTTGAGCGGTCAAAGATTTGACCTGCTCGGCTTCCCCGATGTTGCGAGCAAAGAGGATGACGCCGCGCACTCCACGGCTGATCAGGTTGACTGTGCCGGCTGGGACAGATCGGCCAGGAAAGCCGACCATCAGTAATCCAGCGGCGATGCGTTCCAGTGCTTCACGGTTTCCCAAAGAGTCGTTTAACCCGACGGTTTCATGTACCATGTCGCAACCTCCTCCTTCAGATGCCCAGCCACTACTGCGGAAGCCCTAAAGCGGACGGCCCTGGTCCGCGCCGCCCGATACTATCCGTGACCGGCGGGTCGTAGCGAGTGCGGTTGATTATGAGCGTTGCACACGCATATCAACTTTCGTTATAACTAATGCGCTCGGTGGGCATGTCGTTCATCGAGAAATTGTGAGGATGGAGGAAGCACGTGAATCGTTTCAGGTATGTGATCACCGTTCTGATGGCCGTGGTCGTGGGTACATCGTATGCCGCGGGGGCGCCGCGAGTCGACGCGAAGTCGTCGACGGCGTCGCAGCGCACCTACTACGGCATTGCCAACATCCAGCAGGGCGCTCCGCTCAACTTCTTCAGCACGTCCGGCATGGCAGGACAATGGGGACCCGATGTCACGATGGCGCAACTGGGGGACTGGCGGTTCGGCAGCAACATGTTCAACTTTGTGCCGGTCATTGCCAAGACCTGGAAGGTATCGAAGGGCGGGAAACAGGTCACCGTCTTCATTAACCCGAAGGCAAAGTGGTCAAACGGCAAGCCGATCACCGCGCGCGATCTGTATGTGACGGCGCAGATCGAGCAGATTCGCGGGACGATCGCGCCGTATGGCCTCGCCAACCCGATCAAGATCGTCAATACCCACGAGGTAGTGTACAACCAGCTATCGACTAGCAATTACAATCTCTTCCTGCGACAGATACTCTTTCAGCCCATTGCGCCCGCCGTGCAGTATGCATCCCTGCTCCCCGCTGACATCAACACCATTATCCAAGATTCGCAGTACACGGGCAGCGACGCGACGCTACAGGCGAAGGCCAAATCCGCTCTCACGGCACTGTCCGGGCTGACCAAGAAAATCGAGGCCTATAACCCGCCGCAGAATCTCTCCGATGGGCCGTACCAGATTCAGGATGTGAGCCCGAGCGAAATCGTCCTGGTGAAAAATAAGAACTACGCTCTGGCGAACAAGATCAGCATTACCAAGCTCGTTCTTCGTAACGACAATGACGATAATCAGACCATTTGGAACATGACGCTTGCGGGGCAAACCTACCAGATGAGTTCCGGAGGCATGACTCCGCAGTTGATCAATCAGATGAAGCGCGTCAGGGGAAACGCCTTCTATAAGGTGTCCTCGACATCATCTCTGCAGTTGATCTTCAACGAGAATATCGCGCCGTATAACAACGTGAAGGTTCGCCAGGCTCTCGCCTATGTCATCGACCGGAAACCGGTTTGGAAGGTGGCGGCGCTGGTTGCCGGCTCACAGTCAAAGACCATTACCGGGGGCGTGGATGCCAACGCCAGGGCGTACCTCACGCCGGCACAGTTGAAACATCTCAATCCCTATAAGACGAATCTCAAGACAGCCACCAAGCTGCTGCAACAGGCCGGGATGACCAAGAAGTCCGGCAAATGGTACCTGTCCGACGGCTCCCAGTGGACCATGACGCTCTATACCGTTGCAGGGTTCAATGATGTCATCGAGGCCTTTCAGAACATCGCCAACCAGCTTTCCAGCTTCGGCATCGACGCACAGCCCCAACTGATTCCCTCCTACGCTCAGTACCTGGCAGATTTGCCCCTCCAGAAGTACGCAGTGGGCTTTTGGATCGGCACCTCTCCCATCCCATACAACTTCATGTCGCGGCTCTATGGCGTCCCGGATGGCTACCAGGTAGAGAACGGCCAGCTCGTTCACTACACCGCCGCTGACAAGGGCAAAGGCAATTGGCTGAACCTCCCCACGAGCGTGAAGGTGAAGGGATACGGGAACGTCAAGGTCGGTCCGTTGACCTATCAGCTGAGCCAGACCCACGATCCCGCCAAGATCCGCAAGATTACCCAGGAACTGATGATAACCACCAACCAGTACGTCCCGGAGATCACGATGTGGGACGTGATCCAGACCGGGTTCGTCAACCAGAGTTACTTCGCCAACTACCCACTGAAGAACGTGTCGGTGTTGCGATCGTGCTACGGCGACTACCCGCCAATCGGCTGTTGGCAGAACTTCGGGTACCTCAAGCCCAAATAGGATTGCAACCAATTCCAGCTAGCTACCATACAAGAGGGACCACAGCGGGGGAATCCCCGCTGTGGTTATGCTCCTTTGGAGGGTCGCCATGAAAGGGTTCCCGTTGCGGCTGCTGCGCAAGCTGCTGGCCGGGATTGTCATGATTTGGGTGGTTGCCACCTTCACGTTCTTTCTGGTCAGGTTGATACCGGGGGACCCGGCCAAGGCGCAGGTCGAGACCCTGATCCAGCAAGGGTACTCGCAAGAGCAAGCCCAGGCCGCCGCGGGCAACATGTACGGGTTTATCCCCAGCGATCCGTTGCCGATTCAATACAAGGACTATATCCTGCGCCTGGCCCACTTCGATCTTGGGCAGTCCACCTTCTATGCGACGGGGGAGTCGGTGTCCCATCTCATCATGGCGGCGCTGCCATGGACCATCTTCCTGGTCAGTATGGGCATCCTGGTTACCTTCGCCATTGGGGTGGTCGGCGGAGTCATTGCCGCCATGAAACGTAACTCCTGGATTGGCGGCGGCATTACACTGCTGGGGTCCATTTTGCATGGCATCCCGCAGTTCATGCTTGCCCTGGTGCTGGTGTTCGTCTTTTACGTTCGCACCCACGTCGTCGGGACTCTTGGCCCCTATGATGTGGAGCAGGTGAGCCCGGGAGCCAATCTCGGCTACATCGGCAACCTCGCCGAGCATGCCGCGCTGCCCGTAGCCGCGCTTGCCATCTCCGGCTTCGGCTTCTGGGCGCTGGCCATGAAGTCGAGCGTCGTCACCACTCTGGGCGACGACTTCATTCTGGCCTCCGAGTTGCGCGGTATCAAGCCCTCGATCCGCTTCCGCTACATCGCGCGGAACGCGTTCCTCCCCCTGTTCACCGTCCTCGCGCTATCCCTTGGGTTCGCCTTTGGCGGCGTAATTTTCATTGAACTGATCTTCGTCTACCCCGGCATCGGGAAGATGCTGAACGATAGCGTCGGGCAGCACGACTTCCCGCTGATGCAAGCGTGCTTCCTGATCATTACCGCCGCCGTCATCGTATCCAACATCCTGGCAGACCTGTTATACGCCGTAATCGATCCCCGGATTCGAACGGAGAAGTAAGCGATATGGAAGCCATACTTTCCGAGGAACCACAGGCACTAACCAGTAAGAAACTGGTCCCGGCGCCCACCGGACGCGGGCAGCGCGGGCAGTCCTTTTGGGCCATCGCCTGGAGCGTCCTCAGGCGGAGGCCGAGCGGCCTCCTTGGCCTCTTGATAATCCTGGTCTTCACCGTACTGGCCATAATCGGCCCCTACCTCTACCCCTCCCCTCTGCCCGTTGACACAAACAGCATTCTAGCCCCTCCCTCCGGGGCGCATGTGCTGGGGACTGACTTTGAAGGGACCGACGTGCTCGCCCTGATTATCGTCGGCACCCGGTATGTCATTCTATCCGCGGCCATCGCGGGCTTTTTCATCGCCTTTTTCGGGACAGTCCTCGGGCTTATCTCCGGCTACTTCCTCGGATGGACCGATAGCGTCATCATGCGCGTTACGGACTTCGTCCTCACCATTCCGGGCTTCCCGCTGCTCATCGTCCTGGCCACCGTCTGGAAATTCGGGGATCCCCTGTCGATGGGCTTCGTCCTCGGCATCGTCGGCTGGGGCGCCCTGGCTCGTGCCGTTCGGTCGCAGGTTCTGTCGCTACGGGAACGAACCTTTATCGAGGCTGCGCGAGGGTTGGGGTTCTCGTCGTTCCACATCATCACGCGGGAAGTCTTGCCCAATATTGCGCCCTACATCGGTATGAAGTTCTTGCTCGGCGTCACCGGCGCCATTTATGCCGAAGTCGGTCTCTTCTTCCTTGGCGTCGTGCCCTTTTCGGTCTCAAACTGGGGCGTTATGCTCAACTTCGCCTATCGCCAGGCCGGTGCAATGTACTCATCCAACGCGCTCACGTATTTGCTGGCTCCTCTGGCTTGCATCCTTCTGGTCACCCTGGGAGTCGTCCTGTTCTTGGACGCAGCTGATGAGATCCTCAATCCCCGTCTTAGGCGGGGCTAGTCAGTGGCTTCCAGTTCGGCACATGCTGTGTCGATCAGCGGCGTCTCCTGTGCCATCCGCGACCTGACTGTTTCATACCGTGTAGGAGGCGGGGAGTATCCAGCGGTGCGGGATGTCCAGCTCGACATCCCGGCCGGCGAGGTTACCGCGGTCATCGGCGAATCGGGCTCCGGCAAAACCACCCTGGCAATGGCTATGCTCAACGCCGTCCAACCCCCTGGGCGCATCGTCAGCGGAACCGTGACCTATGAGAGTGCCGGCGACATTCTGGCCATGGATACCCGCCGGCTGCGGAAGGTCCGTGGGGACCAGGTCAGCATGGTGTTCCAGACGGCCCAGAACTCCCTCAATCCGCTGAAGCGCGTCGGATCACAGGTGCTCGACCTGGCTCGTTCCCACGGGCACAAAGACACCAAGGGAGTGCTGCGCGAGGCCGCCGAACTCTGTGCCAGGATGTCCCTCAACGCGGATCGAGTACTGACCTCCTATCAGCACGAGCTCTCTGGAGGTATGCGCCAGCGAGTCGGCATCATGCTGGCGCTCGTCCTGCAACCGGCGGTCGTGCTGCTCGATGAGCCGACGACTGCGCTGGATGTTCTATCGCAATCCGAAGTGCTTCAGATCCTGCGTGGCCTACAGCGCGAGCGTCGTTTTAGCGCGGTGCTGATTACGCACGACATGGGGGTAGTGGCAGAGTTGGCCGACCGTGTGGCCGTGATGTACGCGGGACGGGTAGTCGAGCGCGGGCGTACGCAGCAGGTCCTCATCAACCCCATGCATCCCTATACTCGTGCCCTGATCGCCTCCATTCCACGTCTCACCGGCGATCCCTCCGATGCCCGTGCCCTACCCGGTCTGCCACCTGCACTGACCACCATCCCCCGGCAGGGCTGCGTCTTCCGGTCTCGTTGCCCCTACCATCCTCCCATCGCCGATACCGAAGTACCGGTACTGCAGAAGATGGATGGCGATCACTGGGTGGCATGTCATCTTGCAGGACAACTCGATGATCGAAGCGGTTAACATTACCAAGACCTTCCCTGCTCGCGGGGGAGGTCTGCTGCCCGGTGAAGTCGTCCGGGCGTTGCGCGGAGTGAGCGTCAACGTACCAGATTCCAGCGCGCTCGCGCTCATCGGTGAATCCGGTTGCGGCAAGACAACTCTCGGGCGTATCCTCTGTGGGCTGGAACCGTACGACGGAGGAGATTTGATCTTCGACGGCGTTTCAATGAACAGCCTGGCGCCCAAGGAGCGAAACAGCCGGTTCCGAAAGGCGCAGCTCATCCATCAGGATCCGTACGCGGCCCTCAATCCGGTCCGGACGGTGGGTAAAACACTCACCGATCCCTTACGCCTGCGGTCCAAGCAGATCGGCAAGGATGCGCGGTGGGTCAACGAGCGCGCTCATGAACTGCTGAGTCTGGTAGGGCTGGACCCAGAGGAAGTCCTCTCCAAGTATCCCCACAATCTGTCCGGCGGACAGCGCCAGCGCGTGGTCATAGCGCGAGCGCTGACCGTTGACCCCGATACCCTGGTAGCCGACGAGGCGGTCTCGATGATTGATGTCTCCTTGCGTCTCGGAATCCTCAAGCTCCTTAGCGACCTGCGCGAGCGACTCGGGATCGCCATTGTTTTCATCACACACGATGTGGCAGCCGGCCGCTACGCAGCTCGGGACGGCACTATGGCCGTCATCTACCGTGGAGAAATTTTCGAGTACGGACCCATCGATGAGGTCATTCAGTTCCCCGTCAATCCATATACCCAGTCGCTCCTGAGTGCTGTACCCGTGCTAACAGGACTGGAACAGCCGGGGCCGGACCGATTTACGCCCAAGCAGGCGATGGATACTGACAGAACCGAGTCGGGCTGTCTCTTTCACGGGCGTTGCCCCTTTGCCACGGATAGGTGCCGTATTGAGCACCCAGAGCTTCTGGCGCTGGAGGGGAAGGAGCGCCTGAGTCGCTGCCATTACTCGACTACACGTCGAGTGGTTGCCATACCCACCCAAGCGGGCGGCGCGGCGGTGAGCCGGTGACCGACGACGCCGTCGTCCGTCGTCACCGAGCATCGGCCCTCGATCGTGCAGTCTCACGCCGGGGGTTCCTGGAAAGCTCCGTGCGGGGCGCGGGAGCGTTACTGGGGGCTAGCAGCGCCCTTGTCGCCACGAGAGATGCGCTGGGGGCATCGCCTGTTCCACAAACCCTCCGTGAAAAAGTAGCGCAACTCTTCATCATCAGTTTTCGCGGCCTATCCGCGGGTCACGAGACCCTCTCCTTGTTCAACCGCTATGCGTTTGGCGGCGTAATCCTGTACGCCGACAACTGTCAGTCGGCGGCACAGATTCGTACCATGCTGGCCGAGTTGCAGACGGTGGCTCGATACCCGCTCCTGGTCTGTACCGATCAAGAGGGTGGAGGCGTAGTTCGGATCCACGACGGAGCACCGAGCTTTCCCTGGGAGGCGACCTACGGCCGCATTGGTTCCACCGCCCGCGTATACCGGGATGCCTCAATCACCGCGCGAGACCTGCGCAACCTGGGTCTCACCATGAACCTCGCCCCTGTGGTCGATGTACTCAGCAATCACAGGAGCCCAATTGGCCGGCGTTCCTATGGGTTCGATCCGCACCTGACTGCCCGGCTCAGCACGGCTGCCATTCGTGGCTATCAGCAGCACGGTCTGGCTTCGACCGCCAAACACTTCGTCGGCCTCGGCCACACGTCGATTGACTCGCATCACTCTCTGCCCACGGTGACGCTCTCGCTGTCGCAACTGGAAGCAAGGGACTTTATCCCCTTCCGTTCGGCTATTGCCGCAGGCGTCTCCTCTGTCCTGGTCGCCCACGTGGCCTTGCCGGCCGTCGATCCCATCTACCGCCCTGCTTCACTCTCGCCCATTGTGATAGAGGGGGTATTGCGCAAACGGCTTGGCTTTAAAGGTGTTGTCATGACCGATAGCCTGGTCATGGGCGCGCTTCCGAGGGGACGCGAAGCGGAAGCAGCCGAAAGCGCCTTCGCGGCAGGCGCCGATATCCTCCTGATCGCCGCAAATGCCCATATTTCATCCGCAGTGATCGAAGAATCGGTGGAGCGCGTGGTGGCAGCGCTGTCGGCCGGGCGCATCCCGCGGAGCCGGCTAGACACCGCCCTGGGACGGGTCCTCGCGCTCAAGCAGCGCTACCCTCCGCCCTTGCTACCCGTGCCGTAGCCACAGCGCTGCTCAGCCCTCATGCCGGGTTGCACGAGAGCACGATGTGAAGCACCCATACTCGCTCTCGTGCCCGGCGACATAGATCAGTAGATCAAGACTGTCTCGCGTGCCACACGAAAATCCGCCTCATCAGCCTCCCATTCCTTGGCGACCTCGGCTGGAGGTATCCCGCGTATCAGGCGCTCGCGCCACGAGGCAGTGCCTGCCAGTGCATCGAACTGGCCAGCCAGGAAGTCAAACTCCGGATGACTCGCCAGAGCAGCGACGAGCGCCAGCCCCGCACGGACCGGGCGGAACTCGCTTCGGTCGTTCATCGTGAGCCGCACTCCCCGGCAAGGGCGACCGGCCCATTTACTCGATTGAGGCGTGAAGTTGACCGGCTCGACCGATGCGCCCGCCCATGCTTCGTCCTTTGAGAGTACGGTCGCGAGCAACTCTCCATCCAGAAACGGCGCGCCCACCATTGTGAACGGCGCTTCCGTTCCACGTCCTTCCGACACATTTGTTCCCTCGATCAAACAGGTGCCGGGATACAACCATGCCGCCTCTGCCCTCCGCATGGCGGGAGAGGGTGGCGTCCAGAGTAGTCCCGTCTCGTCCCAGCTCATTGGGCGTTGCCAGCCCTCGGCGGTGATGATAGATATGTCAAGGCCGAGGTCCAGATCGAATCGATTCCACAAAGCGAGCTCCCCCAACGTCAAACCATGCCTCACCGGGACCATAGAGGCGCAGACGGCGGAATCGTAGCCAAGGTCCGGTTTGTTCCCCTCGATCGCCATACCGTCAAGCGGATTGGGGCGATCCAGGCAGTAGACCGGCTTTCCATGGCGAGCAGCAAGTTTCAGGACTTCGCGCAGGGTCCAGCCGTAGGTATAGTACCGGCAACCGACATCCGGAAGGTCGACGACTAGGACGTCGACCGTTTCCAGGGCTCCCTCAACCGGCGAGGTATCAGCGCCGTAAAGGCTCAGAACCGGAATGCTACCCAACTGTGAATGACCAACCGGTGCTCCCGCAGCCGCATTCACCGCAAGGCCGTGCTCCGGAGTCAGGAGCAGCGCAAGGCGGTATCCACAGTCCATCAGTACCGACCCGGTCCATCGATCGTCCGAAGTTCGCGCCGCTCGATTCGTCAGCAGTCCCAATCGAGCCGATCGCGGCAGCTCCGCCGCGCCAACCGCAAGACGATCGATCCCGATATGAACTGACTGCTTCATCCGTCCTTCATTCCCCGGAACGCGAGGGACCGGTTTCCGGCAAGTATTGGACGTTCGTCTTCACCCTCACCTTCTATCATGACTGAGACCGAGGGATGGCGCTATTCAGCAAGGAGGTGGCGACTATGCGCTACGTATTGGGCGTCGACGGCGGCAATTCGAAGACGCTCGCGGTAGTCGTCGATGAACACGGCTCTGTTCACGGTGTTGGGCGGTCGGGCAACAGCAACCATCAGGGAATTGGGCTGGAGGCGGCCATGCACGAGGTCCGCCGGGCCGCCGAGGGAGCGCTCCAGAACGCCGGTGTCGATCCGTCGTCAATTTCCTCTGCCTTCTGTGCGCTGGCCGGCGCCGACCTGGACGAAGACTTTGACGCCTTGAACCCGGCGCTGGCGCGGCTCCACCTGGCGCCGGTCGTGGAACTGGATAATGACAGCATCGCGGCATTGCGGGCCGGCACCGATTCTCCGGATGCCGTTGTTGTGGTTTGGGGAGCGGGCACGAACGGGGCTGGGAGAAACAGCGCCGGCGCGAAGATTCGTCTGCCTGCCCTCGGCTCGATCTCCGGAGACTGGGGAGGTGGCGGGGATTTCGGCCGCGACGCGATTTGGTTTGTTGCGCGAGCACACGACGGTCGAGGACATCCTACCGTTTTGCAGGACCTCGTCCTGCATGCGCTGGAGTTGGACGATGTTGACGAGATGATCCGGCGCCTCTACTTCAGACAGATACCTTCCCTCCAGGTGATCGAGTTGGCGCCCCTCGTCTTCCGAGCCGCGGACGCCGGCGACCCCGTCGCAAATGAGATGGTGGTGCGTGGCGGCACGGAGGTAGCAACGACTGCGCGAGCGCTCCTCCGGAGGCTGGACTTGTTGGAAACCGCGGCGCACGTCGTTCTGGCCGGTAGTATGTTCCGAGCCGAAGCGCCGCTCTTTATGCGCACCATACTGCGCTCAATGACGGAGATGGCGCCCTATGCGCGTGTTGTCAGCCCGGACGTTGAGCCGGTGGTGGGAGCCGCCTTCCTGGCGCTGGACCTTCTCGGTCTTCCAGTTGACGCCACCGTCCGAGAGCGAGCCCGGCGGAGCTACGAGCAGTTGTCTTTGTGACGGGCGGGCGATGCGGCCGCTCCTTGATCAAGGCGATCACGGAAGAAACACGTCGGTGTACTTGGCAGCGACTGCGGTAAGCCAACTGGGATCGTCCGACAGCCCCCTCAAACGGCGAGCCAGGAGAAGTGCCCCCACGATGGGTGGATAGGACGCTGGACGGACGTTCGCGTCGGGTATCGAGTCCTGCACGGTTTGTCGAAAGGGGCCGCTCACGATCTCTCCCGCGCCGAAGACGCCTCCCGCTGTATACACAGTTGGGTCCACCAATCCCAGCCCGCTCGCGACGGCCACCGCGGCCCGTCCCAGTTCCCGGCCCGCGCTCACCATGATCTCACCTGCCACTACGTCTCCATCGACGGCTAGCGCCGCCACCGCAGGCGCTAGGTTGGCGATGCTGGCGCGGGAGAAGCCCTTGGCGTAGACAACGCGGGTGATGTCTCGCACCTCATTCAGCTTGAATGTTTCGCGTATGAGTTCCTCCAGCGCCGTTTGTCGATCTCGACCATCGCTCGACCTGGCGGCAGCAGCAACCGCTCGCCGCCCGATGTCGTAGGCGCTCCCTTCGTCCCCCAACATGTAGCCCAGGCCGCCGACAACCGCCTCGCGGCCGTCCGGCGCCAGGCCGTAGGCGATGGAACCACCGCCCGAGATCGCCACAATGCCCGCCGCCCCACCCGATGCTCCCGCCAGGCTGACAACATAATCGGGTAGCACGATGAGACGGGCCGCAGGAAGAAGACTCGCGAAGATTCTCTCGACCGTCACTACCTCCGAGCTGCGAGGACGTAGAGCGGTCCAGCCAACCGCAACGACGGTAATCAGGTCACGCTCGATCCTTGCCGCGCCGCACAGCTCTCCGACAAGGTCCCTGATAACCTCCTCATTGCGCCGCCGGGCGCCGTGTTGCCTGAAGTGGTCCACCGCGCCGCTGCGCCGATGCAGTACGACGTTGCCCTGGGGACAGGCCAGGATCGATTTCGTGGAGGTCTGCCCCGCGTCCACCGCGAGGAGATACCCTTGGTGTGTCTCCACAGGGTTCAAGCTGGAGCGCGAGGCGCCGAGTCTCGTAGCGCCGTCGCTACCGCGTCATGAAAGCGGCTCCTGAGTCTGGTAACAGCGGCACTGTCATCTACAGTTGGGTGGACGCGATTGGTCAGCAAGACGGCAACCAGGTTCAGAGCCGGATCGACCCAGATTGAGGTGCCGGTGAATCCAGTGTGCCCGAAGGCATGAGCACTGAGTTGCGCTCCGGCAGAACGCGGCCCAGATGCTTCCATCCCGGTATGGTCTTGAGCAGGCTGGTTGATTTGCCATCCCAGTCCCCGAGCTTCATTCAGGCCCGGCGTGCAATCCTGGACTGCTGCTGTCGCTGTCTGTTCTTCCAGCACGTTGGTGCGCCCCGCGCGCCCGCGGTCAAGCCACATTTGACCGAGTGTCGCGACGTCATGTGCTGTTGCAAACAATCCGGCGTTGCCGCTGATGCCACCCATTGCGTACCAGGCGTTTCCATCATGAACGGTACCCACGATGTAATCCTCACGCCACCCATGAAAGCTCAGGCCTGCTGCTACAACGTTCGCCTGCTCGTACACGTTGCCGCGTTCAGTCCAGGCACATCGTTCTCGATCGATCCTCGATCCGTACGCCGTGTCGCCCAGGCCGAGCGGTTCGAACAGCGACTCGCAAGCCAGGTCATCAAGTGCCCGCCCGGTCACCTCCTCGAGGAGCATACCGAGAACAATGTATCCGAGACAACTGTAGATCACTCGAGAGCCGGGCTCATAGGCCGGATCCATTCCCGCGATGGTCCCGAGCACGTCTGCCCGTGTCCGAGCCCGCACGTACAGAGGACTCCATGCCGGCAAGCCACTCGTATGCGTGAGTAAATGTCGTACCGTCACCCCTCCACTTGCAAATCGTGCCAGGGGCGAAAGGTACCGGCACGCCGGGTCGTCCAGTGAGACCGTTCCCTGATCCGCAAGTTGTAGCACGAGCGGGGCCGTTACGAGGGGCTTGGTCAATGAAGCCAGATCGAAGATCGTGTCGGCCTTCATGGCGCGCTGCTCCGGCACGAGCGCAGCCCGGCCGGCCGCCTCGTGCAACACGGTCCTTCCGTGCCACCGAACGAGGGCCACTGCGCCCGGTATCTCCTCCTCGTGTACCGCTCTTTGCACGACGTCCCACGCGGCGCTCAACTTCGGGCCGTGGCTACCGATATTCATTAGGCGCCCCCCTCTGGAGCGCGATTCCCATGGATGGCATGCTGAACAACACCCTTACTTCTCGCCAGGCGGATCCGCGCATCGTCCGCGTCGACCCCAGCCAGAGCGGCCACGATCGCGACCTTGAGCTCTCCATCGCATGCGGCCAGGAGCGCCCGCGCTTCTCGGTCCCCGAGCATCGCGGCAGTTCTTAGAATCTGAACCGATCGATCGCGGAGCTTGACATTGCTTGCACGCATATCCACCATCAGGTTACCGAAAACTTTGCCCAGCAGAACCATGACTCCCGTGCTCAGCATATTCAGGACCATCTTCTGCGCTGTGCCCGCCTTCAGCCGCGTCGAGCCGCCGATCACCTCAGGTCCGACCACCGGGTGGATCATGATATCCACCAGCCCCGCGAGCTGCGTCTCAGGATTGCAGGCAAGCCCAATAGTCAACCCTCCTCGCTTCGTCGCGAACTCGATAGCGCCCAGCACGTACGGCGTCCGTCCGCTTGCCGTAATCCCAACTACGCTATCCACTTCGTTCAGCCCTAGCGCTTCGAGATCTGCTCGCCCCTGGTGCGAGTTGTCCTCAACCGCCTCAATCGATCGAGTCAGGGCCGGCGTGCCACCAGCGATGACGCCGACCACGAGTTCCGGAGGGGTGTTGAACGTGGGCGGGCATTCCGCGGCATCGAGCACGCCCAGCCGTCCCGATGTGCCGGCGCCTACATACACCAGCCGGCCGCCTCGCCGTAGACGGGCGGCGATCTCCGTTATGGCGAGGGCAATGTGTTCCGCCTCCGCCGCGACGGCCGCCGCCACCGTCGAGTCCTCTGCGTTCATCGTCTGCACGATGCTAAGCGCAGCCATTCTGCCGAGGCCGGCGCTGGCCGGGTTGATGCTTTCAGTTGTCAGGCCGGCAAGGGACCGGTCGGAATCGGGAACCATGGCTCGGGCTCTCCTTGGTCTTGTGACATTGGCGCCAATGATAGATTCGTGTCCTTCACAGAATACCTGGGACGCAGGCCTGGCATGCACGGCCACGACGCAGCTTCGAAGGCCCGATGCACTGGAGAGTGATCCCGACGTCGTCCTGAGCGGACGCGTCTTTCGTGGAACCGGTACACTGCTGTTGGTTACCATTCGACAGCATGTACATCCCATCCCACTCACACCGGGGATAGCGCCGCCAAACATCGAGCCGGTGCTTGGCTCGCTGCTTTAGGCCGTGGACGTTGTGAGTTTGCAGGCGGCCAGAGGACACCTGCGTGGGCAAAGCGGAGTTGCGTGCGACTCGCAGGCGGGGAGATGGAGGAGAGAGCGCTATGTCAGACGGTCCGTGGAAGGTCTGTGTAATCGGAGCCGGCAGCACCTATACTCCCGAATTGGTGGAGGGTATCATCGACCGGGCAGGCGTGCTCCCCGTTGGTGAGCTTGCCTTCGTGGACATAGACCAGGAGCGGTTGGACATATTAGGCAACATGGCCCGACGCATGTTCACTGCCGCAGGGCAGAATGTGCCGGTAACGACCACGATCGACCGGCGTCGTGGCATCGAGGGCGCTGACTTTGTGCTCAACCAGATTCGAGTCGGTGGACAGGCGGCGCGCATTCGGGATGAGCACACGGGACGGCGGCACGATGTGGTGGGCCAGGAAACTACCGGTCCGGGCGGGTTCGCGAAGGCGCTGCGCACCATCCCGGTGGTTCTCAACATTGCATCCGACATCCGGGAACTCTCCCCAGACGCCTGGATGGTGAACTTCACCAACCCGGCGGGTATGGTAACCGAGTCCCTTCTTCGGTTCGGGGGCGTAAAGGTTATGGGGCTCTGCAATTCGCCGTTCGGGATGCAAGTCGCGATCGCCCATAGCATGGGGGTCGAACCGGACCGAGTCCGCATCGACGTGGTGGGGCTGAACCATTTGTCGTGGGTACGCACCGTCTACCTGGATGGGAAGGATGTGACGGATGACGTGATCGAGCGGGTGGTGGCGGAAGCCGAAGGAGACTCCAGGTGGTTCGATCCGGTGCTCATCGGCGCGCTGCGCATGGTGCCGTCGTCGTACCTGCATTACTTCTATCACCAACAGTCGGTATTAAAACGGCAACGGGAGGGCGGTCAGAGCCGAGGCGAGCAGGTATGGGAGATCGAGCGCAACCTGCTTGAGATGTACCGCGACCAGAACCTTTGCTGCAAGCCGCCGCTCCTGCAGCGACGCGGCGGCGCACACTATTCAACGCTTGCGGTCTCCCTGGTCACAGCTATCGCGAACGACACGCGGGAGGTTCACATCGTGGACTGCCAAAACAACGGAGCACTACCCGATCTTCCTGACGACGTGGCAGTGGAAATCGCGGCCACAATTGACCGTCAGGGAGCGCATTCGATTGCCGCGGGACATCTACCATTTAGCATTCGTGGCCTGGTGCAGCACGTAAAAGCGTACGAGGAACTGACCATCGAAGCAGCCATAGGTGGAGACGAACGCGTCGCCCTCCTTGCCCTGACGGTGAATCCGCTTGTTCCCTCTTTCGAGAAAGCGCATGATCTCTGGAAAGAGATCCGGGAGGCGAACGCGGAGTACCTGCCACAATTTGGCGCCGAGGCCGCGTCGCGGCTCATGACTGCGTGAGCGACAGCGGCTGGAAGCTACCGTCGGAAAGTACGCTCGCTGCCTGGGTCTTCCTGTGTTGGTGCTTCTATATCTGCTCTATATCTGCTCCGCGCTCTTTTATGTGTATTGAAGCCACCCAGCGCCGGCGGTAGTGGGCACGCCTCCTCTTCGAAGCAGCGGGCACACGTCTTGCTACATCATCGGTAGTTCGACGCGCTGGGAACAGCGCAGAAAGAGGGACAGTATGTCTGTTGCACGGGTTACCGAGATTAGCTCGACATCGACCAAAAGTTTCGAGGACGCGATTCAGCAGGGTATCGATCGCGCCATGGCTACGCTGCGCAACGTGCAGAGTGCGTGGATCAAGGAACAGCAGGTGAACGTTGACAATGGGAAAATTTCGAGCTACCAGGTCCATATGAACATCACGTTCGTTTTGGAGGATACAACCGGGTCCAGCTAAGTCAGGCAGGCGTGTTTTTGGCGTGAGAGAGTTGAGTGGAGTGCACGCTCTCTGCCGCCAAGTCTTCGCTTGGCATGGTCACCGTCGCTGCTTAGCCAATCAGCCGATGAGCATCCGGGATGAACTTGATCCAGTTCGGATCGTATGCCCCGTAGAGGTGTTGATGCACCCAGTAATAACGACTGACGTGGGGCTGGGCCGGAGTTGTCATGGGCAGCATTCTAGCCTCTTCCGGCATGCGTCCCCCTTTCCGATGATTGCACGATTTGCAGGCGCTGACCAGGTTGTCCCACCGATGTGGGCCGCCATGGTGACGAGGTATCACATGGTCGATCGTCAACTCTTTGGGCTGCTTGCCGCAGTACTGACACGTGTAATTGTCACGCAGGAATAGCTCCTTGCGCGTCAGTTTGGCAATCGGGTGAACCCGCTTGATGAGATAGAGGAGGCGGATGACTGACGGGCAATCGAAGGTTCGCGTCGAGGTATGCAGTACAGTCGCACCCAGTTCGACCACCTCGGCCTTGCCATCGCCGACCAACACAAAGGCGCGACGTATTGGGCACACGTTGAGTGGCTCGAAGTTCTGATTGAGAACGAGGACTCGCCCGTTCACGGCCGGCAGCTCCATCTAATACAAAAACCGATGCCTCATGCGATGGGAGGGCATCGGCGGACCACAGGAGTATTCTATCATCGTCCCCAAATCGCTTCAATGCGGTCTTCTACCCGCGTTGGCGGGGTACGCGCTTTCGGGGCCATGCGTGTTCAGCCACCCGTCCCCGTGGCCGTGTTCCCACGGTCGCCGCACGGTTGAAAGCTGATGCTGCACTCGTTGTAGTGTAGGATTACCAAGCGCTGTCACACTTGCCTGGCCAGCCACGTTCTATACACGGATTGACTCAGACGCATGGAGACACCTGGTAAGCATTGACGCGATGATAGCTGCTCTCGTGGAGGTCCGGCGCGTGCCGGAGGCGCAGGCCCAACCTGATGATCTGCTCGTGCAGTTGATTGAGCAATATGAACGACCTCTCTATAATTTCTTGCTTACGCTGCTGCGGGATAGCGACCTTGCCCTGGACTGTGCACAGGATACGTTCCTCCGGGCGTACGAGAACTTACGGAAACACCGGCCCGTCAACTCGTCATGGCTCTACACCGTCGCGCGGAATCGCGCAATGGATCACTTTCGCCAGCAGCGGCGGATAGAACCGAACGACGATAAACTGGAAAACGTTCCTGTTACGTTTGCCGCCGACAGTAGGCTGGGCGTTCAGCAGGTTATGGAACAGCTCTCGCCAACCGACCGAGAAGTACTGTATCTCTATGATTTGGCCGGGTTCAAGACCGATGAGATCGCTGTATTGCTTGGTGTGCGCAGCACGGCGGTTCGCCAGCGACTCTCTCGGGCTCGCGAGCGGTTCCGGGTGCTCTATGGAGCCGAGACGTGAATCAGCACCAGCGATTTCGAGAGCGGCTCGCGTATCGCTCGGAACTGTCGCCCAAACAGGAGCGGCAGTTGGAGGAGCACCTGTCCGGGTGCGTGGAGTGCCGGGCCATCGCTGCGGATTACGCGCGACAGGCGCAACTCTTGCGTGCGCTGCCGGAACTCACGCCACCGCGAGCACTTCGGCTCGGCACCCTTCATCAAGTGCATCAGCTACCCAGCACATCACGCTGGTCCCCCCGCTGGCCAGCCTGGGGAGCCTTGACCGTCGCCGTCGGGATGCTGGTGGTCCTGGTCGCGGCCGGCTTGCTAAACCGTCCACATGGCAACTCGCGATCTGCCACGCGGCACCGTGCGACGATCATCTCCTCCAGCCCTGTTGCGAATAACCCCGTTTCTCCGTCGCGGACGCCTGTAGGCAAGCCGGCAGTATCTGCCCGGCCAGGCGCCCATCGGCCGCTTCAGTCCGCTGCGGGGCAGAAAACGTCTCCCCCTCCGGTACCGTCACCAGGTCAGCTGCAGGCGCCAGTGCCCGCCTCCGGGCAGCCCTACACCATCCCGACTCTCAATGGATCAGCGCCGGTTCTGGGTCAAGCCCTCCCTGCCACGGCAACTCTGCGCCCCGTAGTAAACACTCCAGTGCCATCTCGTCGCCCCCTCCTATCGCCTTCGCCACCTCCCTCCCCGTCGGTGCATCGACGCAGGCCGGTGAGCAGGATTCCGGTTCTGACGTCCGCTCCACCATCCCCGACCCCACCAACCCCCGTTCCGCTGTTCTCAGTTCAGCCGGGCGGTCCGACTCCGTCGGCCACATCACTGGCCTCTCCGGTTCCGCAACAGACAGCCAGCCCTCCCGTCGTCCGTCGCACCATTGCGGCCATCTTACGGCCGACCGCGGCAGTGCCAATTGGCGCAGCCGCGCAAGCCACCGCGACACCAACGACATCACCGATCCAGGTTCCGGCGGTATCCGCGATTCCTAGCCCTACGAAGACCTTGCCGTCAGCGTCAATAATCGCGCCGATACCGTCCCCCAGCCCCGCGACGACATCAACACCCTGACGCCGGAACGCCCTCCACCTTTGCGCCTTCCATGCTGATCGTCCGATAATGCGGAAAGAGGGATAGCTTCCTCCAGAACTCTCCACCTCGTTTCGACCTTTCTTCGTGAGTTGCCATGATTCCGCATGTGGAGCGTTCGCGTCCCCCCGGCCGAAATGACCAGTGTCCGTGTGGCAGTGGCAAAAAGTACAAGCGCTGCTGTCTTCTACACGAGACGACTATCGCACCAGGAATGATTTTGGGCGATGTGATGGCGCATCTCCAGCTGGCCGACGAGAGTGGCGACCGCCACACGGGCATCGAAATTCTGGAGCAAGCGCGGATCACGATTCGTATGCCGGAAATCGAAACGCTGCTGGTGGAGCGCTACCTCGAGTTGCCGGTCGAGCAGGCCGAAGTTCAACTGCGGCAATGGTGGGAGCAGGAGCACGACCGATTTAGCGGCGCTGGATTGGCGCAGGTACTGGCGGGTCAGGAGCGCAAAGACGAGGCCCTGGCCATTCTCAACGAGAGCCAGGGCGCGGAGGCGTGGCCGGAATACTGGCATCTGCTTGGCACCCTACGCGAGGAGCAGGGAGACACTGAAGCCGCGGTGGCAGCTATGGAGTTGTATACCCGGCTGTGTCCGGAGGATAGTGCCGCGTGGATGCTGCTGGCCGACATGCAGCAGCGCGCCAATCTGAACGACCGTGCCCTGGTGTCGCTGCGTCGGGCAGGGGAACTGGCGCCGGGACGCATGCTGCCCCGGATGCTGCGCGCGCAGATTCTTTCAGAGGAAGGGCGCTGGCGCGAGGTACGGGACCTCTGCGAGTCTCTGCTGGAACAAGAGCCCGACGACGCCATTCCAGCGATGCTGTATGCACTGCGTGACCTTCTCGCCCAATCGTATTTTGTCTTGGGCGATTTTGATGCTGCGCGCGGTCTGCGGGAAAGCCAACTCAAAGTCGAGCCAGACGATTGTGAAGCCTGCTACCGCCTGGCACACCTGGAAGCGACGGTTGGCCGCTATCGGCGTGCACTCCTGGTGTTGGAACGGTATCCGAGTGACGATCTCGAGATGCGCGTGCTCGATATCCGGCTGCGATCCCTGTTGGCTCTCCATGAGTACGAGGAAGCAATGAGCGTGGCGGCCGATCTTGAGACGCTGGATCCAACGATCCAGGTCGTACCTCTGGTGCAGGCCGCCCAGGCGGCTGTGCGCAAGGAATACACCTGGGCGTTGGAACAACTTGAGGGGAAACCGGCTGATCGATACAAAGACCTATGGTATAATCTGCGCCTGGAGTGCATGGCGCATGCCAACTCCTGGAGCGACATCTTGCCCGTGCTGAAGGCAATCGACCAGCCGGACGATGCGCTCCTGCTGCGCGCCGCGCTGGCCGCCATGGCCTGCGAGAAGCTGGACGTAGCAGAACGCTTGGCCGAGAAGATTGACGATCAGCAGTCCATGGAAGCACGATCATTGAGCGCGCTACTGGGGCCGCTGCGCCAATACCGCCGAGCGTCGGAGGTACGACGCCAGCAACAGGTGGACCAGGTCGAGAAGCAACGGCGAGCCTCCGAAAACCGAGATTTGCGCCGGCAAGTCCACGAGATGGAGCGTCAGAATAGCTTCTTGGCTCGCGCCCTGGCCGACTCGGAAGCAACTGTGAAACGACTCTTCACATTGATCGGACCTTCCAGCGTGGGCGTCGGCGCCGCCAACTGGGAAGTACAACTGCGCGACATCGCTGCTCGCGCCCACCGCGACGTGGTGACCCAGGAACGCCAGCAGGCGGAGTCCCAACTGCGTGCCATGCTCGGGCAGGGCGGTTGGTCACGCCTCTCGGAGAGCGTCCGCACCTCGTTGCGTGAGGGAGAGCGGCTCTTCGTCTCCACCGACGAAGAACGCGACTATGGATCTGCCCTAATGGGCTACGCCCGCGGCTTGGAAAGCGCATTCAAAGAAGCGATCTTCGGCCCGGCAAGAGATCAATGGCAGCGCGAACCGGGTCTGGTGGCTCGTTTACAGGACGAGGGACACGATCCCTCACTCGGTCCGTTTGTCCGCTACCTCCTCCAGGGCGGTCACCTGACGCTGGGCAGTATGGCGGCGGCGCTCGACCGCATGGGCGATGCGCGCCGCAACGGTGTGGCAATCGGTCTGCTACGCCAGATAACGCGGGTGCGCCCCTACGACGAACGGGCGCTGGCTGATTGGCAGCGGACTGCCGAGCGGTTGAACAGTGCCGCCTACGCTCGAAACCGTCCGGCTCATGCCGCGGCGGTCAGTTGCGAAGAGGTGCGCGAGTTTCGCGAACTGGTACTCGGTACCGATGGCCTGCTGCGTGAGTTAAGCGACATGTAGCGCTCGGTATCCCGGGCGACGACGCCTGCAGTCCTTACAGGTGCTGCGCGGGATAAAAGAAGGCGTGCGGCTCAAGTAGGTGGCCCGGGGTGGCTACCGTCGGTGGCTCGAACGGGAGCGGGATGGGGTGGAAGGGCGTGCGCGGGATAGGGATGGTGCGCTGCCAGTCCCGCGACGGATGGTCGATGCTCCACGTCGTGTTGCCGGCGCCGGTCTGGACGGCGATATCGAGTTGCTCCGGCTGGCTCCCTGCTTGGTGCTGGACCACGAGACGGTAACGGGCGCCATTCGACCAGGAAAAGACGTTTGGCGGCACCACATATTCCAGCGTGATCACGCGGGTCTGGCCGTTCGGCACGATCAGGTAGCCGCAGAACATAGTCTTACCATATGCCGGCCCCCCGAGCCATGGCTGGGTCCACCCCGATTGACTGATGAGTTGTGCGCCTGCCGGCACATAGACGCGCAGAAACTCGGCGTAATCGACCGGACTCCCAAACGCTCCAGCTCCTGGACCAATGCCGTGGGTGAGCAACGACTGGGGCACCGGTCCGTCCCTATACGTGACTGTTACCTTTGCCTGCAGCCAGCGGTCGGGCCGCACTCGCACTCGATATGACTGGTGGATCCGCACATAGGGGTTGATCTTGTTGTACGACATGTTGGAATCGACCATATACAGGTAATCGGACGTGGTGGGACGCACCGTCCCATCAGCCCCGATCTGGTGGACCAGTTGCTGCTCGTTCGGGGAGGTCAAGCTAAGCTGTACGTCACGGGTGGCAACGGCTGAACTGAGGCTCTGGAAAAGCTGTACCCACTGCGATGGGGAGAGGGTGTTGAGGCGTTGGATCATATGATGCGCCATGATCTGGATAAACTGCTTAGCCTGGTTCCCCACATTGTGATACCGATATGGCCCCGGGACCGGCGACCAGTGCGTGTAGTAGTCCGCAAGCTGAGCGATGTTGGCGCTGGTGATCCAGCGCTGGTACTCGGGTGAAAAGATCGGACCGGTGGCGGCGAGCACATCTGCCGTGGCAGCAGGCGTGATATTGATCACGCCCTGCGGGCTTACATGGCGATCGATCCGCAGCAGATAGCGTTCTACCCCGGCCGTAGTGGGAAAGTTGGGCGACCAGTTGGCGTCACGCAAGTACCAGGCAGGCTCGTCGTTATAGATCAGCATGGGCTGTGGCGTGGGAACGGTCTCATTCTCCTGGTCGAAGCCGGTTGAGCCGAACTGCTGTCTGGTGATGCCGTTGTGGACGCTGACCAGCCCCACGCTCCCGATAAAGCCACCTGTTGCCCGGAGTTCGGCTGGGTCCTGGTAGGCTAGAAAGTAGATGCGAGGATGAGGATAGCCGAGCAGGGTGGGCGCCAGCGAGAGCCCGTGACACACGCGCAGCAGATTCGGCAACTGGTGATCGATAGTGTGGAGCGCGGACGACAAGCGAGGCGAGCGATAGGAACGCAGCTCCTGGCGTGTCCGCTTCGCATCGTTCAACAACTGACAGGAACGGGTGAAGCTGGCATGGGATACGGCCAGCCGTCTGACCAGTACGCTAATCGAAGGGTGCGATTTCGTGCCGTGGTGGAATCCGGTCAGGATCGGCTGCAGCCCCTGGAGCAGTGGCAGCATACCGGCGGTGAGTTGGTCGGCGGTGCGCGCAGCCATTGGCGCCGCGGCCACATCCTGTCCCAGACGCGGTAGCCAGAAGAGACGCTGGAGCACGAACGATAGCGGGGATAATTTGGTGCTGGCCGAGTCGAAGTCGAGGTGCGCTTGGGCAACATGCTGCTGCGTGCGTGCCAGCGCCAACTCAGGAGAAGCTTCTACGTTTTTTATGTGCAGCAGCGCCTGCGCCTGGTGCATCTCGTCGATCCCGCTCGAGATCGAATTCCGCGCCGACCAGAGCAACAACGCCATCACGACCCCGATTGCCAGCAGCACCAGAGCAACCGCGGGAAGAACAATTCGAAAACGCAACAACGGTCCTGTGTACACGCGGGACAGCGCTCAGGTCGCCTCGGTCCCCGCGTCAAGTGAATACGGCATAATGTAGCGCGACGCCCCAGACATCCTCACTCCAGAGCATGGCACGTCCCATGATAGTTGGTCTCGATTCAATTGATTCCGACTCACTTCCCCGCATGCTTGTTCGCGCGCCACGCCCGTATGAAAAACGGCAACAGGCTCAACAACGCAATCTTCTCGCCAATGATGAGCGGCACGTGGCGCAGATACTCCGCTGGGTCGCGGCGAAAGTATGCGTAGTGCCAGCGCCAGTAGCGGCGTATCGGCAAGAGGACCCAGCGCGAGAGAACATGATCGGCGCGCTGCACAGAGAGTGTCTGCGAACGCGCCGGAGCGTATCGTGCGTACGTTCGCCGGAAATGCAATTCGCTCTCCAGCAATGTTCGCCAGGCACGGCGGTCGGCCCATTCTTTGGGACGTGGGGGATGGACCACGATCGCCTCTGGCGCAAAGATGATCGGACCGCGCTCCAACACCCGCATCGCCATGACCACGTCTTCACCTCGAATGAGCTTGGTATCGAAGCCACCCAACGTGCGCAGAACGTCCGTCCGGTAGGCCACATTGCAGGTGCGATATGGCTGGCCTCCCTCCAATTGTTCTATCTGCCGGGTAAAGGGTGTCATCGCTGAGTGGATGGTGACTGTCTTTCCCTGCACGCCGAACGCTTCAGGATGAGCGTGGAAGGTCTCCGCGAGGGCGTCGAGCCACGCTGGATCGACCAAGCAGTCATCATCAGTGAAGGCCACGATGTCCCCGCACGCTGCCGCGATGCCCAGATTGCGAGCCGCTCCCATCCTTTGCCAGGGCTGATACCGATAGTGCAACGGCAAGCCGGATGCCTGAAAACGTTCGACCACGGCCGCTGTACCATCGGCCGATCCATCGTCCACCACGATCGCTTCCCATTGCGGATACTCCAGCTGCTGGAGTGATTCCAGTAACCGCATCAGCATCGCGGACCGGTTGCGGGTTGGAATAACGATGGTTACCAGCGGTTGCATAGAGGGTGCGGCCACCGTTCCTACTGCTCCAGGCTGAACCAGAGGAAGCCATGCGGCGCGAGAGTCAGCAGGTACGGCAAATCCCCGATGCGGGGAAACCGCACGCCGCCTACCATCTCGACCGGAGTGCGGCCCTTCCAGCGACTCAGATCAAGCTCGACGGGCTGCGCGCAGCGCGACAGACTATTGACGCACAGCAGTGCATCGCTATTGAGCACGCGCAGGAACGCGAACACCGAGGTGTTGGCTGGATGAAGTTCCTCGAACTCCCCTTCGCTGAATGCGGGCCACGCCTTGCGCACCGCGATGTACTGCCGCAGCCAATGGAGCAGAGACGATTCGTCGCGCTGCTCCGCCTCCACATTGACGGCCTGATATCCATAGACCGGATCCATGAGCGGGGGCAGGTAGAGCTGGGCAAAGTCCGCCCGGCTAAAGCCGCCGTTTCGGTCGCTGGTCCACTGCATGGGAGTACGGACGCCATCCCTGTCCGACAAAAAGATGTTGTCCCCCATCCCAATCTCGTCGCCATAGTAGATGATCGGCGCGCCGGGGAGCGATAGCAGCAAAGCGCAAAACAACTCCGTCTCGCGGCGGCCATTCTTCAGTAACGGCGCCAACCGGCGTCGGATGCCCAAATTGAGTTTCATCCGCGGATCGGGCGCAAACTCGTCCCACATGTAGTCGCGCTCGTCCTCCGTCACCATTTCCAGGGTCAATTCATCGTGATTGCGCAAAAAGATGCCCCACTGAGCGCCGGCGGGAATAGGAGGCGTGCGCGCCAGTATCTCCGTGATGGGCGCTCTCTGCTCGCGTCGCAGCGCCATAAACAGGCGCGGCATGAGCGGAAAGTGGAAGTTCATGTGACACTCGGGCCGCTCCGGCGTACCGAAATAGTCGATGACATCTTCAGGCCACTGATTCGCCTCGCACAGCAGCACTCGGTTCGGGTACTCTCGGTCGATGGTGCCGCGGAGGTCGGCCAGAAAGGCGTGAGTTTCCGGCAAGTTCTCCCCGTTCGTGCCCTCGCGCTCATAGAGGTACGGGACCGCGTCCAGCCGAAAGCCGTCCATTCCCATATCGAGCCAGTAGCGAAACACGTCCAGCATGGCCTGATGCACCTTGGGGTTGTCGTAGTTGAGGTCGGGTTGGTGGCTGAAGAAGCGGTGCCAGAAGAACGCTCCCGCCTGCTCGTCCCAGGTCCAGTTGGACGTTTCAGTGTCGAGGAAAATGATGCGGGCGTTCTGATAGCGCTCCGTGGTCTCTGACCAGACATACCAGTCGCGATGTGCGCTCTTCGCCGAGGAGCGCGCATCTTGAAACCACGGATGCTGGTCGCTGGTGTGGTTCATCACCAGGTCCATGATGACCCGCATCCCACGGTGGTGGGCCTCATCCAGAAAGCGGCGGACATCGTCGACCGTGCCGTACTGCGGGAGCACGTCGAAGTAATTGGACACGTCATACCCGCCGTCGCGCAGAGGGCTCTGGTTAAAGGGAAGAAGCCAGATACACGTCACGCCCAGCCACTGCAAGTAATCCAGACGCGAAATCAGCCCAGGGAAGTCACCGATACCATCATCATTCCCGTCCTGGAAGGCACGGACCAGGAGTTCATAGAATACCGCCCGCTTGAACCAGTTGGGCCTGTGGTCAAGCGGCTGCATAGATGGACCGGTAGGGGCCGGCAGGGTAGTCGCGGTCACGATGCCAGGGAGAGCATCGCCCTGCTCTATGGCCTGCACCGCGCGGCGCGGGTCGACCGGCATCTCTGCTCCCTGGTCGGGCGTCATGCGCTTCCTGGCGTCTCCATCTGGCTGCTCGTGGTGCGGCATCATCCCTCCTCGCATCGCGATGTGCTTCGTTCCATCCCAGTACAGTATGGGACACGACCCACACCACGGTATTCTCAGCCCAGCAATCCCAGACGAACAGAGCGATGTGAGGGCAGCGGCACGGTGAACAGCCGTTTCGCTTGCCCACCGTGCCAGCGGCGACCGGGACGACCTACCGAATCATGAACAGGAGGAGGCCGGCTTGGGCAACATTGTCACTTGAGCGACCTGTTTGTCAACAACCAGGTTTGGTACCATTTCTATGGCATCGAGCTGGACGGCCAGGGCTACGTCTCTAGCTTCCATGGGAGAACAGGTGCAGCTCAGCATGAAGGTGGGCCCACTCATCAACATTCGATTCGCCGCGTTCCTCGGTGGAAGATTTCTTTCCGGGGTCGGCGACGTCACGTTCGACACGAGCGTTGTCCTGTGGGTAGCGACAGTGCTTACGCATGGGGCGCAACGCTCTCCCCTTGCGGTAAGCGGGGTCCTCCTTGCCAGCTCCGTCCCCGCGGTAGTACTTGCGCCGGTGGCCGGCGTCTTCGTCGATCGCTGGAATAAGCGACGCGTGATGCTGTGCATGGACGCCTTGCGGGCACTCCTGATCCCCCTGGTAGCCCTTGCTGCCGTCATGCGACTCTCCGATACGATGACGCTCAGCGTCATGTATGGGATAGTTCTCCTCTCCAGCGCGGCATCGCAGTTTTTCAATCCTGCATCGGTTGCCGCCCTACAAAGCCTCGTTGACGCCGAGGACCTCCCGCGCGCTAGCGGGTTGTTGCAGACAGCGGCGAGTACCGCGGGCATTCTTGGCGCGGCCCTTGGGTCTGTTCTCTTCTTTGCGGTCGGCATTAACTGGGCGATACTCCTCGATGCATTGTCCTTCGTCGCCTCATTTGGCACACTCCTGGTGGTAGGGGACCTGGGCGGAGCGGTGGCAACCGAGATCGCGGAGGGTATGACCGGTTTCTGGCGGGAGTTCAGGTCTGGCGCGATGTTTGTGGTTCGGAGCCGAGCAATGACCGCCATCATCATCGCGGCTGCCCTTGTCGCCCTAGGAGGAGGCGCCCTCGCAGCTCTGGACGTCTTCTTTGTGACCCAGAATCTAGGCGCTCCGGCGTCCTTTTATGGCTTTCTGGGCGCAATCTGGGGCATCGGTGCCATCCTGGGTAGCTTGACTGCAACGCTGTCGGTTAGCCGGGTGGGCGTGACGACCATGTTCTACGGCTCGCTCCTGGGAACTGGCGTGTTGGTTATTGTCTATGCAAGACAGACAACCCTGGTAGGAGGTGCGGTGGTACTTCTTCTTATCGGGCTATCAATGTCGGGCGTGCAGGTGGCGGTTACCCCGCTTGTGTTGCGCCTGGTACCGGTCGCTCTCATCGGTCGGGTCATCTCGATTATGACGCCAGTCGCGATGGTAGCCCTGAGCATCTCAACCGCCGCCGCCGGACTGGTGGATACCGCCATGTCCCCGCGCTTCCATGTCAGCGTGCTGGGGATTCCATTCGGGCCAGTAGACACTATTTTCTCTGCCGCCGGCCTTTTGATCACGGCAGGTGGCATCTTTGCCATGCGGAGCCTTCGATCAGAGCGCTATGTCGTTCCACAGAACGCGGCGGCCGACACAGTGTGAGTCTGTTTCCCGATCCGGCACCCTTAGGAACCGACGTGCTCAGGGTGTGCTGGTCGGAGTTGGCGAGGGCGAAGGGACGGGCTTCGCGGCGGGATTGGTCGTTGCCTTGTCTTCCTTGCGCTGGTTGTTTAGGCTCTGCGCCAATCCCTTGAACTGGACGATTACGGCGGTAATGCGGCTTTCTGCCTGAGCCGCCGTGAGATTGTGCTCCTGCCGCAAGTCTTTCAATTGGTCGTTCATGTCCTTGACCAGCGAGGCGACATTGTTGGGTAGCTTGGTGGGGTCGTCCACCTGGTAGGTGGACTGCAGAGCCTGAGCAACGGTGTCGCAGCGGGTGCATTGATAGTTCAGCGCGATGGCCGTGTTCTGCGGGCGGATGGACGTGGCTGTTTTGCTGATCAGATTGATCTGCAGGGCAACCGCGAAGGTCTGGCAGTCGGTACAGGAGCTATAGCCGTAGGCATAATTGACCGGCGCAACGTTGTCACCAGGAATATGGTTCACCTGGATGCTGCCGTCGACCTTTAATTCGTTGTCCTGCTGATTGATCACCTTGACCACGTTTTTTCCGCCGGCTCCGCCCTGGTTCTCCGTGTAATCCCCGTCCGAGAGGAGTGGCGACGTCACGCGCCGTACCGCGCCGACCTTGCGCTTCTTGGCAGACGTGGCGGCGAACGGCGACATCTGTGCCGTCTTGATAGTCATGCTAGCGACGGACGCCGGTTTGGAGCCAGGGGCCGATTGGAAGCGAAAGCCCCCTCCGGCCGCCCTAGCTGCGGGAGTGGTACTGAGCAAAAGGCCGGCTGCGAGGGCAGCTGCGAGCCACCTCCTGGCCGTGAGCAAAGCGCGAAGAGCTTTCATGATTCTCCCCCTTCTATGGTGCGGTGGTTGGTTGGGGCAGTGGCGGCACGGTTGCCGGCTGCTGAACCGGCGGCGCCACAGTTGGTTGTTGCACTGCCGGGGCGGTCGGCGCCGGAGGTACGCCCTGCGGCACAAGCGTCGGTCCAAGAGTAACCGCCGCGGTAGGCCGTGCAGCGGCCGGCTGAGTCGGAGCGGCCACGGGCGTGACGGTCGAGGCGAGCGCCGGGGCCACGGTCGGCGCTACCGCTGGGGCCACGGTCGGCGCTACCCCTGGGACCACAGTCGGCGCTGCGGTTGAGGCGATGGCCGTGGGCGGCGCGACAGCGGGTCGAACGGCCGGCGTGGGACTGGCTTTGGGATGGGGGCCGGCGGTGGGCTTCACTATCGCACGGGGTCGGGCGGGCGTCGCCACCAGCCGCACCGGCGCGACGGGCGCCACTGGCACGAATACCCGCGCCGGTATGATGCGCCTGAAAACCGGCACGCTGCGCACGGCATCACCCAGCGTGCCACGTTCGCCTAGCCGAATTGGAGTATACGTTTGCTTATCGTACAGCGGGCTTCGTGTGTGCGGGTGCGGCAGCGGTATCTGTGGGACCCACAGCAGGGCCAGAAATGCAACGACACCCACCGTCACCGCTGAACCGGTGATGCGGCGGCCAACGGTTGGCTTGCTCCATCGCCACAGCGCGCCAAACCCTCTGCGAGTGAGGTTGAACAGCACATAGAGCAGACCAAAGGTCGGTAAGGCCAGCACTAGAATCTGAACGGCCGAGGTGATCGTCCCCAGCACATCCCCGTGGGCATGAGCGGTGGAGAGAGCAGCCGCTTGTTTCGACCCTGAGTCCCAGGCGGTAGCCAGCACCCGCGGAACGCCTTTGATCATGAGAAAGGCCAGAAACGTCAGCAACGGGACCGTGATGATGATATAGATGGCAAAGAGCACCTTCACCCAGCGCTTGAGGTTCGCGATACCTGGCCCCTTCTCAGAAAGGAAGGGCAGCACGGAGCGCAGAAACGGCATGATCTGAGAAAAAAAATCGGGCATGCCGGTCAGATCGGCCAGTGCCCAATACCCGTCGAGCCGGGCAATCGGCAGCGTCTGATGAAGGAGTTCTATGTCGATCAGCATGATCACCAGCAAGAGAAAGTCCTGCCGGGTCAATGCGTATAGTCCGGCCATAATGATCGCGAAGATCATATTGAAATAAAAGCCGCCCAGATCGGTACGTACTTTTCCCCATCGAGCCAGCCGATAGTTGTCCGTCACGTCTGTGTAAAACGCTGGATACACGAGATACAGTCCGACCCCGATACCGCGGACTTCTCCCCCTCCATAGCGCAAGGCAGATGCGTGGCCAAGCTCGTGAAACACGGTTCCAACTACGATGATGCCTAACAGTGCCAGCATCAAGCCGGGGTGGTACAGCACCTGGTGGATACTGTTGGCCACGCCATGCACGGCAAAAAGCCAGACCTGGACAGCGGCAGCCACCAGGAGCACGGCGATCAGTACCGGGGGCCAGAAGAGCCACCGTAGTACCACAGTAAAGGGAGCAATCAAGCGGGGGCTCATCATCCGCACCCGCATGTTAATTTTCAGGGGAGACCGCATGCCCGGCTGTTCTGCGGAGCCAGGGGCAGCAGCGGCAACCGAGCCGTCGGCGGTTGTCACCAAACCAAGCGGGATCAGTTTCCCACTGAGCAACTGCCGGATATTATCGGCACTGACAACTCGATCAGTCCCGTCCGAGACACCGGCCGCCATTTCCTCCAGCGTGTGCTCGCCGTCCGCCTGCTCAGCTACCCGATACAACAGTTCGGTAAGCTGCACGAAGGTTCCACTGCGCTCGGCCAACCACTGCTGCTGCTCGTAGGCGCTGTCCTTCATTTCACCGCGGAGTGCGACATCCGGAGCTAACCGAGGGCGTTCTGCGACGCTGAAAGCGTCGCTATCAGCTGTGCCTGCGGCATCTTGCGTGCCTGCCGCGCTTTCGGTCCGATCCTCCACCTGAGACATAGAGACGCTCCCCCTGCCCGGCTCAGAAATGGCGGGCCAGGTGACCCTGGCCCGCCATACTTTGTTGTGTCGCTGGTTACGTGGTGCAGTTACCCGTTGGTTTGGGTGATCGGCGCGTTCTGCGTGGCGTTAGCCGTGGCGGTTGACTGATCGGAGAGCACGTTGGCCGCAACGGCGGCGTTCACGGGAGCAGCCACGTTCGCGTTGATCAGAGACATCTCCTCGCGATCAGGAAGCTCGGAAGCGTCCTGCGACTCGATCTCGTCCGTGGTCAGCTCGGTCTTGTCAGTTGTCATGATTCAGTTCCTTTCGTTGAATGAAGGTATGTGTGGGGTGCGTCGACCATGCCGACGGACACTGTAAGGGCCGCTGTGTTACGGGTTGGACTGCGTGATGGGAGCGGTCTGCGTCGCGTTGGCGTTGGCGGTCGAGTTGTCGGACAGCACGTTCAAGCCGGCGGCGAGATTCACCGGCGCCGCGACGTTGGCGTTAACCAGCGACATCTCTTCCCGATCGGGAAGTTCGGCCGCGTCCTGCGACTCCAGTTCCTCGGTCGTCAACTCTGTCTTCTCGGTGGACATGTTTCTTTCTCCTTTCTCTCATGTTCTGATTGGAGCGGTGTACTTATCACGGATACTGCCCGGAAGGCAGCGTCAGGATTAGCCGTTGTTCTGCGTAATCGGGGCGTTCTGGACAGCATTGGCGGTAGCCGTCGAGCCGTCCGAAAGGACATTGGCTGCGACCGCTGCGTTGGCGGGAATTGCCACATTGGCATTGACCAGGGACATCTCCTCGCGGTCCGGCAACTCCGCCGCTTCCTGCGAATTGATCTCCTCGGCACTGAGCGTGCGATCTGTCGTGTCTGTCATTTCAATCTCCTGCTCTGTATGTGTTGGTACTTTCCGCGGCTCCCGCTACCGGGAGCCGTTTTTAGGCATCGGTCGGCGGGTTCGGGTCGATAGGGAGAATGACCGGCGGACCACCGCCATAGGAGGAGATGACGGACATCTCCTCGCGCACCGGTAACTCAGACGCCTGTTCCGCGCCTAACTCTTCGCTACTCAGCGCTGGACCGCTGGTCTCGGTCGCCTTCTCAGGTGAAGTCATTCCTGTCTCCGTGGGGACGAAGCGTCGTGGCCGCCCTGCTGAATGGTGGTGGTTTGGTTCGACGAAGCGACCTCCGCCGAACTGTCCGATCCGACGTTCTTTGCAACCACCACGTTGGAAGCGTTCTGAACATCGAGGTCGGTTCTGTCCGCTGTTTTCACAGCGCGCCGAACACTCTTCCGCACGTCTTGCATCGCTCTGCTTACCGTGTCGTCTTTACTCACGCTCACCTCCCTTGCTGTCTCGCATTGCATGCTCCATGCCAGGCCGCGGTGGGCTACGACTTGAAGAGGCACTTGACCTCGCCGGACCGTCGAACCGCCTCCTCCGTGTCTTCGCCCTTCAAACTGTTCTACGGCAGTGCATCCTATTCCTTTCGCCCTTTGCCAAAAATTGCCGCCTACGGGCGCAATTGTCGCCAGAGCAGCTACAGTCGAAATGTATCGCCTGAATCTCCGGGCGGGGTGAAAGCTCTGCGCTGTTGTGGCGTAGAAGAAGGATGAACGGATCGTATAGCGTCGATGCCACTCACCGACGAGCAACTCGCCATGAGCGCGATGAACGGCAACCAGGAGGCGTTTACGGACCTGGTTACCGCTCATCAGAGAAAGGTGTATGGGCTGGCGCTGCACCTGTTGCGAAACCAACAGGACGCTGCCGATGCCGCACAGGAAGCCTTTATGCGCTGCTATACGTCTCTACAAAGTTTTGATCCCTCGCGCAACTTCGGCGCGTGGCTCTATCGCATTGCCTACAATCACTGCCTGGACGTGCTCCGCCAGCGCAAACGGACCCCGCTGGTTGCCTCGCCGCGTCACGACGACGGCCAGGTGGCGCCCGAAGCGCCAGACCCCGGTCCCGGGGTTGAAGAGCTGGTGGAACGGGTGGAGTCGGTCGAAACGGTGAAACAGGCTATGAACCGGCTCTCGGCGGAACACAGCCATATTCTTGCGCTCCGCTACACGCTCGATCTGTCGTATGCCGAGATTGCCGAGGTCGTGGGAGCACCGGAATCGACGGTCACCATGCGGCTGTATCATGCCAAACGCGCGTTACGGACCGTGCTACGCCACCAGGGGGAGGGCAATCGTGGCTCATCCTGAGTTGTGGCCATTGATCGACGCGTACGCGGATGGTCAGCTGCCCGACGCGGACTTACCCCGCCTGGATCGCCATTTGCAGGATTGTGAGGACTGCCGAATCCGCCTGGCCGGAGCGCGTCGGGAAGTCGCGTTGTTTCGCTCCGCCCTGATCTCCGGCCCTGCTCCCGCCGACCTCCTGGGGGCCATACAAGCGCAGATCAATGCCAAGCCAGGTCGAGCCCGTCACCCATTGGTAAGCGGCATCCTGGCCGGCATGACCGCCAATCTTATTACCGCCGCGCTGTTAGTCGCACTCTCGGTCGGTTCTCGTCCATCGCTGGCATTGATGTCCACCATTGCTCTGGTGGTCGCTCTTCTCTGGGGGGCGATCAAAGGGTTAGCGTTTGCCGCGGTGCGAGAATGGCTGCCGGGCAACGTATTGATACGAGGGCTGGTGTTCGGGCTTGGCGCCTGGGCTGTCTGGAACGCAGTGGTTGGGGCGGTCTCCACCGCCAACAGCGGAATGCCGTTCTCCACGCCTGTGGTCCTGAGCGTCAGCTTGATCCACTATGTGATGTACGGGCTTCTGGTCGGTTGGTTCTACGATCTCTTTGGTGGTCGTACCGAGAGCTCGAGCCGTCCGCCAGGCTCCCCGCGCGGCAGTCCTCTGCCGGCCATGCTGCTGCTCCTCGCCACCCTGCTGGCCGGATCTCAAGGGATTCTCGCGTCACCAACCCCAGCAAGCACGACGACCACACTCGGCAGTCAGACGGCGGCAGGAAGCCCGACCGTCGATTTGAATGCCACAGCGACTGATACCCCGACTGATATCCCGACTGATTCCGCGACTGGCAGTCCGACGGTAGGAACGACAGCGAGTTCCTCATTAACGGTAACTGCCACGCCGTCTGTGACCGGGACCACTCCAGCTAGCCCCACGACGTCCAGCACAACGGCGACGACGCCCTCGGTAACTCCCGCGCCCTCCACAACCACGGTGACGCCGTCGTCGCAACCCACTGCGACCGTCAAGCGGAGGTCGCGGCAGAGGCGGATACCCGAGTCCCGGCGACCGGTTCGCGACCAGGTGCGCGATGTCCTGCCAACGGTTATCGTTGCTCCCTCCCATCGGACCGCGTATCAACGGGTTCGCGATGTGGCCGTGCTTCTCGATTTCTTGTAGTTGACACCTTTTGCAGTCGATGCCTATAATCGAGCGCATATCAGCCTATAAGTAACCGCCAGACCCTCAGCACGAGCCCGAGTAGCTGTGCTGGGGTTTTTCGTCACACGGGCGGTTTCATGCGTATTTTTTTGATTACGGGGTCCTGGAGACTCAGCGATGAAGCGAACCTATCAGCCGAAGCGAATCCCGCGAAAACGCGAGCACGGTTTTATGGCACGGATGGCGACCAAGGGGGGCCGGCGGGTGCTCAAGGCTCGTAGATTGAAAGGGCGCCACCGGCTAACGGTGTAGGTGGCATGTGATGCTGCCAAAACAGTACCGGCTCACGCGCTCGAAAGATTTCGCCCGCATTCGCCGCCTTGGGCGATCATCCGGCAACCGGCTGGTGGTGGTTTATGTATTGCCACAGCCTTCCGACGAGACTCGTGTCGGTTTCTCGGTGAGCAAACGCGTGGGCAAAGCGGTTATTCGCAATCGAGTCAAGCGACGCATGCGGGAAGCGGTCCGCCATCAGGTATCTGCCCTGCGCGCCGGCCAGGATCTGGTGTTCATCGCCCGCCCGGCATCGTCCGGGGCGACGTACCAGCAAATCGAGCAGGGCATCGCTTCCGTACTCGACAAAACCGGCGCCGTTCTGCAACTCATGGCAAGTGTGTGAAATGCGTAGACTGGTAGGGGCCCTTATCCTGATGTATCAGCGCGCGATTTCGCCGCTGTTGGGTCCTGCCTGCCGGTATGAGCCGTCATGTTCCGAGTACACGCGAATAGCTATCGAAAAGCATGGCGTGTCGCGGGGAGCATGGATGGGCTTGAGGCGTATTTCTCGTTGTCACCCATTTCACGCCGGCGGCTACGACCCCGTTCCCTGAGACTGGAGTCTTTTGTTGCAAAGCCTTTTTGGATTCATTACCTATCCCATGGAACTCGGGCTGGTCTGGCTCGCGGTGGCCGTGGGCCACGCCGGCATCGGCATAATTCTTTTCACGATCTTTGTCCGGCTACTGCTGTCGCCGCTGCAAATAACGCAGCTGCGCAATGCCAAAGCGATGCAGCGAGTGCAGCCGATGCTGGCCGAGCTGAAGCAAAAGCACGGCAAGGACCGGCAAAAAATGACCGAGGCGACCATGTCGCTCTACAAAGAGCACAAGGTCAATCCGGCCATGGGTTGCTTGCCCACCTTAGTGCAGTTCCCAATTCTGATCGGCCTTTTCTATGCGTTGATCCACCTGGGCGCATCGCCCTTTGGCTACCCGCATCCTGACTGGGCAAAGTCAGCCTGCAATGGCCACAGTGTCAGCGGCTGGAACTCCTGGTACCAGGCATGTTATGCCATCAAGAACGGCGCTGGTAACGCGAAGGAGATATTCACGCTCTTCCACGCGAATTTCCTCTGGCTGAGCAATGGCCTGGGACGTCCCGATCCTCTCTACATTCTGCCGGTCCTGGCGGGCGTAACGCAGTGGATCCAGTCGCGCATGATGCTCACGCGCAGCACGGACCCGCAGCAGCAGATGATGAACAATCTGATGAACTTCATGCCACTCATGATCGTGTTCTTTGCTACCCGCTACGCTTCCGGCCTTTCCCTCTACTGGGTCACATCGACGGTCATTGGCATTCTCATTCAGTACCGCGTCACAGGGTTGGGACTGCTGCCCGAAACGCTCCGCGGTGGATTCTTCCAACGAGGTGCGGGAGGTTTGGGTGGTAGTCGGGGCGGCGGTGGTTCGCGAGTTCCGCGTCCAGATAACAAGCCGAAACTGCCTGGCGGGGGCATGGCAGCCATCCCCGGTGGCACCGCTCGGCCGCTGGTGTCTTCCGACGGGGAACTAACCGGGCAAAACGGCATCGCGGACAATGGAAGCGGAGAAGGGGCACCGCGGACTGCATCGGCATCAGCACGTCCGCGCAAGAGGGCGAATCGCGCCAGAGGAGGTACCAGGAGTGGTAGACGGGGATGAGTTTTCAGGGAAAACAGTTGAGGATGCAATAGCCCAGGCTGAAAGACAGCTGGGCGCTCCACGCGATACATTGGCCATCAAGGTCTTGACCCAAGGAAGCCGCGGCGTTTTCGGCATCGGCGCCGAGGCCGCGCGCATCGCCGCGCGCCGGGCGCAACCATTAGAGACCCCGCAAGTGGCGCAGCCGGTTGAATCGCCCCTGGCCCCGCCCGACGAAGTACCACTTCCCGCCATAGAGCGCATTGGGGCGAACGATGCGCAGACGACGCATGAAACAGATGAGCTGTTCGCGGAGACTTCGACGAAAAGCGACGTCAATCTTCCCATCCAAGCCAGACAGGTCTTGGCCGACTTACTCAACAGTATGGGATTCGACGTCGAGGTAGTGGTGCGCAGCGATGAAAATCCAGTCATCCTGGCGGTAAATGGGGAGAATCTAGGCGTGCTCATCGGTAGGCGTGGGGACAATCTTGCGTCCCTCCAGTTCATGCTGAATCTCATTCTCTCGAAGGGCCGTCGCGAGTGGCCGAGGGTGGTGATCGACGTGGAAAACTATCGCGCGCGGCGCGAGGAGTCGTTGCACTCGCTGGCAGACCGTATTGCGTATCGCGTGGGTCGAGGCGGTCGTCCTTTTACGCTTGAGGCCATGCCGGCCAGCGATCGCCGTATCATCCACATGTCCCTCCGGGACCGGGCTGATGTCGAGACGTACAGCATAGGGGAAGGCGCCTCCCGCCGCGTGGTGATCGCGCCTCTTCAGCAGGAAGTCGCCAGCAGCGCAGCGCCGGATGCGTATCGCCCCTAACGCCAGCCGCTCATAGTGGAATCGGACACCATAGTAGCCGTGACAACGCCACCGGGCGAGGGCGGCGTCGGGATTGTCAGAGCCAGTGGTCCAGCAAGCGCGCTGTTGCCCGAACGTCTTTTTCCGTCCACGCCTCCTCCCTGGCCATCGCGTCGCATGCGCCAGGGCATAGTGATCGATCCGGAGACAGGTCAAGCTCTGGATCGGGCCGTGGGATGCCTGATGCGCTCCCCTCGCAGCTATACCGGCGAGGATGTGTTCGAGATTCACTGTCACGGCAGTCCACTGGTGCTGAACCAGGTCGTGCATGCGTGCCTGCGGCTCGGCTGCCGCCCGGCGCGTCCCGGCGAGTTTACGCTCCGAGCGTTTCTCAATGGGCGTTTGGACCTGAGCCAGGCTGAGGCCGTCGTTGATGTGGTCCGAGCCCGCACGAACGCTGGATTAGAACTCGCTATGCAGCAGCTCGCCGGCTGGCTTTCGCAGCGCAGCGAACCGCTTCGTCAGGATTTGCTCGGCACACTGGCTCACATCGAGGCCATGGTGGATTTTGTCGAGGACGACATCCCGCCCGAACTAGACGCGTCGACGCAGCACCAACTTTACGCCGCGCAGCAGGCCATCGATACCCTGCTCGATGGGGCGGAACAGGGAATCATCCTCCGTGAGGGGGCAACTCTGGCAATCGTCGGTAGTCCGAATGTCGGCAAGTCGAGCATCATGAACGGCCTGTTGGGGATCGATCGCTCGATCGTCACGCCCATAGCCGGGACGACTCGCGACACCATAGAAGAAACGCTCGAGGTACGCGGCGTACCGTTCCGCGCCATAGATACTGCGGGCATCACAGATACCCTCGACGACGTGGAACAGGTCGGTGTCGAACGCAGCCGGCAGACCTTGAATGCGGCGGACCTGGCTCTTCTGGTATTTGACCGATCTCGTCCGCTGTCAGCGCCGGATCGTCTCGCCATAGACGCGGTGGCAGCGGCCGGCGAACAACGCCGCGCATCCGGTCACCGACAGCGTCTCGTGGTGGCCCTGAATAAAGCCGACCTTCCGAGCGCCCTGGAGCTCGATGGAGCGCTGCAAGGTCTCTCTGCCGAAGCAGTGGTTTCCAGCAGTACGTCCGCTCCAAACGGGCTAGATGCACTGCGCGACGCCCTTGAACACGCCGCCCTGGGGAGCACGCGCCATGAGTTCGTGGTCGGCAATGTCCGCCACCAGGATGCACTACGCCGAGCATCGGCCGCTCTCCGGGAAACACTGCGCAGTCTGCACTCCGGGACCCCGCTCGACCTGGTCTCCCTTGACGTGCGCTCGGCGGTCGCTGCCCTGGGCGAAATCAGCGGCGCCCAGGTAGATGACGAGCTTCTGGACCGGATCTTCCGAGACTTCTGCATCGGCAAGTAACGCTCACGAGTGGAACCAATCTCGATCACCCACGCGATGCGACTCCAGGCCGCGACCGGCAACCCCACTCTGGGATCAAGACGTCGCAAACCCATGGGCGGTCTCCGCAAAAACTCTTTAGTGGCCGCATCCGCAACTGCCTCCACAGCAGCCGCCGCTCGAGCTTTGGGCCGGGGTGACTGAATCGTCCACACCGCCAATCATGGCGAAACTCGACACCAAGCGCCGAACGTTGTGCCCCGAGCAATGGCGGCACTGGGCGCAATCAGTCACCGTTAGACTTCGAACCAGGGCGTCGAACTTTCGATTGCAATCTTTGCAGATGTATTCGTAAATGGGCATCAGTACTCCATCCTCAGGCAACAATGTAGCTTCCCGATTCTGCCGGATTGATGCGGGCAGTGCCAAAGAACGCAGCGAACAAGGGAGGAGTATGCTGATATACTGGCCGTGATGGTAAATGAGGAACTTGGCCACAACATACGGTCGAGACTCGCACGTTTTTTGCCGCAGATGGACCAGCCGGCGCCGGCCCCTTCGTTGACATCCAGGAATCAGACCCAACTGCCGCCGGCGAGCCCGCTCCCATTGAGGAACGGCATCGGCGGTAAGTCCCTGCGGAATCAGGAACGAGTCGACTCGCTACAACGGGATCTGGACGTACAGTTTGGCAACCCATCTTTGTTGCGCGAAGCCCTCACACACCGCTCGTACTTAAACGAAATCAACCAGGCGTGGCCCTCCAACGAGCGTCTGGAATTTCTGGGTGACACGGTCCTTGGATTGATCACTACGGACTATCTCTTCGGCCGGTTCCCAGGCATGAGTGAGGGGGAACTGACCAACCTACGCTCCGCCCTGGTGCGAACCGAAACGCTGGCGCGCTTTGCCCAGGACATACATTTGGGGCAATATCTCTTTTTAGGCCGGGGCGAGGAGATGAGCCAGGGGCGGCACCGGCCGGCCGGCATGGCTTGCGCCTTTGAAGCCTTGCTCGGCGCCATCTATCTCGATCAGGGCTATCCGGCGGTCCAGGACTTTGCAATGCGGTTCATCGACCCCGAACTGACGCAGGTCATTGAGGGCCGGCTCCACAAAAATGCCAAATCTACGCTTCAGGAATTGGTGCAGGCACGGATGCAGCAAACCCCGAGCTATCATTTGATCGATGAGAATGGCCCCGATCACGCCAAATCATTCACCGCCGAGGTGCGGGTAGGCACTCACGTATTGGGGCGTGGGCATGATCGCAGCAAACGGGGGGCCGAGCAGTCCGCAGCCGAAGCCGCACTCGAGCAGTTGAAGTCCGACCCTCCGGCCGTCTCCACCAGCGCCCTCTAGATGTATCCGGCCATGAGGATGGTGTCGGCGATATCGTAGTCCAGGATAGTGATCGACACCATTGGATGATTCTAGAATTCCGGGTTGTCGGCTTCGCCTCTGAGAATTAGGAGTATAGGGATGGCTGAGGTACTGCTCTTCCACCACTCGCAGGGTCTGACCCCCGGCGTTGTGGCGGTCGCCGACGAGTTGCGCGGCGCGGGGCACACTGTGCACACGCCCGATTACTACGACGGCCACACGTTCGACAGCATCGAGGCGGGCGTGGCCTACGCCGAAGAGCTCGGTTCCGGTGAGCTCAGGGAGCGGGCCAGGCGGATCGCCGACGGACTCGGAAACGCGCTGATCTACGCCGGGTTCTCACTCGGCGTCGAGCTAGCGCAGATGTTGGCCCAGACCCGAGCGGGAGCGCGCGGAATGCTGATGTTCGACGGGTGTGTGCAGCCAGCGGAGTTCGGAACGCCCTGGCCCTCCGGTGTACCGGTGCAGATCCACGGAATGGACCACGACCCGTACTTCGTCGGCGACGAGCTCGACGCGGCCCGAGAGCTCGTCGCTTCGACCGATAATGCCGAGCTGTTCCTCTACCCCGGCAACCAGCACCTCTTCGCCGACAGCTCGCGTTCCTCAGCGCGCGATAGGCGAGCAGCCGCCCGTGTTGACCAAGCTCGAGCTGACGCTCGATTGCACCAACGCGGCTGCCCTGGCCGAGTTCTGGAAGCTCGCCGTCGGATACGTGGAGGCGCCGGAACCGGCGCCGAACGGCGTAGCCTGGCTGTACGACCCGCGCGGGATCGTGCCGTCGCTGTGCC
>JAABUR0100001108.1_pt1 | contig 50698 bp, 56 predicted proteins | sample 5560091 | NCBI WGS metagenome assembly JAABUR01 (sample SAMN10711879, study PRJNA513375) | rock metagenome | isolation source: Antarctica rocks | place: Antarctica: Victoria Land, University Valley sud | reverse complement strand
TAAGTTATGGTAGAAGTGCTTCTATTACGGTGTCGTTGCGTTGTGGATCTGCAGCTTCGAAAGATCAACCCACGGTATTTCTAAGAAACGCCCTTCTTGTCGGTATCAGCTAGGCCGTTCCAGAGGAGTAGAATTGAGGCAAGCGTTGAGACAAGCGACGAGGAGGCTTATGAAAGGTCCCTTAGACAACTGTGCTGGCTATACTGGCAACGTAATGTGGTGGTGCGTTCGGTGTTGAGCATGGATTTCAGAGGGGTTTCGCTGTTGTGTGTGAGCTAAGAACCATCCTCGCGCAAATCGTCTCAATGCGGTGTAGATCAATAGGCTACATATAAATCTTGCAATCCTCGCTTAGGGACTTAGGGTTCGAACAATCTCGTGATTTGAAGACATAATTGAATTTGTATCGACCACCAACTATGATGTCTTTGAAATATCGCTTCGCCGTAATAGAGTTGATTGAACGGTAATTTTGTTAGGCGATTGCACTCGTAGTTGTACAGATGCTCATGTAGGGGAGCCGAGAAACAAAAAAGCCATTAATGTCATGGGCTCGAATGTTCGCGATGGGAACTCTACGAATTGATGCTTCACTAAAAACATCATGATCGGCCAGTTTGATATATAAAGAAAGAGTGTCGAAGAACACTCAGCGACAGGGAGCTGCAGCAATGATGAATGTATGTATTGGCGTTGTAGGCAAAGGTAAATTTAGAAGACAGCGAAGCTAAGGTTCGTGATAAAGAAAGCGAAGCCGCAGTGTACGTATATAGACTTTGAGAGAGGGTACGGAGAATGTGTATATACATGATAGACACGAAACCAAAGCACAATCTATAATAAAAGATCTACAACTCTGTTGTAGTAATAGATGTTGTGGACGGGTTGGAATTGAAAGAGGTTTTGGTGCGGATGGTTGGGGTTTATATAGTACCTGATGTCCATGATCGACAGGCAGCAGCGTGCGTGATTGAGGGTGAAATGATGTTCATATACTTTATAGAATCTTCACGGATCTTCACGGCCTCGGGCGAGGGAACTTAGGTGGATTTCTCCCAGTCAATACATCGTGAAGCGACGTTTGCCCAGATGAAGCACTAGATGAAAGAAATTAACGTACTCTGCGTTTGGAAGAAAGGCGGACAGTAAGATGTGACTGCAGCTCTGTTGAAAACGGTACCCTTGCTGCGACATTACCTGAGAGATTACCCTGGGGGTCCAGAATAAAAGGGTAGGGATGAGATGAAAAACATACCTCACAACATAGGGAAAGCTTTTCTCGAATAAAAGCCATGAGTCTATTACCACAGTGTTTCTCAAGTAATGTTACCAATCGTTGGTCTCTCCAGGGTGCAACCTGATAGGCGGTACACTGTTGTACACGGATTTTACAAGAAAGTGAGAAATCTCCTGCCAAACACCTGCTAGCCATCCATACAGGGTATCCCCACCAGAACTCCTCACGACATTATCATGCCCAGCAACTTCACACTGATGAACTTAGTTTCATACTCCTAATTACCAAGCATGTACCCGATCGTCAGGCACAATATCGTCGCCGACCCAGTCCTCGTCACCACTAACTTCTTCATCTAAGAAGTTACTCTCGTTCAGTTGCTCCTGAGTCGGTCTCAGGTTATCGACCAGTATATGAACAGTATCGCACATTCCTTGAATATACAGTTGCTCCTCATCCATTTGAGAGGTTGCTTGCGTGTCCAGTCCGGCACTGTCATCATCTAGCGCAGAATCTTCACTTGAGGAATCCGAATCCGAACTTCTTCTTCGACGTGGACGGTGAAGACGAGATGGACGCTTTGTCGACAATGGGCCACTAATTTGGGCCGAGGTGACAGATGTACCTGGTTGAAGGTGGGCGCTCTGGCGTGTAACCCGACGAGTCAACGCGAGTGGGACATCACTATCATTTTCGCTCTCGCTCTTAGTGTCGAGGTTGGCTTTCGGGACCTCACCGTGACTGAATCTATTACTATCCTTGCGACGAAGGCCGGGTATAGATTCATCCTTGGGTAACATTGATACTCCATCGGAGTTCCTTGGCTGTGCCTTGAATGCCTTGAACGTGTCAATGGATTCCAAATATGGATTCGGTGGAGGAGAGCTCCTCAAGAAGACTCTTTCGAGTCTACCGACCCATGTATCACGGAAAATGACTCTATCCCGCCAACCACTCTCGTCAAGGCTGGCTTTGATATTGAGGTGGCGAAGATTGGGCAGTGTCGACGCGGAGTCTACCAATGATGAGAAGAAACTTTCTGCGGTCTTAAGATCCCACTTGCGCAGATGGTGAAGCTCCAGCTGCTGAAGAGTTGCAGGCCAAGTTGGCACCTCACCTTGCAAGAGGAGGGCCGGGAATTTAGGATCAGTATTCTGGTAGTAGAAGTAAGATTGATAGTATGTAAGGTTCATCTTCAGGGTCTCGGCCTTTGGGCAGTTGATAGCGAAGTCTACCAGAAATGAAAGGTTAAGCGCTTGATTGTGATCTAAAATAAGCTCCCGGATGTTTTGGCCGTGCGCTTTGAGAAAGTTGTCCAGCATGTCCGAAGTGATGATAAAGCAGTCGACGATCTCAAGCAACTCAAGGTTCTGAGGAAGTAGGTACAACAGCTTTTGGTTGACAATTGGCGACGTTATGAACCTCAGCCGCTTCAATCTTGGGAGACATTCAAGTGCGTCTGCGAGCTGCTCTTCACTGGTTCTATCTATTGGTGCTGCAACTGCTACTTCGTTCGGCCCGGACATATCTTCAGATATAGATTTCCAAGTTCGGCTTGACTGATAATTGACCAACGTCATTTCCTCTAAGTTCCGAAATGGAAGAGTTTGATGAATATCTTTCAGCTTTGATATCGAAAATTGTGTTCCTGTGATACGCGCGTTCCACTTCCACAATGATAAGGATACTTTACTTCGCTCCATTGCGGGGATCATTGAAGTTTGGTAGACTGTTCTGTTTACCGGAACGTTACCGTGGCTGGCCTTATGTAGTATCGGTGCATCTGTAAGCGTGTGTATTCCCACGCCACGAATCTGTGGAGTATGAGCGATAAGGTCCGCTAGGTCTATCGGCTCACGGCCCATATATTTGCGAGTAAGGGTGGTCACAGCCTCCATTTCCAGAAACTTGACCTTGGCCCTGTAATTGAATGTCGAGCTTGCTGTTTGAGAGGCAAGGTGAGAAATCAGTCCATGGGCGCGTGTTGGCGGGCATAGCGGCGGCGACCGATACAAGGCAGAAAGTGCTGGCTCCGCAAAAGCCCTGCACAGTAGTGCAGTCTGGAGTAGCCAGGCTATATTTGATGTCGATTCAAAGAGACTGGTCCAGAGGGGATGACAGGCATGCTCAAAAATCTGGAGTAGAATATGGTAAGGAAGAGACTGCCACGGAGGGACTCTTCCGCCAAGACGCAATATTCCATCCTCTTGCTTCGGGATCGTATCTCCCTTACTATTTTTGACCTTCTTCGCCCCTATGTTCAGCTTAGGGCGCCGCGCCGAATTGGCCTTGCGCCTTCTGGAGGGTTGGCCGGTGCTTTGCTGACCAGATGAGTGGGGCGATGAGGCACGACGGCGCTTACGCCCTGGTGCTTCTGGGTATGGCTTATCTGTGCTCTTTATGTCGCTATCATCTGTACTCAATTCCCTGTAAGAGACACGGTTACGGGTTGACTGAGAGGTGCGAGCAGGGCTTGTGCGTTGCACAGCTGTTCTCCTTGAGCGCGTACTAGCGGACATGATTGCGAAGTGTTCTAGGCGAGCCTATGTCGAGAATGTTCTTCCTTGAGCGTATGCACTCAGTGGGTGTCGGGCTGCGACATGCCTTTGATGTTGAGTCCGAGCAGAATGGAAACGCAAATATTAAAAGATGATTAGAATGGAGATGCTCTCTAGCGGACGAGGGCTGCGTCATTCATCCCTGCATATACGCTAGGATATTTTGGGGTCCATCTTATCTGATTCTAATCTACAGCCCTATTTCCTTAACCCAACATCTCAAATTCAGAATGGACCCAAAGTTGGATGCCAATACTAACCAGTGTAGGTCAGGCAATGCTATCGCAATGTCCTATTAACACCATTAACATATCCCGATTGTGCACATCGTTGCATCTTGCCTTCAATCTAGGGCGGGGTACGGATATCTTCAATCTTACCTCTACTGATGCTCGAAAAAATCAATCTGCTGAGGTTTTACAAAAGAAAGAGGTATATGATATATCATATGTCTCAAAAGCACATGCTATGATCATTGAAAGGCAAAAAGTCGAGGAATTACGACGTCGAGCATGTGAGGAGCGCTCTGGAAAGAAGGCTATTGCTGAGCTGAAAAAGGTACATAAGCAAACAAAGAAATGGAGGAAGAATTGGTAGAAGGATTACAATGCCTGGAAGGATATATATGGGTAGTACTTCGTAGTAGAGCAATTGTGGTGGAGTACCCCCAGTGGGTTATGTGGCCGTGTAGTAGGTACTCAGCGAAAGTGCGGGGTACGGATAGTAGGTGCAGTGCATGCGCATCACATAAGGTCAAGGTCACTTTCACTCTTATTTCATATTTTGACGATTACAGCGCGCTGACGTTAACAACGCGTCCGTTAAGGTCGATAGCAAGGTTTCTACTTAATCTGAACGTCGTGTTGGTTTGAGCTACGAAAGTAATTCAACGGATGATTCTGTTCAATTGCAGACGGGGATGTTTGTTGATAGCTGGCGTCAGTCTGCAGGGGTCAGCTGATCCGCTCTTTATTTGCACCTGACCGATTGCGCTCGAAACATCGATCCTTGCTAATAGCCACCAAATGCAGCTTAAGCATATTGCTTAAGCAAAGTCAAACCAAGCAATACCAAGCCATACTACGTAATACGGAGGTAAGCTACTTCCGTATACTAAGCTATACTAAGCCGGAACATCGGCTCAAATTTGATTAATGATGCAAATCGTGCGGGCCACACCTTAAGATTTACCTCAGATTACTTTCGGGTTAGCTTTTATTGCGCCAAGCCACCTTAGCCGACGCCAGGGCCCAGGGGTAACCCCTCACCCGAAAGGTAAACAAACAATTCAACTACCTACCTACCTACCTACCATCCTACCTACCTTCCTACTACCTACCTCGATAGTGTCACTATGACGAAGCTCGAAGCTCACTCAATCGCTGACCTTCGGGCGGTGGTGTGAGGTGAAGAAGTTACGGGGACGGTCTATGTGTACCTAGTGAGGTTAGTCAGGTTAGTGAGGCTATCTTAGGACTGGAAGGGGCCGTTTTGTAGTTTCTTGGCAGGGGCCAGATGCCTAACTTCTTCCGCTCTGCCGCGACAATCAATTACCGTTTTCGTCCCAAACACAAGTCCCCTGAATCGAAAGATTTCCCTGTTTGGCCGCCACGTTGACTCTGATTCCATCATCTTGGACGCCACCAAGCCGGAAGCAGTGTGGGGAATTCCACTCACCAAGCTCCTGTGTGTGTCTTGACATTCGGATGTCGGTCTAGCTTGCGGGGTAAGTACCCTAAGGTACCTAGGTACCTACCTTAGTTCAACTTCCAAACGCTCTCTGCACGTAGTGTACTATGACATCACATGCGGTCTCTCACTGGGGTTTACTGAGCTATAACACCATCCGAGATGCCTTTCCTCCAATGTACCTGTGCAGAACATTCCAAGCTTTTCCCACCTGAAAATCGAATATTCACAACGATCGATCAACTGATTAACCCAAAATGAAGGCTTCCTCTCCTCTTCAGCTCCTCTGGACGGCTGCCGTTGCGTCGGCCACCTACATGTGCCCGGTCAGCCCGGGCTCCAGCGACGCTCCCGCTATCATGTTCGGCTACGTTGTGCAAAATCTCCTCTCGACCTACTACGACTCGGTGCCTATCAACGAATCTTTCTACTCTTCTCTTCCCTCGCCGACAAAGCCAATGACCGACTTCCTAGCCAACACCAAGGGCCTGGCCGTGCAGGCCAAACTCGGCGACGAGGCCCTCTTGCAGGCCGGCATGGCTGCTGGGGGAATGAAACCGAATTGCAGCTTCTCGTACCCGCCTGTCACGGACGCCACATCGCATCTCATGAATGCGTATATCTTCGAGGCGACAATGTGCGGCGCGTTCATCGGTCTAGCGGACTACGTGCAGTCTCCGCAGGCAGCGTTCCTGATGGCAAGGCTTGCAGCAGAGCACGGTGAGTAGCGCGCAATCTTCCACCTCTACCTGAAAGCCAAGCTAAAGGAATCCGCCTTCAGGTATCCATGCCTCCTACATCGGCTCTCACATGAAATCCGTCATATTCCCCGCCAACAGCACATCTTTGACGCCGGCCTTCACGCCCGAGATGGTCAGCATGAAAGGGATGGGTGTCGGACCCCTGGGCGACTATCTCAACGGCTGCGTGATGCCTCCTGCTGCTCCATGCGGCGGGACCGTTGAGATCGGAATGCTCGGAGCCATGCTGAACAATGAGGGTAGCTCAAACATGGTGAGCAACAGCAGCAGCTCCGGCACCGCGAATACCTCGTCTCCGTCCACAAGCCCCAAGGCTTTCACCGGCGAGGCTGGTTTTGTCCAGGGCGGCGGGTGGGCGGCCGTGGGGATTTCGGCGCTAGCCGCGTTATTGGCGTTGGTTTAAAATGCGTTCAAAAAATGCTGAAGCGTCTGTCGGATTAGATCTCCGCACGTGTATATAGTAAATAAACAACGTCAGCGTATGCCGAAAATAGAAGAGAAAAAATCACCTCTTCTCAGGTAACCTCTTTCCCGTCAGTCCGTTCCCAATTTTCGGCCCTATGCCGCAAGTAAGCATTCTGATTCCTCGAAGACGTCTTCCAGAATCTGATTGGTGAGCTTTTTGTGCGGTAATGCGCTATTCCGCTTGTACTGTCATGGAAGAGATAAAGATTCGAAATGTCCGGATGCAAACAACGATTGAGGCAGGCTCCGTCCATAGCGTACATTAGCCTCGCCAGATGCTCGCCTTACCATCTCCCCTATTTCCAACAGTCTGCAATCGAGACGCGCGGTCACGAGTACGTCACCCGGATGCTACGGCAGAAATAGAGTCTCTATCCTCGGTTGGTCCTTTTTCAGACGACATCACTATCGACAACCTACCGACAATTTCGATTCCTCTACCGCTCACACCACACGGCACCTTTTCCATCACGGCTTGCGCGGCTTTCAGTGCTTTCAGTCTCAACATCCTTGTCTTCGGTTATCACTTGGCATGCGCGGCTTGCCACCTAGGCTCGCTACGAGTAGCACGACATTCGTTATCCGCGGTCGGTGCATCCATTATGGCCAACTCTCTGGCGGTGAACATCATAGGAAGAACTTTCCAGCGCAATGGAACCAACTATGATCGTGATGGCCGAGATCTGCCAGAACAGGTAGGAAGCGATACGAGACTTGGGTAATTGCAGTAAGGGTTCGTCGGTTCGAACGAAGCGAGGCTCGCGGATGAGGTAGAGGATCTTCGCCATGATCCCATTGCCTTCGAGGCCGCCCCAGCCGACAACGAAGAAGACGCCAGCGAAAAGTGCGTCCGGTATGAGATGAAGTACGGTCAGCAGTGGTCCCGTCATGGTCCCGATGATAGCCAAGCCCATGACAAAGTGCGATATGCGCTGCTCTGCCACGCTTTCGGCGATGGTCTTTTGCTGACGTATCTCTGCCCCGTCCTTCGTCTTGATGACTTCCAGCTCGCTTTTGTAATTTGTCAAAGCATCTGTATGTACAGGCGCCTACCATCGCGTCAGCAAAGGTTACAGAATGCGGTTCCGAAGTCTTACCTGTGGCGGATTAAGGGAGATACGAAAAACGTCGCCAGAAGCTTCAAATTGGAGCACGGTATAGAGCTTTTAGTGCATCCTGCTCAATCACCTGATTAAACCCTTAGGAACCTGTTTGGAACATCCTAAAACAACGCGTTAGGCTCTATGAATGGACCTTCAAGAAACAGTTTAAACAGGTGATCGAACAGGTCTGGAACGATATTTCTATGGAGGAAAATCAATCTCGAATCAGCGAGATGCCTGATAGATGTAAAAGACTAGCAAATAATGACGGTAAAGGCACGAAGTCCGCGGCTTGGTGATTTAATTTTCGTGTGAATAGAGCTAATGTATAACCTCGATTATGGTGGGGAGTTATCATGATTTTTGACACCATTCGGTGTAGCAAATTCATTTTGTTGCTGTGATTTGCTCTCCGTGTAAAGAAAATGTTCCTTTGATCTTTACGTAGAGGACGCTCTGCTAATAGTCAATGCAGAAAGAATGTGATTTGAGACACAGTAAGAGGACGACTTTAGGCCTCTGAAGGGCAGTAATTTGCATTGAATACAGACAATGCCATTCAGCAAGGATGTTCCAAACAATCATACGTAGAATTTCGCCTCGAAACCCCATCATCCCCACTGTCTTAATAGAATCGACACGTTCATTTACTCTCAAGTACTTTGAGCTTTTCATCGGCTGCCTCCTTGGCTCGCTCGGAAACGTTGGGATTGTTCATCGTCCTGTTCGAGGAGGCAAACCTCCACATCAGTACTAAGAAAAGGCTTGCTCGCCGTCGGATGCTACGTACGCCTTGAGGCCACCTTTGACGTTGCCAACGTGGTCTTTGTCATTGTCCATGCCACCCACAGCTTTGTCGCCAAGGATATTCTCTTCCTTGCTGACCTTTGTTGCAAAAGTTGGGTTCTCGCCTACTTTAGTGGCATCGCGGAGATCTGTGGTATTGCGGCGTTAGCGATGGGTCCTCGCAGTCCCTGAACACGCTGTATATCTTTGAAGCAATACAAGAGGTTCAAGAAATGGCAAGGGGATCTTTGAATTGGAGCTTACTGTCAGCCATGTTGAATTGAGAGACGGTATAATGTGGCTCGTGATTTGTGTTGGAGAGTGTTTGTGAGTTTTTTCGTTTTCGTCAATGGTATTGAAGTTGCAAAATGATAAGGGTTAGAGTAATAAAGTTTTTAAGAGCGGACATCTAAGGTTCCTAGTAGTAGGTATGAAAAGAGGAAGAGAAAGTGATGTCATGGCGAAGCAACATATGCCCCGCATACTTCAAAGTACAGGAGGTCATGGAATTAAGGTGTCCGCTAGTAGAAGTCAATCGGCAAGCGCGCCAAGCAAAGCCCCAGCGATCAAGCCAGGATATAACAACTTGCGAAGGATCCTTGCTCCGCGCACAAACCATAGTCGAGTTATAGCCAATACATCCTTATCAGTGACTACAGTATAGCGTCACGGGTGTGTGTACAGCGGAAGGAATGGAATCTTAGTGAATTGGAAATGCAAGCAATAGACAAGAGAATGGCACTACAACATACGTGCTTCCAGAGGGAGCTTGATTGGGGAGGACAGTTGGCCATGTGTTGACATGGTTGCCCTGATCCTCCAACTAATCCCATAAAGATCATGTCGAGCACCCCGCTTGAGTGTGTTTTGAGCTTAGTGCCACTCCCTTGAAAGCCACGTGCATGGAGGACTTGAGCATATCACGTGATGATACTCTGGGAGGGAAAAGGAAGTATCACAGTTCCAACAGCAGTTCCAACACTTCTACCGGTTCCAAGTCTCATTCAATTATTGATATGAGTGTGCACTCATTCAATCAACAGGAGCCTTGTGCCCAACTCAATACAGCATCTCACGCATCCGAGTGACTGGCATTTATTACTTGGTCAGTGATTGCGTCCCTGCCTCACCAGCCCGACGCAACATGGCCACAGAGATCACCCTCAGGTCCAAGGATTATTAATACCATGGTTGCAGGTTAAGCAAATTGAGTGACAACAAGGAATTTCCTCTTCAAGTTGGGTTTTCAATTGATTAATGCTATGGAGCTAGAGGGTACACTGGTCATGCACCGGCTTTTGAACGTGCGCGTCGTATCAACGCAGTAGCCACGGAATGGGCTTCGTAGATTCAAATCCTACTATGGCACAAGGGACTAATTAGGAGGAGAGGCCTACGACGACGACGACGACGACCCCTCTCAGGCCGATCAAAACAGCTGCTAATCGGTGACTGAGCGACAGCAGAGCGCCAGCAATCCGAACCCGATCCTCTGAATCCCCCCCCCCTTTTCTCGAGCGAGCAACGTCGCATCAACTACATTACAACGACCAGAGTCACTGAAAGAGATTAAGCCTAGGCCCCGATAGGAACATCCAGACCCTCTGTTATATAAGGGCCTCCTTCGATGGGTACCTGTCTACTATCCATCATTGACCGTTAGTGAAACGTGAGGGAACCAGTCCTCCCCAAGAGTCGGGAACAACGGTGAATCGAGGCCCGAAGGAAGTCAAGTTCACTATATCTCCGGCGAAAGATGTTGACGTGTAAGAATTTGAACCAGTGAAGGGGGAAAAAAGAAGCAACGCGTACGCGAAACGACGACGACGCAAGAGGGTATACACAAAGAATGCAAAACGGATGGAAAAGCTGAAGGATGGACGCATCTACGAAGCTTCTATCACAAAGCATTGACGGAGCAAGTACGGAGCATCTACGGAGCAAATACGGAGGGAGCGAGTAAGGGATTCAGGCATCATGAATGGGATATATCAGTTATACGGTCAAACAAAAACAGATGCGAAGGCTGGATTGCACCCCGGACACGACTACGGTCTATAAAGGAGGATGAACTACGGTGCATCCTCTTCTGGGGCCCAGCTCGAACTACAGAGGCTCTACAGAGGCTCTATGGAGGTGAATAGAAAGCGTGGAGGAGTTCTTAGTACATGGTTTTTAACGAAGCAAAACACAGCATCGACTGCATCCTTTCATTTATAGTCAAAGCACATAGCAAAAACCCGCATAGGCCGATACAATTTTGGTGTTGAATGGGTAAATACATAGAACAAAACAAACAAAACAAAATGCTACCTATGGGATAAGTACATGAATGACAACCCGGAGATTATGTCAATAGATGATGTGTAATCCTGGTTATTTATCATTATCAAGTGGTACTCTTTGCATGCCTCTTGATGTTGAAGACAGCAATAAATGTTCAGTGGTAGTATCCTATTGGGTGTTCCGTCTGTTCTGCACAGACGTTTCGGACTGCTGCAGGGAATCTTGGGGCTGCTGAGTTGTCTCAGCGGTGCCTGTGTTACCCAAACCCCGTCGTCCTAAACGGAGCACAGGGGCAAGAATGCGACTTGCCGGATTTTCGGTTTCAGCATGCTGATATGCTGGAAGAGACCTGGATGTCGGCTCATCCTCGACTTGGGATGATGTCTCAGTTGCACTTTCAGGGTCTTGGGTTACACCAACAACAACTTCTGAGATGGTTCGGGGAATTGCAATACCAAACTTGACGAGTGGAATAGTGAGGCCGTGAACGAACTGTACGGGTCAGGCTAAAGTTGAAGATGCATTGTGGGGTAGAGACTTACAATGCTACAGATAACGAGAAACCAAATAACAACCATCATTATTTCGGCCAGTCGCGCTGCATCCTCTCGCTGATTGCCATTAACGTCAAGTACTTCGGTGCGAAGGTATTCTTGGCTGATGTAAAGGTAGAAGATAGCGCTAACACCGATTGGGCCGAAGAAACCAACTATACTCGCCTGCCGCCAATGCTCAATTTGATGGATGCGAGTGTGCATTAAAGCCACGATAGGTGGACGTCGTAGGAGTAGAACCAGGATGCCCAAGGGAATGAGTCGGTATATTGGAATTACGCTGTTGTGAACGAACATGTGCCATGGACAGACGGCACCAAACCATAAGAAAATAGCAACATTGAGAAGCATGTCAATGGTCGGCTGAAGCGTGTCATCCTCGGTTTGTTGACGAAACCAGTCGTCCCAAGTGAAGGCGTTTCCAGCCAAGAAACAGGCTAGGACGTCATCACTGCCAATCAGGCCGTCTGTGCCTACGACAAACAACTAATAAAATCAGCCGATTTCCTTTCCATCACGAGTGAGCGCACTGACTGCGAGTGCAATTACGAACACCAAGAAGCTCTCTCGGTCGACATATTTCTTCTCTTCTGCCCAATGGAGAAGCTCTTTTGCGACCCACCCGCAAGCAAATCCATAAGCGCAACTGAGAAGTATTTGATAAACCCAGGTCTCATAGAACCACAAACCTACAGCTTTTCCGGCGGTGTGGCCATGTGCCCCATCGCCTATATAAGTGATCAAGTAAAGGGGCAGAAATAGGAATGGGTAGCCAAGTCCATCATTCAGACCAGACTCAGCAATGACAATCCTCTGCAACGGCTTGGGGATATGCTTGTCCGCAAACTTGCCCTTCACGATGGAGTTTGAGAGAATGGGATCCGTGGGCGTGACACACGCGCCGACGGCAAGAGCATACAGAAATGTCAAGTTCGGCACCATGGCCCAAATCAGCATCGAAGTTACGAGCCACATAACCACCATGCCAGGGCCAATGAGATAGAACAGGCTCTTCCATTCTTTCTTGAGGTACTTTGGCGGCAGCTGTACGCCAGCAATCACCAATTGAACACCCAGCACTAGTCGGCAGAAGTACAGATTGATAACCTCGAGGTTCGCTTCATCATACAGTGCGTATTCCTTGGGGCGAATCCATTTTGCTGCAGGCCCAAATAGGACGCCCGCCAGAAGCGATAACACTGTAGTATGCAATCAGTAGTCGCAAAGGGCTTGCACATGGCGGCCGCCAACGACTGACATACAAGCTTCTGAAAGGTAGAACCGGTCTTTTGCGAGGAAGGAAACCAGACCAAACAGAGCAACGAAGCCACCGAGAGTCGAACAGACAATGTTGAAGTTGTTGAGGCCAAGCGTCGGCATTGTCGTCGTGTGTGATCAACGATGTCGAGCTCGATCTTTGATGTAGACCATTTTGACGTCGGCAACAATTAAAGATGATGAAATCTCGGCATGTGCAGGTAATACCAAGGCGCTAATCATAAAAGACTACCTAGCACTCACGATGGTGTAGAAAATGAACCACCACAGACCGACCTTGGCGGACTAACACCAAAGCTTTTTACGGTTTTGGGATCGACCCAGCAGTGGAACACGTCAAGCAGTCCAAATAACTGTGAATAAAACCGTAAAGAAACGCGTAATCAAACGGTAATTCTCCGAGGTCAAGTTAGTGGATTGATCTTAAACCGTCAAAACCTACTACCTTGGTCTGCTAAGGTATTCCTCCAGAGGGCGAGTTGGCCGCGCACACTGGGTTTCCGCGCACTCTAATCTAGAGAGGTTAGTTACAGATAGAATGAGGTTTAGCGTGCGAAATAGGGCACTAAGATAATTAGTCATCATTAGCGTGCGCGAAAACCCAGTGTGCACGAAAAACCCGTGCATACGTCAAGTCTTGAATGTGCGAGGCATATGCTCTTTTTAAAAGTTCAACCCGACGTCAAGAAGTCTTTTCACCACGATGTAACTTCTTACTCTGTGAATAATCATTCTCAAGCCTGGCGAAGGAAGGGAGCGTGAGAAGCAGGAGATTTATTGGAACCGAACGGCGAAGGACTTGAGCGAGGGAGCTGGATGATGGTTGAACATGCAAGGTTGCGACGTTTATTCTAAATGAAGGGTGAAATACTTCTCAAAGTCTTGAATGGAAGCATGAAGATGTGATGAGATTGTACACAGACGATAAAGCTGAACGGAACTGCTAGTTTTCGATCACATTTGTTGAGCATCGATTCATAGTATGGCAGTGAAGAAAGATTCGATATATTCGTAAGAAGGGACGCAGGGGTTTACTAGCGAAGTAAAATCTCTAAGATCGTGCAGGATCTCAACGACCTCGAGCTCTAATTTTCGAAAACGACCGCAATTTCCTTATCTGTCACCAATAAGAAAAGTCCTAGCGGAACGATCTTATCAAAGTTCACTTCATTAAACGTAAGACGTGAAAAGCTATAACCAATTTAATACCTAATTCAATTTGTAAATTTTGAATTTAACTAACCGAATTTCAATCTCATCTCAGTTCGTCGAACGTACACTTAATCGACACGATATCTTCTCTTCGCCTCAGGTGAAGTTCTGTCGAAGTACGTGTAGCGTCAAGGCAGAATTCTATTTCGATGTCATAGCTTAAGCCTTTCGCGTTAATCGCTTGCAAGTTAACGTTGATAGAGACAACAATAGCCTAGCGAAATAGCTCAACAAAATGGCTCAACAATAGTTAGTCAGTCGAGCGAGGTTAAATACTCTTTCGATCAGTTTAGAATTAATCACTTCTTTTTCAATAGAAATCTGAACAGTCAGTTCAGTAGTTTTCAGATGATGATCATGATCGCGATGACTTCTTTTCTATAAGAATCAGACGCATCAGATCTATTACATTCAAAGAATCGAATGTATAAAAGAAGTCACTACGTTCAAAGAATTGAACGTAGATGAAAAGCTTAAGAATTGAACTCACATCTTTATTCATTTCTTCATATGCTCGATTCACTGTCAGTAGCAGAACTCGTTCAATAAAGTGAACTGTTAAGCTATCAATTAGAACAAAAACTTCTACATCATCATCATCATCATCATCACAAGCACTAGATTCTACATCATTGACAGAATATTTTATCTCTTCAAATCTCATTTCAGCTATTTCTAATCTTCTCAGAATCATCATCAAGATGAGTGAAACAAAGATAAGATCTTTCAAAGAATTAAAAGATGAAAGAAAAAACTTTATTGAATATTTAAAGAATATTGAATGAGTCTATGCACAGAACTTTTCGTTCAATGAATCTGCAGTTGCAGCTGCGATTGAAGCTTATAGATTCAAGATGTATTACATTCTATTTCGTCAGAATCTAGAGCACAAAATACATGATTGATACAAAGAACTTGATTTGAAAGTCAAGAATAATTGAAATAAACTGATCAGAAAGTTTCTGATGAACTACAAGATCATTCTAAAGAATGCTCAGATCAAGAAGTTTAAGCTTAAAGTGCAGTTAACGAATTTAATTGAAAAAAATATTGAGAATATATTTGAATATTTAGATAGAGTTGACGATTTAACTGTCAAGCTATTGTTTGATGATATTGATGTAGAAATAACTGTTCTCAAAAAGATGAAAGATGATAGCAAGAAGAAGAGAGTGTTTTTTGAATGTTACAAAGATGTTAATTACTTTTATGACATGATCAAGAAGCTGATCAAAGCTGTCTACAGCAGAGTAGAAAAGATCAGCTTATTTAATCTCAGTTATAAGAAGTTTATGCAGATTAGCTTAAGAAATAGTGAAATCATCACTATAAATGAACTGCTTAAACAGATTTTTATCAATACAAACGTTACATTTCTTGTTCTTTTTCAAAGAATGAGATCTTTTAACACAGCAGTAGCATCAGATGTCTCTATTGCAAAGTTGAAGATCACTATCACAGCAAGTTATAGTGACAAGAGTCAGAAACAATGAAAGTATAAAAGCATCAATGACATTGAATGCTATGTCTGCGAGCAAAAAGATTACTATGTCAATGCTCATAGAAAAAAGAAAGATCAAAGAAATGAGATTCTTGCTTACACTATCATATCTGATCAATCAATAATAAGCAGCAAGATGATTTTAATGAATGAAGAGTATGAGTTATCAGCAATGATGACAACTTAATCTCAAAGATCAGCTATAAAGCAAAGTCTTGCAGTCATGAAAAAGTCAAAAGTCAAGAAGATTGCAACTACTGATAAACAGAAAGTTAGATTCAATCTCATTGCACTAGAAAGAAAAATTCATCAAAATGATGATGAGAAACAGAAGCTGAAAATCTTGAAAGATATGAAAGTAGAAAAAAACAATGAACTCATTCTTTAAGAATCTACTTTCAAAGCAAATTAAACTAGAAAGAAACTGTCTCAGATCAAGATCAGCAAGATTGAAAAGATTCAAAAACTGATGATGTTGAAGAAACTTAAATCTATAAATTTAATTAAAGAAATGCAGAGTTGTGATAAATTCAATATCAGTAGAATTCTTAATTTATCACTAAAACTTACTGTTGAAAAACTATTGAATCAATTTAATATTATTATCAAAGATCTGACATTTAACATGCAAAGATTTATTCTTAAATATAAAATTAAAAGATCAAAGATCAACATCAAAGATTAAGAAGTGAAAATCATGCAAGTCAGTATGATAATTTTCACAGCGATTCTATTATCAAAAGTAATGATCAGAGTATACAAAAATAACAATCTAAGCAAATCATTGATGATTAACTTCTGAATAGAAACTCAACGTTTATCAAAGTCATTGCTGAATGAGAATTCTTTGATGAAACTACTTAATTGAAAGATTTATAACAAAATGAAGCTTAAATTAAGAATTTGAACTGATGAATATATTTGAGTTAGTCTGATCAATAATTTCATTACTACACTATGAAAATATGTTTTGATCTTAATCAATGTAAAAGAAATTGAAGCAGTGATCAAAGCTTGACTGATAAATGTAGAAGTATATGATTTACTATTGAGAGTCTTCTGACTTAAATGAATGCATTGCAATCAGAAGTATGATCAGAGCAAAATTATCATCATGAAAAATGATATGATAGTAAGAAAGATATCAGCTCAACTGATGTTTATATTTACAAATCTATCTGTGATAAAATTGAATGAAGATGATGATTGAATGACAGATGAAGTCTGTCAGCATCTGTTAAAGAAACAGAAAAAAGCACAGTTTTGAATCTTTTATCAGAGAAAGTTCAAAGTCAAAATCAATCAACTGAAATCATCATAATCGCTATTGCATCAATAACTTTAGAAGCATCGAGCTATCACTCAATGCTTACTACTATAGACTTGATCTCAAAGAATCTAAAGTTCTTGTCATTTATGAAGTATGTGTCAGAATCGTGTCTAAATGAGTCAATCAGCGAAAGTCAGAATTGAATAGTGCTTGATCTTTAGAAATAGCTATAACTGAATATTAAGAATACAGAAGAAGATGAGTACAAGAGCTTTTATTTAAGTAATATTCAGAGACTGCGCTAAGCTTGAAGAAAATGTGTTTATGACACAAGTAAAATGTGATGTAGAAAGAAAGATAATGTTGAACAAAGAGATGTTAAGAAAAGAAAATAGAGACTGAGTTAAATCTGAGTCAGATCTGAGCTAAAGACACTGACTAGCTCTATTCAGTCTTGATACGCTTGTAACAATATACACTGAGAAGAGAGAACGTTTTCTCTATCAAAAGATGCTTCGAAGTACAAAAGCTTAGTCAGAAAGAAATAAAGATGATCAATGAATGATTTAAATTAAGCAAGATCACGATAAATTCAAAGATGAATACATCAATCAAAATTAAAAAGATAAAGAAATTACTTTATATTTGAAGAGAGTGCTTTGCGAAGTTCATACAAGATATTAAAGTCATAAACATAATTAAACATTTCATTAATCTGAAATCAAATGCAAAATCAATTAAAGAAACATTATTTAAATATACAGCTCAGAAATAAAAGTTCACTAATATCATTTTTTTGACTATGAAAGATGTCAAAATAATAGTTAGAAGAAACAATGCTTGAGAAACTTGAACGAAGTTTTCGCTCAAAAAGAAAAAATCTACTCAGTTACAAGTAATACACAATTTCATATCAATCAATAGTCATACAATCAAATCACAGTATTTAATTCATAGACTGAAGAAAGTGATTAACATACTCATTAAACTTGAATTCATGATATATTTTATCAATGATGCAGTCAATAATTATTGAAGAATTTCAATGAGAATTACTGACATCAATAAAATCGAATTTCTAACTTTCAATGATCAATGAATATATTTTCAAATGAATCAAGAATTGAAGAAAACAACTTATATTTATTCTCAGTTCTTGAATCTAGTCTTCAATTCTTTATCAGCTAATGAAGTGAAAGTGAGAAGAATGCTCACTATTTTAAACATCAGAAAGAATACAATTTTTTCAATCTACATGAATGATCACGTTGTTTCTGTCAGAATCTTTGATTTAATGTTTAAGTTTCTACATAAACAATACTTTTCTTGAATCATCTTCAAATTGATGTATTTATTCAAGCATAAAACAGTGATAATAAACAATAATTTATATCTTCTAGAATTTTAAAATACGTCAGAAGAATTGAGACTTTCACTAAAGCACAGAGAGAAGATTATAAACTGATTTACTTTCATTAATTGAGCGAAACTAGATGTGTTTTTATGACTCACTTTGTTTCTAAGAATCTTTATTTCAAAGTAAGCAGAATATGTTCTTAAGCTGAAAAAAGTTTATCTGATAAAAATTTCAATTGAATCTAAATCAAAGAAGTTTCATGATGATGAAATAGAGAAGTGTGACAAGAATTTAATCAAAAAGAGATTGATCAATCACTCAAAGAAATTTACTATTCAAAGAAAATGAGTAAAGAAAGACATGTTTGACTGAAGCTTTAGTCAAGAGAAATCATTCAATCACATCAAGAAATTAATCACAAATAACATAATAATTGAAGTGAATTTAACTGCACAGTATCATTTAATCATCAATGCTAGTAAGAGAGATGTGAGCGAAGTTCTCTTTCAATTGAAAGAAGTACTCATAGAAACAGAAGCAATTTTCAAGCTTTTATCAAACAAAAGAATTATTATGTTTCTATCATTTAAACTTGAGAATGCAGAAATCAAATATTTTAATTTGAAATGCAAGTGTTTAGCAGTGATAAAGTGTTTAACAAAGATAAAGTGATTGATAATTAAGAATGATCATTCAGTATTAATTTATTTGAATCATGAAGCACTAAAGTTTATCTTTATCATTAAAAACATTGATCAGATTAAAATTGTTGACTGAATGAATAGATTAAAAGAGTACAATCTAAAGCTGACATATTGTTCATCAAGAAATCAGCACATAGAAATTGCAGATGAACTCAGTAAAATATTTACTAGATTGATGTTTATTATCAAAACTCATGATGCAGAGAAAAACTTACAAATTTATCAAAGTTGATGTTCAATTAATTCAGATTTTTGAATTTATGACAATGATTGAAATGAATTGATTAAAATCTGTTACTCTCATTGATTTGAGAATTGAAGCTGTTTACATACTTCTGATAGTTGACTATTTTTCAAGATTTGAATGAGCAAAAGTCTATCAGTTTCACACAGCTACAAAGATAGTGAATATGTTTCAAAATCACATTTTTTTTTAATTCTTACTCAATTCAACACTTATTGTGAATCTATGCAAGATTCTATATAATGTAGCAAACGTTGCTTTAGTGCAGCACTTTTTTCATTTATGAAATCACTTTTTTCTGCGCTTTATACTGTAAGTGTTTTCAATGCAAGAACTTTATGAGTTTATTTCTTCTTCATTTTTCTCTTCTTTCATCTGATTCTTTAATGATGTCACAGCTTGAAACTGACTCAGTATGATTATTGAGAGCATCATTCAAATCGTTGCTGTCATCATGCTCATGATTTCTAAAAGCATTTTCAAGTTCATGATGTTTTTCTTTCATTGCATTGATTTTCTTTCTGTCTTTCATTTAAAACATGTTAACAGAACATGTTTAATCAATATTTAATTATCATCATACTTGCACATCATCATTGTAACATTGAATACATGTCTTTTGTGTAGAAATTTATTGAAGTCAATCTTTTTAATTTGTAACTGCGTCAATAATGCGCTGTAAAACTTTGCTCAATCTTTGTGTAAATGTAAATGTTGATGAGTCACTTCTGACATCAAATATCAAAAATGAGTTGTGTTAAATCTCTTTCTTCAAACTACTTTTCATGTTTGTTTGATCTGTTTCTGTATGAGTATCAATCACGTTGTTATCTTTGTACGCTGATGCTCAATCAGCAATAGCGACAGTTTATGTGCATCATCAATCATCTTGTTTATCACTTTATTTTCAAGCATTCTTGCATGTCTTGTCACTCAATGCAACCTCAGCGTAATCTTCTGAAAGTGAATGTTTTCATGTGCAGTCTAAATTTATTGCAGACGTGTCTGATTTCTTGTTGATATCATGACTTTCACTGTTTTCAGAAAAATCTGACTATTACTGTATATCTTATATATCTTTTTGTAACTTTCTCGATTTGCTATTGCTACGTTTGTGAGATGTTTTGCTTTCGCGATCAATCTCTTCAGTTTTTCATGATGAGTGATGATTAAAATCAATCTTCTCAATCTTTTATTTAGCTCTCAGTTGACTTTCATTGCAATTGCTGTAACATCATTTTTGCTATCATTATCATTCAAGTAAACTCTTTGTTTCAATGTGAATATGTTAAGACTGTGTTTCTTTATTGATATTTTCTTGTTTGCAACTATAATCATCTTCAATGACTTCATTCAGAAAAATGATGTGTAAAAATAACTTCACTTCATCTTCATTCATTTAAAAGTTTCTTTCATTCACTTTTGCTTTAGCTGCAGAAATGTCTTGCACAGTTTTGATTTTCAATCTCTTTTTGATATCAAGTCATTATGAATTCAATGTATTGTTGCTTTGATAACTTTGTTTGATTTTCAAGAATTCATGTTCATTATTAATCTTTGTATCAGCTTTCATAAGTGAATATTTATCAACACTATGTTTATTTCTACTTGTAAAACTTTCATTGATGTTATATGATAAACATCAATGATTTGTTGCAATGCTCTTTCTTATACTGATCTTAACTTGACATTCAAATCTTTTCAATGATTCTTCATTTCTTGTAATGTGTATCATACAATGACTTCATGACTAAGCAGAGAGCATGTCATCATGAAGTATATTTGCTTTCTCATCATTATTAATGAATCTCAAGTAAATTTAATGATTGTCTGCATAATTTTCTGTTTAATCATCAACTTTGCTTTAACATAATGCATGTGAATCACTCATTTTAGCTTAAAGTTGAGTTGAATTCTTAAAATTCTGATGTTTGATTTTGAATCAATCTGATGTTTTGTCAACTTTAAGTTCTCATTCATATTAAATCATTTAAAAGTTCTTGTAAAATAAATCAGCTTATGCTTTGTCTTTAAAAATTTGATGTCATGCATTTTTGATCATTGTTCACATTTATCATAGATTTCATCAAGAACTTTGCAGTTGTACTTTGTAAACTTCTTGTATGTTAAAATGTTAATATCATTTACAAAGCTTGTGAAGTTAATTTTCAGCTTGATGTCATTACATGCTTTTAATAAGTTCATGTTGCAAAACAAGTATAATATTAATAACAGTGAAGAATCTTGTGATATGTTAATGTTCACGCTGCGTTTCATCATCATGTAATCATCAATTATGATGATGATGCATTGATCTTTCAAAAAATTCTTTACAAATTTGAGAAACAGTCTGAGAACTTTTCTCTTTTTCATGTTATGTAAAAGTCTGTCATGTGTCACATTGTTGAATGCATTCTTCTCATTCAGACTCAGCAATAAAACTACTTTTTTTCTTGTGTCACTTCATACAATGTATATTTTTTTTGTAATGAGTTGCAAAGTTGTATTTATTGATTTGTGCTTATGAGCTTTCATCTGAATGTCTGATATTGAGTTGCAAGCTTTCATAATGTTTTGCAAATGTTCAAATATGATGAACTTCAATATTTTGCTCAATGTGTTGAATAATGCAATTGATTTATATATTTTTGCATTAGAATAATCTTTCTTGTTTGACTTATACATCATTATTGTGATTGCACTTTTGAACTGAGTGAGCTGTATTTCTTTCTGTAAACATCTTTTAAAAAGAGAGCGTATTTATTCTGATATATCATTGATGAGTCTACACATTACTCTATTCATGTATCTTATGTATTTCAAAGTCTTGTTAAATGTCATCTTGTAAATGACTCTTTTAATCTTGCAATGCATCAGCAAAGTATCATCTTCAATCAAAAATGAATACTTAAAGTCTTCTGTATTCAGCATGAAAATCTTTGAAGATGATGAAAAGTAAGCATGAAACATCATCTTTGTCTTATTCTGTGCTGTCGTGATGATGTTGAAGCATTCTGATTTCATCAGAGAGAAAATCATCGTTTAAGTCAATGTATCTGAGACTGCATTTCTTGCTTATTTTGCAAATCAAAACAGTTCTCTTGAGAATTGCTTGATGTTTTGCATAATTTTTCAATATTTACTGCGTTTTTATTTTCTGATGATTTTGCTCTTCTTGTTGCATGCTTGAATATACTTTATTCAATCTTTGATGATTCAACAGTTTTTTCTCATTCATTGTATGTTCTTGATGATTTTCATGCACTTTCTTGTTCACTTCACTTTGATCATTTCATGTAATCTTGCTCAAAGAATGAAAGTCTCAATGATCTTCTTTAGTGCATTCAGCAGCTGCTTTGTGTATTCATTAATGCATTGACATCTCACTTTCTGATTTAACAATGATTTCAACATTTGTTCTTTTAGAGTATTAATGAACTTCTCTTTATTCATTATTTTTCAGTTGCAACGCAATCTTTGCGCTGATTCTTTGCAAACTTTGAAATTTATAATTGTCTGTATTGATAAATAATTTGAGAAGTTTTTCATTTTCTTGTTGATTTCACATCTTATTAATCTGTTTATGATGTTATTTGTTGTGAAGATTAAATCTATTGTTGTTTAAGATTCTTGATAGTCTTTTGTAATTATGTCTCAAGATAACATCAATGATATTTTAATGTTTATGATCATTTTAATTAAATTATTTGACAATGAATGTTGTTTTGAATAGAATGATTCTTCTCATGTGAAGTGATGCAGATTAAAATCTTCTACAAGAATGCATTCTTTCAACATATGCAGTGTCTTTTTGATGTTTGAAAGATTTTTTTTTTCATGAATGATTTTATGATCTTTGAGTGATAAATTGTATACTTCATGAATGTATATAACTTTCTGAATCATCTGTACATCATCTGTTAATGTTTATAGCATAATTGTGTTTACATCTTTAAAGTATCATGTTGAGTATCAAATGTTGCTATCAATTTTCTTGTTTATGTAGAAACAGATTTTATCTTCATTATTCTTCAGCATGAAGTTGATCATTGCTGAGCAGTATACTTTGAAAATGTCATCAAATCATCAGAATTCTTGAAGAATTAAAATGTCATAGTTTTTTATCTTTTTTTCATGTAATAGTGCTATCATCATTTTGTTTCTGAACTTATAAACATTATATTGTAGTATTCAAAGCTTCTTTTGCTGAAATATTAAAATTTACATTTCAGACTGTTTAATGTTCTCTTGAGTGTCTGCAAAGCATTTGCTTCACTTGTAAAATTCTTAACAGAAAATGACATTGACAATGATGTAATTGACGTTGACTTTAATTCATTTAATCTTAACTTTTGAATCAAGTGATTTAGTATAGTGTTTTCTGATGTGATGACTGTGCTAAGCATGTGACTTTCATTTATTGAGCATCTCTGCTTTCTCTTTAAGTCATTGTTCATCAACAATTTCAGATTAATAAATGTTTCTATGAATATCTTTGATATTGCTGTCTTGAGTTCTTTCTGTCTTTGTACGACATGATATAGAGATATGTGCTTTGTGACTTTCTTTATTCTTTCTTTTTCAGCTTGTTATTTATGACATTGAGAGTCAAAGACTCTGTGTGTGCTTTGACATGCTTCACATTTTCACATGTCTTGAGTCTGTTTGTAAAAACAGTGCTTTAAGCAATGATTCAGCATGCAGTGAGTGCATTTCTGCTTGTTTTTGCATTCATATATTTTGTGATCATATTCTTGACATTTTAGACATTGATGCACTCTGCAGCTTAAGTCGTAAAACTGTGTGATCTTTATGTTGATTTTATGACATACTTTCTCATTGATCAGCTTGTTCATCATTTCAGCGCTGATTACATGTATCATCAGCAAGACATATCTCTTCTGCTCACTTTCTTTTGTAAGTTACTCAATCTTTTTGATCATCATTTCTGAATGTATGTTTTTGTTGATCTTGATGAGCATTCTCGTCTCTTTCTTCTCTATGTTCTTAAACATTTCTTTGATTTTAATCTTATATATCATTACTTCAAAACTGATCTTGCGCAGACATATGTTCAATGATATCTTTTTGATTCAAAAATTATTTTTCTTCAATGTTTTCTTGTTGCTCTTCATCTTGATTCAAAATATCAGCAGTCTTGATTATCTTTTCATCATTTTTATGTTTTTGCGTGTCAACAGCATCTTGTCGACGTCAATTTCTCTCGCTCATCTCACTATGTTCTTTGTTGTTGTCATCATGATTCTCTTTATTTCTTCTTTTTCTTTGATGAAGATCTTTACTTCAAATTTCTCACAATGATTTTGCACTGATGATGATATGTCAACGTTGAACACAAGATGACTTTCAAATGATGTCATTGACTTCACGCTCGCTCTCTTCGCTCAGCTGTCAACATGTTCTCTCTTCTTCATAAACTCTTTTTCAAGTCTGCTCATTATCTTTTTCAGTCTCTTCAGCTGATTCTTCATACGCTGATTGATAGTCAACGCAGCGACGCGTTGACACGTCAGCTTTTCTATCATCTCTGTTAAACTTTTCATCTTCTTTCAGAGCATCAGCTCGTTGTTTCTACGTTTGTTGAGCTCATAAAGTACTCGCAGCTTATGTAATTTCTTCTGTATATCTTTCGTCTTGACTGAATTCTTCTGCGAGATGATGATAATCACTTTTCGTTCACTCATTGACATCACATCAATGATGCTTCTCATCTGTTTCTGATGATCAGAATGAAGCATAAGCATCATGTTAATGATGTGCTTTGTCTCTAAATAGTTTAAGTAATTCATTTTCGTGATTCATTCAAAAGCTTCTCAATCAAAATCATTGCTGTTGCTGTTGTTGTTGTTGTTGTTGTTGTTGTTGTTGCTGATGATGATGATAATGATGATGAGATGATGATTGATCTTCAAAATCACATTGCTTCTATCTTTAAGATGTTTGCTACTGTATATTCAAATAATGATTTACATTTTGTGAAAAAAGACGTAAGAGAACTTTTTAAAAAGCATGAAGTTGTGCATTACATTAATTTTATAACATCATCATCATTCACAGAATTGCTTGAATGAGCAGTTCAAGAAATGATTGAATATTTATGAATCAGAAGCATGAAGAAAGAAAACACATTCAACTGAAATGCAAATGTGAAAGATGAAATGTTTTTCATGAATACTAAATCAGTCAGAATTCATAAATACTTCTTTTTGAAACTGATGCTGAGGTATGAGTCTCAAAAGCTTCACTTTGACATCAAACTAATAACTCAATCGATCAGTAAATCAAAAGAAGTTCAGAGTATGAAGATAGAGAAAGCTTCAACACATCAGAGACAGATATATCTAGCACTAAGAAGTGAAAGAAGACAAATGATCAGAGAACTCATGTTTTATGTAGTCTATCATCACTTCAAAAGAAATAGAGTACAGCGATTACTCAAAAAGAGAAATCTGATGATAGTATGACATCACGTCATCGATAATCAAAGAGGCAGAAAACTAGAATTTAGATGGTTAGAATCGCGTCTTTTGATCAGTTTAACATCTTCAGAAAACTCGAGACATATGCAGCAATTGCATGAAGACGAGACAATCAAAAGATATCATCTAAATGATATCTTATTGTATAAAGAAAGAGAGAACTTTCTAAAGAAAGGAATAATCTTCGAGTCGAATCTCAGAGGAACTCGATCGATGATAATCAATGAAAGAAGATCAGAGAATTTAAGGGCGAGAGCTGTTTTGCTATCTATTTACCTCTATTAAACGGCTCAACTGAGGTTCGTTCGGTTGCTTGTTCGTTCGGTTGCTTCATCCTTTACCTGTTTTCTTCGCTTTGATGAAACCAGCTGAGGACAGCTGGTCATTTCTATATCATTGAGAGCTGATAGAGGCAACAATAGCCTAGCGAAATAGCTCAACAAAATGGCTCAACAATAGTTAGTCAGCCGAGCGGGGTTAAATACCCGTTCGGTCAGTTTAGAATTAATCACTCCTTTTCCAATAGAAATCTGAACAGTCAGTTCAGTAGTTTTCAACGTTTCTGGTCTCGGTGCCTTGAAGCCATTTGACTCGTATCAAACAGCGACTACTAGGATTAGAGACTGGGTCTGAATTGGAGGACGCAGTGATGTCACTTGACAAGTGCAGATTGAGGCGGATGATGCTGACGTTGATAGATATGTTTGGGTATGAGAGTGAGCGCCAGATGAGTTCGCCTTCAGTCAATTCGTGATGCGGTTTTGGTGATGCTGTAGAAGAAGGGCTCAGGGGTGGGAGAGAAGATGCGGTAGGGGTATTTGTAGATGCGTCTCGTGATGAGAGTTCTCTCGCGGTCATAGGTGCTTGGGCTGGTGAATGAAGCGTTGAAGTGCTTGCTAAAATGGACGATGTTGCACCAGTTAGAGTTCGCCTTGTGAAGGTACTTCGGATAATAATGAGTCTGGGCTCGTCAAGTCTAAAGAAGCAGGACCTTTCGAGAAGATCGGAAAATTGGGTATCACTCTATGAGATAACTGCTTCCGGGTTAGTGCCATGCGAAGACCAGTTGATAATTAGAAAACTGGGGGCAGTACCTGGTCGATAGCGGATAAAGACCTGGCCAGAGTACTCTCATTTGGGTGATCAGCCCGTACTGACCCCCTATCTAGGGCTACTCTGACCTTGACTTTCAGAATGTCACTGAAATTTCTCAGAAGAACGTCAAAGTCGCGCCGACGCATCTCTGATAGTAATATATGCCACTCTGACAGAGTTCATCTGTGATAAATACGGCCATGAGTTCTAGGAACGTGGTATTGACCGTGAAGCCTGAAGAAAAGATCACAAAGATAGCATGCGCTCTTGCTGAAACTGATTGTCCTTGATCGTATCCTTTTCGAATTCAGCTCGTAGAAGAAGAAAAGCTGAATCTCTGCATGCACTTTGACAGATTTATAATAATCTGCGATGGTTACACGGAACTCGTCAAATATGACTTGAATAGACTTCCCCAAACATCTCTCTAGCGAGGGCTTGAGTGACCTTGATTGCACAGCACTTCCAGGTCGAAGTATGTTTTGAAGTGCTGTAAGAGGATGAAAATTCTTATCTACGTATGAAGGTTGAGAGAGACGCAGAGTTGAAGAAGTCTCAATTGTAATGCTGTTGAATATAGAGTACTCCTCGCTTCGAGCGACGCAAACAAGCTCGTAGCTGATTGAATAGTATCGACCAAGCTTTCCCACAGCTTCAGAGAGGAATGTTTTGAGCTCAGGGTTTAGCCTTTTCGAGGAATTGAGAGCCAAGTTAAGGTTCGTTTGTGAAGCCAAATCATGCATCTGAGTTATCAACTCCATGACCACATCTTGTACCTCGAAAGATGCTGCAGAATGCTCTTGAATGTCTTCTAGTTTCATGAACAAAGCTTTGAGAGTCTTTGTCTTTGTTAGAATGTTCGTCAATTGCATAACTGTGATATTCGAACTGAGCTCTATAGGTTGATCTCGTAGGACAGTATTCAGCAACATGATTAGCGCAGACTTGTCCTTGTTTCTCGAAGTTTTCTTAGCATGCCTTGATCGTAGCCGAGATAGAATACGATAATAATCTAAAGTGACTATGCATCGGAAAAGAGCCTTCGTATCATCATCTTTGCTATTCGCTAGATCATCATCAGTTTACTATAACTATGTTTAATCGAATGTAGGGTGTACATCTCTTGACGCTGCTTGTTCCAAGATTTTTGCCATAAGCTTGAACCCACGCACTACCTCATCAATGTCACCATTGTTCGAAGTCAATCGAATTGTACAGCCGCGACGATCACGAGCTTCCTCAAGGCAGACCGCCGTGACCCTAGCCGAGTCATGTGTAGTAGCTGACAAGAACGCCAAATTCTCCACAATCTGTTTTTCACACTGGAAGGGTAGTTGGTATATGCTCGAGAGAATTGAAAGTGCTTTTGACGGCTGATTGTCTTTTGGACTTTCGGGACAATCGTTCAGCATGTATAGAAGAGTGACCGTCTCCATCAGACTCTTGTGAGATGTGCCTCTGGACATTACATTGTTCATGATGGCATTGTATTCCTGCGTATTCGAGATTTTGTTTACGAAAGCCCGCAAAAGTCGGAGATGAGGATTCTTCGAAAATAGGGTCTGGCTCGATAGAGCTACGGTGTTTGAATTGTCTGGAGCATTCTTTGTCAGCTTCTACCAAGGTATGAAAATCTGGTGTGGCTTTACCTATAGTTGGTTCCTTCGGCGGTGAACTCAACCCCAAAATGAATACGAACTCTGGTTGCACTACGCTCCTCGATATGTTGAAGCACGCTAATTTTGACGCCCGCTCGGCAAGCTGCGAGCAAATCAAATCATGCATTACTGTACCATCCACGCCCTGTGATTTAAACGCGGGGGATCGCTCAAGTCACTCCCGCTTTAAATCGCAGAGTGAGCCATCACATTCGAGTCGACGGTGTTCAACTCTTATGCTCATGTCTCAGAAGAAAACAAGGGGCCCGCTAGTAGAGTTTTCACCTGCTCGCTCCTAGATAGACTCCTATACAGCTTCAACCTACCTACCAAAATGCCCCATATGACCTCGTCTTCCAACACTGTAGAGGGGTGGTATGTCTCAACCAGTAGTGAGTAGATCTAGGAGGTAGGCTAGATACAGGTAGGATGGGTCAAACATCAGGTAGAAGGTGACGGGAATGATGCTTCGATGCTTGACTGTCGAAAGAGAAACCCCACGACATCACAACACAATCCTTTGATTTTCACGACGCAGCACTACACTTTTCTGCTTATTACCTTCCATCTACTGTGGTCTTCTTGAGAATCAGACCTCCATCACCGTTACTCAGTGTACAATCTCACTTGTTTTCTTTCACTGTCGCTGCAACGTCACATTTATATTCTTCCTGCCGTCTTCATTGATCGCCCTGACTTTCGAATTGTCAATGCTTCGCTCTTTCGCTGGCTTTCACCAATGTTCATGCCTACGAATGAATACTATGATGGCTTCGGCGCCAACATTTTCGACCCAAGTCACAAGAGAAGCCGTGACTACTTCTTAAGACCGGAATCGAACACATCTTCTTTGATACATTCTCGAATCTTCTCTTGAACGTTCTCTGCTTTCTGAAGATCTCATGCTTATAATTTCAGATACAATGTCGCGACTATGAAAGTTCGTATTCAGCATCGCAGATATCGCACTCAAGGCATGTAGAAGATTCGTCATTCTCAATGAATCTTTACCGAATCTAGAATGAACAGCATGCGTCACCATCTCAATCCATGGCGTCAATGAAGGCCGTGAGCCCTTCTTGCTACTCAGGAGAAAATATCGTTCCTAATCCGAGTTCTTCGCTCACCAAGCATCTTCCAATCCCGATTACTCCACATTCAGATGAACTTGAACAGATCAAAATTCTGAAACGTAAGCGTGCCGAAGAAGAGTACTCAAAGTACCGTGCGAAGAGCTAAAGTCGAGCATCATCGTAGTTTGATTCGGTCAAGCTCGACGAGGAAGAGAAACTACTTCTCAAGCTCAAGAACGAGGAGAATCTGCCCTGGAAAGAATTTACTACATGATTCAAGACCGACATTAGCAAGAATTATCAAGTTCCAGCTCTGCAAATGCGCTACAAGAGATTGCGAGAGCGAACGAGGATTTGGACGATGACTGACGTGTGTATCTCTGTAGCTTGTTACTCGTTATACTCTAATGTCTGACTCTGAGACAGGTACGAGCTCTCGAGCAAGCCTACGATTACTGGGAGAAATTTTAGTTTGACATCATCGCCGCAAAGATAAATCCTCGCAACGCTCCTCTACTCGGCATTGAAACCGCGCTAACCTCTTGATCAAAGATGCTCGAGTTCGGAGCAGAGGGACCATGGCTAGCACAGCACTGCGCTCGAACGTGGGAGGAGGTGCATTCTTGTCGAATGCCCCTCCAGACACATTCGAAGTTCCTCGAAGACCCAAGGTGGACCGCCAGCCCGATGGACCCAACAACCCCAGCCACAGCCCGCGGGCGCCATGAATCCTTCACTTTTTGCTTCAAAGCGCTGTATAGCCGTGGCGCTTACAGTTACAGAAGAATTGGAAGGAATGAGAACAGTTCGCACAAAATAGGTCAATCGCGCAAGCACTGCACTGGGGGATGATTTAGGCATTTCTTTCTGGCGCTGTCTTCAGTTTTGAAAGCCTACCCAGATCTTGTACTCGAGAAATGAACGAAAGGTCAACGATTATCTAGTACTACAGGCATATGCCGGAACGACTGTGTATATATCCAAAGAGGAAACCTCAAATAGTTTGCATAGGGTACCCTTCAATATCGGTATTTTTCTTCTTTTGTCTTCAATGAGTTCATATCGTGAATATGGAATAAGTTCCATAAAAGGCGTACCTAGCATTTCAGACAGGCGCTTCAGGAGAGAGCCTAATTTCATCATATCTGCACTTCATCCCGCACTCTAAACTCCACCATCGGTCCATCTGCCTTTAACACAAACTTGTCAAATCCCTGAAACTCCCCTTTCCGATGTCTCAAGCTCGCTTCGCCGTTGGCAAAATCCCCCTCACCAGCCGTCGTACCTGGTGCAGTTCTCATATCAAAATGAAACACCAGCCTCGCAACAATCAAGGTAAGCTCCTTATACGCCATGCCTTTCCCCACGCAGCCCCGAGGGCCCACGCTGAACGGACAAAAAGCGCTCTTGCTCAGTGCAACTGAGGCAGCGGAGCCTAGCGAGCCGTGCTGGGCAGCATCGTTCACAAGCCATCTCTCGGGGATGTATTCGAAAGGCTTGGAATGGTACTTCTCGTTGTGCTGTAGCGCATAGATCGGGACGCCAATGTCGACGCCTGGGGGAAAATATTTTCCGTCAATGGTGATCCCGTCCTGGAGGACTTCACGGGGCAGGATGCCCCCGACACCGGGAGTCATGCGCAGAGCCTCATCGATACAGGCACGAAGGTACTGGCAGTTGGTGAGGGTGGGACCGCCACGAATCTCTTCGACGTGCGTGAAACTGGTGCAGATTTCGGTTTTGAGCTTGTTGAGAGTTTGAGGATTGTGCAGGAGGTAAAAAACGGTGCTGGCGATTGCTGTGGCTGTGGTGTCAGATCCTGTAGTGCGGTGTTAGACTACTATCGGAAGGATATTTGAGGTATGTGTTAGCACCGTGTAGGCGGCGGGTTCCTTGCGAAATCTTCTAGACTGAAAGCTCGGCACAAGAGAAAAGAGAATGGTGAGGATAGCGCTTACCACCTAGAATTAACAGGCTTGCTTCAGCAACAAGCTCATGCGACGTGAAACCTTCACCAGTCTGTGGATCTCTACCCTTTTGAAGAAAATAGAAAGCGTCTTTGGTGGTATTTGTATCGCCTTTTGCAATGCGCTCATCTGCCTGTTTCTTACTGAAAGCTTCATACCGTGCGGTTGCCGTAGCTAAATCCCTAAAGACTACTTTGTCGAGGTGAAGAGCCGCCAGACCTTGCATATGTCCCATCTAGGTGCATCTTAGTCATTGTCGTCAGGACAGGCATCTATATGCTTACAATATTAAGACCCTGTACACCCGCTGGAAGCACGTCAAGCATATAGTGGTTTTCGGAAGAATCCAACATGTCGAAACTTCGCGAAAAGCAAAGATCGCCCATGATGTCAAAGGCCAAGTAGTCAGCCCAAAGGGTCATATTTTTTGCTTGACTCCATCCCTCAACAGGTTTTTCCCCATTCAATACATCTGTTTCATGCTTTTCAAAAGCATCTTGCTGCATCATTTTTTTGCAGAACTTGCGAACATTTTTTAGAACGTGACCCTCCATTGCTTGAATCGCACTGTCTGAAAGACCTTGCTAGACAATTCTTCTTTTGCGGCCATGACTTTTTGCCGTTATCGCCGTCAGGATACTTGGGGCTTTGAAATAGTGACTAAATATTGAGTAATAGCTGGACTTTTGCACATGGGCTTTATGGCTGTAGATGTCACGAAGCGCTGAACTTGTGTTGATAGACACACGATCTGGACCGTAGCGTACTATAGGGCCTTAGAACGGTTAGCACAACTGGATCTTGATAACTTTTCAAGAACACAGTTACCGTATTTCTTATGCAGCTTGTAGAAGTCCAGATGTCGATCACCAGCCCATGCCGTATAAACGTTGTACCAGTCCGTTGTTCGCGCAAATATTGGTCCTGGTACTGATGCTAGAGGATGTAAAGTAATCCGGTAAGTAAACACTGCAACGTGCTGAGTGTCCAGGAGTTAGATTGAAGGTATGCAAATATTGTTATCAATCTCGAACGTACATAGACAAGTACGCTGCTCGTAACAATTACAGCCAAAAGAGCAACTTTCGTTGTAAGCCCTTTTAATAGCGTGTAAGACATTCCGAGGGATTGAAGCAGATGTTGGCAAGTCTTCTTGGCGAGGAGTTCACTGAGTCCAGCAAACATGTTGACGGTGAAGGCTTTGGTTCACGTGTTTCTGAGAGATTTCTATGCCTCGATGACTTTGCCCAATAGATCAACGCGGAAATGATAGCAAAAAGTGAAGTAGAACGTTTAGCATCAAGGTGATGTACGTTAAGTTTTCAACAGTGTAACGCTGACACACGATGCAGCAACAATCCAAGGCCTGTCATAAGTTCGGTACTGTCTGCGCCTCAAGGTCTCCTCCTCCTGCCAAGCCGAGCAACTGTTATCATTAGCTCCCCTATTTCTATTTCAAACCTTGCTGTGGAAAGGATGCTCTGGTGAGTGTGACGTGCCACTCCATGCATTGAGCTAACAGCGCCAGGTTACAGGGAAGGAAAGAAGATGGACGATATTCTTGTTTGAAAAAGGAATTTTGGTGTAGAAAAGCGTGATGCTTAGGACATTATCAAGCGGCACGTATTCTCGAAACTGGACAAAATACCCTTTTAGGATTATGCACTCAAGTGGCACACTTTCTGTGACACACTGAACCTACAGATCGAACCGCGTTTCTTTCCACCAGTAATCAAATTGGGTCTCGTGCTCGTACCGTCTTTAGGATTCGCATTCAGAATTTGCAGATCACGTTTTGAAAGATGTCACAACGTGTGATCGTAAAGGCAAGTCTGGACCCATATGATAAAACTACATCCATTATCCTCCAATGATGCCAATAGTCATAACCCATCTAATAGTGCTCTACCCTAGTTCATGCCCGTCTTGTTCATATCAACGCCACCAAGTTTTACTATTTGTCTGATTTGGAGAGCAAATCAAATTAGACTTGACAACATCCTTAGCCCTGCTATTTTGTTACGCTCTTCGAGTCGATTTTTGCTGGACGCTGACGCCGGCTCGGACTTGAGGTGTCAATGATTTCGCATGTATTGACTATTCAGATAGATGCCCCTATGCTGCGGTGGGCTTATCTAATGCTTCTCGGGTCTGTTCGAGGTCTGTGGTAATCGTAATTCCATTCGTACCGTAAAGTCCATGGCCGCCGGTATCATTAGGACCGGAAATATCGATGGCTGGTAGTGGCTTACTCGTGGCATCGAGCAGCTTTTTAAACGGTCCGCCAGGCCGGCCTTGGCGTCGCTCGCGCTCTTTATCACTGAACCTCAGCGTTTTTTTGAAGGCTGAAAGCTTAATGCTAACCGGTTGCTTGGAGCTTGAACCAAATATCGACTGCAATTGGTGCCCCTGAAATCTTCCATGGCGCAGGAATCGCCCTATTGGTAGCATGGTAGGAAGACATGCACTGATAACCCCAGCGCAATTCTCGACCGCCGACAGAATGACTGTGTTCACATCATCCCCTAGATGATTATGAGGATAAGTTTCTCTCCACAGTGCTATTCGAAGACTTTGACTTACAGCTGGGATCTGACAGGGAAACCTGACTCACATATCCAATTCTACATAAACTAACAACACAAACGCTGAAATTGTTAATTCGCGGGGCTCAGTTTTCATCAATCCAAATGAGAGAATACCTACAGACCGCCAAGCGAAAACATGCCCATTAATTTTCGTCTTCGCGTTTTGCTAACATGTAGATGCCAAAGAATTGGCATAGGCAGGCACAAGATGACGAAATCCGTGGTAGCATTGACGGCCGCAAACAATACCAACGCTGGATTATAGCTGTCACAGGTCGCATTCGGATAGGAAGTGGGGTCCCAGAGTGCAGCCACAGGTGTGCATTGAATAGCAACGCTGACCATCTGAGCTAGTGCAAAGACGATGAGGAATCCAGCAATGCACAAGAGGATGATCTTGAGTTTCTCGCTTGGGAAAAGGCGCCGATAGAGTAGCAGAATCGAGAATTTGATGGAAGTCGAAGCTGGGGTGTATAAGACCTCAGTCACCAACACGGCCTTTAATAAGTTAGACTAACGTTGAATTTATGCTCTGGTTTTGTGCGTACCTGGGCAAAATGCACTGGCTTCGTGACGAAAATGATATGTTTTCCGAGTCCAAATGAGATACCTTGAAGACGTGTGAGTGTCCGCAGCTCACCAATACACGACGTCACACCGCAGAGTAACCTACAGACAAAACACCCTGCGACAAAGCATGAGGTCAGAAACTGTGGCAAGTTAGAGATGCGTTATGCTCGTAAATATGGAATGTGGCCTGACCAATCCTACAACTATCATCCAGTCATCACCTTGCAATGATGCATGGCTCATCCTTCGTGACGTAAAGCGAAGTGCGACAGCGACATACGCTGCAGTCAACATGATGATATTCGACGTGATTAGGTCAACCGCTCGGTTCTGATCCTTGTGGGCGAGCTGATATTGAACAGCTTTCGTAGGTAAAGTCGCCATCATGCGTGGATCAAGCAATTACCAACACCAACGGGTGGGAATCACTAACGACGAAAAGCACAGTCGGCTGGACGTGTGGGTTAAGTCTGAGATTAAGCCTTTACTTGGAGGATGCGTTTCAATTCACATACGTACCGAAATCTATTGTAGGTATTCATGCCAACGGTAATAATCGATGCGCGCATGCGGCAGGCAGTGCAGCACAGTCAAACAAAATCCCTGATACCTTGGTGTTAGTTTCTCATTGGACCACGTCCTAGCTTGACCAATGCTTGCCTATGGGCAAGAGAGATTTTCTTGGCGCACGAGCAAAATCCTCTCCGCGAATGGAAGATCGAGGCCGGTTTACGATCCTAAGAATACTGCATAGCCTCCGGAGATACAAAAGTGGGCCAGCTAATCCTGGAATGTGGAAGGGTGGGTCATGGCACAATTCTGATAAATTCCAACGAGGTGGTTTCACTTTGAAGTATATGTAACGATCTCAAATTCGAAAAAAGTGCAGCAGCTTTTATTATCATTTCTGCACCATAGCCTACCCAATGTCGCTGTCCTATTCATCAGTCCTGGCGGAGAAAGAACCCGAACGAGTGAATGATGGATCAATGGAAGAACAATTCGATGATCAGAAATGCCAAAACTGGAGCCGCAATAGTCTTTCATACCACCTGAGGACACTTTGGCTCTTCACCCGTAGCGACCTGAAATCAACGATCTATCCGAATTTGGTTTTTGGCCTTGCCAGTGCAATGTCAGAACCTGCACTTACCAACGATCAGAGCCTAAACCCGCTCACATCTCTGTTGAACATTCCATATATGATTATGTGGCTCTGGCTCGGTCTCCTGCTCTTCAATATAGCAAATCAACGGCTACCTTTTTCGATCCTTGAAGACGGTATTAATAAACCTTGGCGACCGCTACCGTCTCGACGCTTGAGCCAGAATCAAGCAAGGACACTCTTGTTGATCGTTATTCCCATTGCCTGTGCATCTTCACTTTACCTGGGGACCACGGCACACATGCTCGTAATCATAACCTTGACCTGGATGTACAACGATCTAGGAGGAACGGACCATAACTTCCTTATTCGAAACATCATCAACGCTCTTGGCATGGCAAGTTACGGTTCCGGTGCAACGATCATTGCCTGTGGAAGACAGTGCAAATTCAGCTCCTTTGGGTATCAGTGGGTCATATTAATCGGCTTGGTCGTTGCAACAACATTACAAGTCCAGGACATGAGCGATCAGGCGGGAGATGCGATGCGAGGGCGCAAGACTCTACCTCTCGCACACGGGGATGACTTTGCAAGGCTGACAATTGGGATCAGCGTCATGGTGTGGTCGATATTTGTTCCGGCATTTTGGAAACCGAGTCTTATAACATACCTGCCTTCTCTTGTGATTGGAGGTACACTAAGTTTTCGGACCATCCTCTTACGGGATGTAAAGGCCGATAAGGGTACTTGGAAGATATGGTGTATCTGGATGACTTCTTTCTACCTCCTGCCTTTGTGGTCTAGAGTTCGCTAGCAGTCGCATAGGCGGAGACTATATCGAGATGATAGATATTTCCTGGTTGAAACACCTTTGCTAATCACTCTTGTTTTCTTCTGAGACATGAGCATAAGAGTTGAACACCGCCGACTCGGATGTGATGGCTCAGCCTGCGATTTAAAAGCGGGAATGACTTGAGCGATCCCCCGCGTTTAAATCCACGGGGGTTTCGCGCACACTGGGTTTCCGCGTACTCTAACCTAGAAAAGTTAGTTTTAGATAGTATCGGGTTTAGCGTATTAAAAAGGGCACTAAGATAAGGTACTAAGTTATAGTTAGCGTGCGCGGAAACCCAGTGTGCGCGGAAACCCCGTTCATACGTGATTTGCTCGCAGCTTGCTGAGCGGGCGTCAAAATTAGCGTGCTTCAACATACATATACTATCCCTGAAGCGCCCCCCTATATCATACTACCTAGTAAAATAAGTAATGATGGGCAGTGCAAACGCATGAGTGAGCTCCTTCATGCAGGTAAGAAATGCAACCAATGTTTGCCTTAATCGTTGCCTCGAGACGACAGCGACGTCGTATTGGCGGCCGACGGCACTTTTCGATCAATCCAATAAACAAGATCCGAGCCCAGTTGGCGTAGGATCGAGCGTCATGTCGGATCCCATTATGGGTACATACCTCACAGAAGCTGAAGGGCATGATTTACCGGCTTACCTCACGTCACACGACTAGCGATAAAGCTCAGCCGTCTCTTTCTATTCCACTTTCGAATCAGACAAACCTTCATCCCTCTACCTGTCTTCCACACGTCATCAACAATCATGGCTCTATTTGTCTTTTCAACGTCTTTCCCCTGGACGGTCTCGTTCATGGTGGGAGTGCTGACGTTGACCTGCTACTTGGTCTTTACCGCCTTCTACCGGCTCTACCTCAGCCCAATAGCCACGTTCCCTGGTCCAAGACTCGCAGCCTTGACGTTCTGGTAATACCACCTACCAAATCTTTATTTGGATGCTAACACAAGCCTTGTAATAGGTATGAATTCTACTACGACGTTATCCTTCGCGGCCAATACACTTTTCATCTGCGTACCTTACACGCCAAATATGGCCCTATCATTCGCATCAATCCCTACGAACTGCATATTTCAGACCCTGATTACTATGATACGTTATATGCTTCTAGTGCCAGTGGTGAGAAACGTAACAAGTGGGAATGGTACACAAAGCAGTTTGGCACACCTGAAGCCATGTTCTCGACTATTGGGCATGACAAGCACAAAGCTAGAAGGGCTGCCCTAAACCGCTTCTTCTCCATGGCGAGCGTGAGGAGATTGCAGCCGGTTATTGGAGAGAGGGTACAGAAATTGCTCGAAAGGCTCCAAGACTTCAGAGATGCCGAAGGGGAAATTATCAAGATGGATTATGCATTTGCGGCATTCACGAACGGTACGCTTTTAAAATGGATTCTATGGCATCTTCCCCATGCTGTTCGTTATGAAGCACACCTTTCTAAAGTCTGCTCTAGATGTCGTCATGGAATATGCTTACGGTCGATCGGACCACCGCCTCGAAGATAAGAATTGGGGCCCGGAGTACCACGATGCAGTTCTGGAGGCAGGTAAGGCAGCAGGACTACTCAAACAAATGATGTGGATTTTCCACTTCATCCAGGGTCTTCCCGAGTGGGTGGCAGTTCTTATCTCACCCAGTCTTGATTTGGTCCTTCGCATCCAGCGGGTAAGGCTCTCACGCATTTTACTAAATAACGTATGTTAACCGAAGTCAAACTTCTCCTTAGTCAATCGAACAACAGATAGTGCAAGTCAAAGCTCAGCCACGATCAACCTACCAAGACCTCCCACATCCTACTCTTTTCCACGAAATCCTTCAAAGCGATCTTCCGGAAAGTGACAAGACTGTCAGTCGTCTCACGGACGAAGCTGCAATTGTCGTTGGTGCTGGTACCCTGACCACGTCTTGGGCACTCTCAGTAGCCACATATCACCTCCTTGCTTCTCCACGCATCCTCGCGAAGCTCAAAGCAGAACTTAGATCCGCAATCCCCGATTCCAACGCCAGCGTTCCACTACCAGTGTTAGAGAAGCTCCCATATCTGGTAGCTGTCATCCAAGAAGCCATACGATTAAGTTACGGCGTCTCTTCCCGTCTTCAACGTGTATCTCCTGATAATGCTATGCTCTTCACTGATGCTGCGAGCGCCAAGCAATGGTCTATTCCCCCGAATACTCCAGTGAGCATGACCAGCACCCTCATTCATCAACAGGATTCCATATTCCACGACTCTAAGTCATTTATTCCCGAACGCTGGGTCAAGAACCCGCGCTTAGATCGGTACTTGGTCTCATTTTCGAAGGGTAGTAGGCAATGTTTAGGCATCAATCTAGCTTACGCAGAAATGTATATGTGTTTGGCGGCAATTTTCAGGCGTTTCGGCTCAGGAGGTGAGAAGGGTGTAAGGGAGGCAGGAGATGAGGGCGTATTGGAATTGTTCGAGACCGGTTTGGCCGATGTTGAGATTGCCGCAGATGGGTTCGTGCCGCTGCCCGCTGAGGGATCGAAGGGGATTAGGATCAAAGTCAGATCTTGAGAGGAACTAAGCTATTGGAACCCCTTCAACACACCACCCGCACCTATACCGAATCTTTCTTCACTGCCATACTATGAATCGATGCTCACAAACGTGATCGATAACCAGCAGTTCCGTTCAGCTTCATCATCTGCGTACAATCTCATTACAGCTTGCTTCCATTAAAGACTTTGAGAAGTATTTCACCCTTCACTCAGAAATAGCCCTACCAGCAAAACATTCTTGGCGTCGGGTTGAACTTTAAAAATAGCATACTGTATGCCCCACACATTCAAGACTTGGTAAATCCGTACCTACGAGCCTACATGTAATGTAGGCTCTATCTAGGTACAGTATGTATCGTTAAAACAGTGAAATTTCATCTTTTTTCTTTTCACTGGAATAAAGACTCTGATACTCTGTGAACAGTAGTTTTCCATCGTTCATTACTTCATCGCATAAGCAAGTATTCAACATTGATCACGATCGTTCCTGACTTCGGATCAACATGCCTGAATCTCTCAGTTTTCTCAAGTTCAGTGCTTGCCTCTATTGCTGAGAAGCTCATATCTGCAACTCCTAGATCGTCAGAATCATCTTGAAAGAGAATCGTTACATTCCTCGTCGTGACCTGAATTGCGACAACCGAATTTCTCCTTCATACATACACCACAATAACTTCAATCAAACCAGCTCGGAAGCAGTACCAGATCTTAGCTATGTAGATGCATCCCACTCGTACAACGTTGAACGGAAATGTTAGGATCTCGAGAATGGCGATATGCAGGTAATATATAATCCACCATATGAGGTACAAGATAGACCAGAATGAATAGAGAACTATTCTAATGGCCTCTATAGTGAGCTTGAGGATCTCCCATGGTTTCTTTTGCAACCATACGAGAACTGGCTCGCAGATGCGGAGCAGAGTTGAGTATAGGATGAAGAAACTCCAGTAGATCAGGCAGATCGGGTGAAATACTTTAACAATGAACCCATTCGAAGATGGGCTCGCAGTATGTTGAGGTGGGATGTCGTCCTCAGGGCTAGCTCTGGTGATGCTAGAAGAGCTTCCTGCTGTCAAGGTGGTTGATGGTGTACTTGCTATTTGTCGATCGGCCCGCGACAGTGCTCCCAGAATTATGACCATTGACCGACCGTCTGGTTGAGGAACTTTGATCAATCTTGAATGCGAAAGGATCAACCTCTTTTTCGTGCGACGACAATCGACTACCTTCCAACGGGGTATTCTCAGAAATAGGCGAGCCATAACGTGGGGACTCTGGTATCCTCAAAGCGTCGTCATTTAGCGGAGACTCCGGTATTCTTGTACATCGTCGATTAGCGGAGACTCTAGGATCCACAAAGAGTCTTTGACTAGCGAAGGCTCGGCAGTGCCTGAAACTATGCCAGGACCCGAGGGTGAGCTGATTCTAGACCGAGTTCTAGATCGAATTCTATTTGGAATTGGTTAAGTGTGACATATCAGCTCGGTGGCCTACTTCGTTTTGGGGTTCCATACTCTGATCCATTGTTCTCCTCTCCATCGTGTTCGCGATCCATATCTTCAAGCTACGCGTCGGGTGCTTGCCGTGGACAGATTGTGATTTAGAGCAATGCAAGCCGCCCTCGATTGATAGATGGGCTGGAAAGTCCCTACTAATCTTTACCTGTCATCAGCGGAGAGAACCATGATCCCCACTGGTGGCACTTGCGAGCGTTTTGGCATAAGCCGATAAGGTCATGGCATCGTTCTCATACACTCGCCGTTTTTCGGGATGACCTGCGGCAAGGGGTTGACTGGAATGTCAACAACGAAACGAAAGTCGGACCATATGACGCAACAATCACCAAATCTTCTGATGGACAGAGTATAAGGCATAGAGAGATGACCACACTGAGATTCATTTGGGAAATCGCAGCCTCCGATTCAACCCCAACATCGGAACTGTATAAAAGCCACCTCTCAAACCCAGTAAAGAACCATATGCATTTACAAGGTCGCAGTAAAGGAATTGGTGAGATGTCTCGGTAAAATATCCCGATCATGCGAAACATCATAAAACACATAAAAACACAGAGCATCATTTTGACACCTATTATTTCTTTATCTCGATCTCACACCATCGCTTCAGCGCATAAACCACCACAGACCTTTCCTTAACCTTTTCTTACATCCGCCAGCCCTGCGGCTCTCCGCCTGCAAGCGCGTAGATTTGAATCCTCTCGAAACACCACGACCATGCACAAGAATAAAGAGAAAGCTTCACTGCGCAGGTGACTGACTACCTAAGGTTACATTTACATTGATGATGTGGGAGTGCATGTGAGACTTCTGCTCAGTGTGACTTCTCTTTCACCTACTTTACATCTTCACTGTTGTTATTTCAGCCCTGACCTACCGCACTGCCCAACCCCGCAAAAACGCACAAAAGCATCCTCCAATCCCTTCTTTGCTCCCCCTCCTTCAACCACACCCTACCCGGTATCTAAGTCTCTGACCTCAACTTCCAAACCCACAACCCACACCAAACACACAAATGCACATCTCCCCCTCCCTCTCCATCCCCCTCCACCTCCTCCTCACCCTCCCTCTCGCCCTCGCCTTCGCCCGCACCCCCGCCGCCGCCCCAAACCCCATCGCCACACCCACCCCTCCAGGCCAGCAATTATACCACCTCAAGACTCGCGCGATCGGGAACAGCAGCGCGACGAATTCGACCAAGGATGGGCTTTATGTTATGGCCTATCATAACGGTATCCCTCTTCTGCCCTTCCCACTTCCATTAACATGTCCACCACTCTTCCTCCCGTGAACTGAGCAGGGCTACTACAGCGTACTGACCTGCTACTCGTTGTCTGGATTTCACAGGCGCAGGCACCAACGAAGTGACCCTCACGCCCTACAAGGACTCCGCCGCCAAGGGATATCTAAACAGCAGCCACCAGCAATTCACGCTCGACTCGTTCAACACGCCATTCTCCTTTTACTTGGGCGGAGACGACGATTGGGCTTGTATGTTCCCTGCATCTTCTGTCCTAACTTTTTGTTCTTCTGGTCCGAGAACGGGGAAGGATAGCTAATATGTGTGATTTTGTGGGATTATAGCATGGCAATTAGTGCACATTAACGCCGGCTTCGGCGACTACACCGGTTGGTATTTTGACAAGAACGGAGCCTTGGTAGTAGGCTCGAGTGAGTTCAACGGGTGGCTGGGTGAGTTTATACCTTATCCTTCCTCCTTACTCATTAATAGAACCTATGCTATGCTATGCTATGCTACGAAGGAGTGCTAATGTTTGGTACTTGGGAGCGGCTAGCGTGCGATTGGTGGCGCGGACAACCGCAGTTGATGTGGAGGTTTTTGATTTCCGGGATTACGCTTCCATGCAGCTGCGCGCAGGTGGATTTGGTGAGGGAGGAGTTGTAGGAGGAGGTTTGGGGACGGGGGACGGGGGACGGGGGACGGGGGATGGGGGGTTCGTTGAGATGAGATGGGGAAGTGGCTTTTATGGTTGCTTGGTGGATTGGAAATGGCTGGTTGACATTGAAAAGGTGGGAATATTGCTTCTTGAGAAATGGCGGGAGAGTAGCATGGTGGAAAGAATGAAAAGTTGCAATCTGCTTTGAGACCTAGTAACTTATCCATGACAGATGCGCTTGCCACACCCGGGTATCTATGAGCTTGATGAAATAACCCGTCTGTTCCTGGCAACTTTGGACTATCCCTGCTTTCCGGCAGTGATTGCACAGACCAGTCCTCCATAAAGACTCCATGTTTTTCTTACCGCAAGCGAAGAGCTCTGCACCTACGACTCGGCACCCTTGCTTTCTTCTCGAACTGGCTGATTACACATCATAGGTATCGGTGATGACCGCCAATGCGTAAGAGACTCGATGTCGTCGATTGGAATCTCGAAAGTAGCCAGCACGAAATTGATCTTGTCACGAGCACTAAGGTGCTTGTAAACGTCGAGGCGTATCTCCATTGGCAGGCGATAGAAACCTTTGGGGTCAATATGGCTAACGTCATCCTTTGAGCGTGGCGGTCCATCAGGATTTGAGCATTTCAAGAAGCGTTTGAGGTCGAAACTGGTCATTAAAGGCGCTATCCCATGGTGGCGCAGAAGATGGAACATCCCAATGATCATAGCAGGGAACACGATAAGGTCCAGTTTGTCGAGGATTGTCAGGATCAATTCTGGCGGCAGTTGGTAGATTGGCAGAGCATAGAGCGCATAGAGCTGTTGCCTTCGTTCTAGGCGTTGGCGATGAGCATCACGTCGAGGGCACAAGCAAGCGATCTCGGTTCCTCCATCAGCATCGCAAGACATTGCGTCAGACTTTCTTTTTTTGTTGCTGGGCGACAAAGACAGCTGAGTCATGGGTTCTCTCTTGATCCTTTCCGGACTGAGAAATCTGGTGAAGACCTTGCCACACAAAACTTGAAAGATACCAGGCCACAACAGCTAAGATGATGAGATAGATCCCTGTAGGCAAAAGAGACCTGGGTAGAAGGTTCAGGAGGAAAGGGTCTAGGACTTTGAAGGGAATGTTAGTTTTAAAGGAGGTAAATATAATGGCACGTGACCTTACTGATATCAATGTTCACTGGCGGCACATTCCGCATGAGAGACTTGTTCGTCGTGAAGTAACTTGCAGCTGCAGTGATACGTAAAAGGAGGACTGATGATTGACTATGGCCTTGTGTCTTAGGACCATCACGATGTTCGGAATTATGTTGTTCCGCGTTGATTGATTGACGTGATTCAGAATATAATGCAAGTGAAAACATCAAATCGGATGTGTTGAACACCTCAGGTAGCGTAAAGGTATCAAGAGTGAATGCTGTTGGTTGCTGATTGATAGTGAATGATAAGCACAATTCAAAGGGCAACAACACCAATCACCATAGTAGAAAACAAACAGGAGAAAGCCATCATGTGACTGGCAGGTGCAGCTTACCGTGGCGACCCAGCAGATGCGTACTTCGTACCTTTGATTGTACTCAAGTCCGTCCAGTAGAAGCCATGTTTCGCTACCCTTTGCGTTTGTGAAATTTGGGAAACTCGCAACGACTTGACGGCGTAAACTCCAGTGTGATGGCGTTAACGACTCCAAACGAAGGTCTTCGAGGTTGGGATGTGCCTTTGGGATCTGTATGGCCTCTGGGCCGCGGAAAATGGTCTTCTCTACATTGGCCAAAACCGAGAGTATCCGCAAGGACAACGTCACGATGAGTGCGAGTGTCCACATCTCCGTGACTCTAGAGCATAACGAAGAACACTCAAGTATCAAGTGTAGCAAACCAAGCTCTGTGGGATTAGCATCAATACATGAGGCGCTTTCGGTTTGTTGTTGAAAAGATGGAAAGGATTGAAAAGATTCACGGTGACGACTGCTCGTCGTCTGGTGTGCCCGCCGCTTTAAGAATCCGCGACCGACGGTGCCTTCCAAGCGATGGCCAACCTACGCTGTCAAACATGATAAAATAGGTCTCTGGGCTTTTTAAGATACTACAATGTTTGACTTGTTGCTCCTTCACGAAAGTAATCATAGTTCTCAGTGATTGTGATTGAAGATTGTGCCCACATCCGAAACTAGATATGTATTCTTCGCGGTACAAACCAAACAAACCTTCTGTCCCTTGTTCAAGCAGATTCTGATCTTTACTACAGTTCGATCAATCTAGAAATCATTTCGGGTATGGCGCAAATTGACCATAGCTAGACACCTCGAAATTTGCCCTCACTTCTAGAACTCCATCAGGAGTTCAATAGATGGAATACAGAGAAGCACTTGCCCAGAAACACCAACCAGTGCATCCATTCTCTAGAGTACCCACAGAATGGGCACCAATTGAACGGCTATTCGAGGTCAGCAAAGGCACTCGGGAGGTAGCTTTCGGGATTTTCTATTCCGTGAATCTTTTTGAGCTGGTTGGCGCAGAGAAATTGTACGAAGGGATCAGATAATGAGGCTCTTGTCATAATGCAAGGACTTCGTACACTGAAGGTCTAATAGGCATCATATATATCTTCTGTGCTATTACCTGATCAGTAGCTTCAATTCTTTTCATATTTTCAGGAAAGCAGAACCCTGCACGTTGGTGGCTTGCAATACTGTGAAGTCACACGGGCTGTATCTTAATCCTGGGGATTTCTGTGGACGAAAGGAAATGTATTTTGATTCATATTCAAACTCGACTGAAGTCGGTCTATCCAGAATAATGCATGGGTCATGGTCCGAGGAGAAGTGCGGGCCTGGTGGAACAATTCAAAGAGGTATTCAATCTACAGAACGACTCTGAACATGTCAAAATGACATGAGTGATATTCTTCAGGTGGAATTACTTTGGAAGGGATCAATACCCACTTCCACGAAAGGGTTGCTACCAGAATGAAAACAAGTGAAATTTGCAATACCATGAGGAATCTGATGACCCACTAAGACCAACGACTACACCGATTAAGCCAAATCCCACACACCTGCCGTTAATAACCACAGCCGCGACCTAGAATAAATCCCAGGAGAAAGCATCTAGGGGACAGCTAGTGTCGATTTTGGCCAGACACCTTGGCAGGGTTGACAAGTCTCGACTATCTTCAGTTCTTGACTAGCGGCTGCTGTGTAATGCAATCAAGTGTAGCAGTCGGGAGGCAAAATATCAGTGATACTCACTGGAAAACACAAGCGGAAGTTCTGCATTATTATCATGCGGGCTGTAGTGCCGACCAAGTCAGGTCACCCATAGGTCGACAGGCATCTCTCTAATAGCAAGATCGCAAGATATCGATGTAGGGGCTGAAGGGAACAAGCATACAATATTACTTGGTCTATATGAACGAATTTGAACTTAGAGTTGTTAATTTTGGCCTAGAAATCGCTTCGCATCAGAATCAAAGCATCGGCTCTCAGCAGTCACCTAGAACAAAACCCACCCACGCGAACTGCATCCCAGCGTCATGCAAGGGCCAACCGCGGACACATTCAGGATGGACTGCGGATGCAGCTGAGTGAAGTTCTAGGCTGGTTATCAAATCCGATATCGCAGGGCCAAGACGACCTACGTCGATAGCACAAGTCCCATCAGCTGCCATTCATATCAGCATACACGCGGCAATATGTGACCGTACTCTACGCCCACTACTTATCCGGTTATAGGGAAGGTTAATCTCGAAATCCAAAACCTCTTTGTATGTGTCTTTGCAGATCTGTGAGTCCAGGGATAAGATGAGCGCATCCATACAACTATGAACATTCAGGTCAGTTCCCAATTTCGAGTCGCAGATCATCTCATGCTGATTGGTAGACAGTATGTTAGATACTTGAACGACCGGTTCATCTAATGTGATATTTGATAATTTGAGCAAGGGCGGAGCATATGACTTTGCCACTGAATAAACCACGATCGGGCCTGGGTTAGAGTAGCCGTTGAGCCTGGAATACGAAAAACAGAAATACGTAGGAAAAGTCAAGAACATGACGTCGTTTGGCGCGAGATTGAATGCTGTAATCATACAAATTTACCTGCCAGATCAGCAGAAGAAAGTGTCTATGTACAGTAGTGGAAAATGGTAGAGACATATGGACTTGACACGACTCGACGTAGGGTAGGGTAGCATGAGGTGTAGAGAAGGCCGGATATTTGTAGCCGTGTGTTTCTTTCGGGGATTTGAAGCTGATGGAATCACATATCATAAGCACTATTAAATCAAAGGCAGTCGTGATGTGGTGATGCTCCTGAAGTGTTAGATACCTACTCTCGAGGGTCTGTTGCTGTATCGATACCCCTGTCCGCACCCTTAGCCTATCTCCGTTAGCGCATCTCCAGGGCAAGGAATCAAAACAACGCCCACACAAATCTTTCATCCTACTCCCCTCATCCAGACCTCTCACCAACGTCTTGCTCTTCCTAGCATATCTCAATTCCGACAACCACTTCGAGGCATCAGCCATTTAGAGGGTACTCACTATCACTATGAGAGAAGTCATCAGCTTGAATGGTGTGTCTCCACGCGCGTCTCTAAAGTCTTGCTGGGAAACACCACTCCACCATAAAACTCGTGTACTGACTCGACCACGCGTACAGTTGGGCAAGCCGGTTGCCAAATCGCAAATTCTTGCTGGGAGGTGAGCTTTGGATCATGAGCAACCTGCCCAACAGGACTGTTGCTGGAATTGAGACGCAAGGGCATCGCTAATCTGTAAACGAACAGCTCTATTGCTTAGAACACGGCATTCAGGTACGATACCTACTCATGGCCAATCCAAAATGGGATTACGGTCGCCTTTGAGCCTGGTCTGACGCGTTTTTGACTCATAGCCTAATGGATATCTGACCGAGGAGCGTAAAGCTGCAGACCCTGACCAGGGCTTTAGCACCTTTTTCTCCGAGACAGGTATGAGAAGATACATCTCCAATAGCTTTCATAGAGTGACTGACAATAACTTTATGTTTAGGCAATGGCAAATACGTTCCCCGTACTATTTACTGCGACCTCGAGCCCAATGTTGTTGACGAAGTTCGCACCGGTACCTACCGGGATCTCTTCCACCCGGAGCAGATGATCACGGGCAAGGAAGACGCATCAAACAATTACGCCCGTGGGCACTACACTGTGGGCAAGGAGTTGATCGACCAAGTGCTGGACAAGATCCGTCATGTTGCCGATAATTGCTCTGGTCTCCAGGGTTTCTTGGTATTCCACTCTTTCGGTGGAGGAACTGGATCCGGGTTCGGTGCTCTTCTCATGGAGCGTCTCTCAGTCGATTACGGCAAGAAGTGCAAGCTGGAGTTCTGCGTCTATCCCGCTCCTCAAGTCGCTACCTCTGTAGTTGAGCCCTACAACTCCATCCTTACCACTCATACAACTCTTGAGCATTCCGACTGCAGCTTCATGGTTGACAATGAGGCGATCTATGATATCTGCCGTAGAAATCTGGGAATTGGGCGACCAGACTACGAGAATTTGAACCGCTTGATCGCTCAAGGTACGTTCTGTTTGTGGCATGAATAATCGCTCCATATTGACCATCTCTATCTAGTTGTTTCCTCCATTACTGCTTCTCTTCGCTTCGATGGCTCGCTCAATGTCGATCTCAATGAATTCCAGACCAACCTTGTACCGTACCCTCGTATCCACTTCCCTCTTGTCGCCTACGCTCCTGTTGTATCCGCCGCCAAGGCATCCCACGAGGCGAATTCGGTCCAAGAGATTTCTACGGCATGCTTCGAGCCTAACAACCAGATGGTGAAGTGTGATCCCCGTAACGGCAAATACATGGCCACGTGCTTGCTGTACCGTGGAGATGTTGTGCCAAATGACGTTAATGCTGCTGTTGCTACGCTCAAGACGAAGCGTACCATTCACTTCGTAGATTGGTGCCCTACTGGCTTCAAGATCGGTATCTGCTACCAGCCGCCACAAATGGTCCCCAACGGTGACTTGGCCAAGGCTAACCGTGCTGTGTAAGCTTCTTCCCTCGTCCGTTGTCCCGTAGGAAGCTAATTGTTGACAGCTGCATGTTGTCTAACACTACGGCCATTGCGGAAGCCTGGTCTGCTCTCTCCCACAAATTCGATCTTATGTACTCGAAGCGCGCTTTTGTCCACTGGTACGTTGGTGAGGGTATGGAAGAAGGAGAATTCTCCGAGGCTCGTGAGGACTTGGCCGCTCTTGAGAGAGACTACGAAGAGGTTGCTACCGACTCGCTTGAAGGAGAGGAAGGTGGTGAAGCAGAGTATTAAGCGTCTCACAAGGATTGCTTATGTCTGGGTCTTGCAATGCATAAACCATACAGAGACTTAGCAAATGCCTAGTGTCCCTCAACTTTCTACCTGTTTAGTCCTGTAATCGCATCAGATTGTTTCAGCAGTGGCTCTGTTCGTGTTATTCCTAGCGGTTCTAGATAGTTCTGGCATGCAAATGTCTGAAGGGGACGAGAATGATTCAACGAATGGAGCGAAGGTTTGTTATTAGGGGAGCATGGAATAGAGAAATGGAACAAGTCTTCAATCGTTATCCGAGTTCTGTTGAGGGGTGCCGAAGAGAGATGTGCTGTAGATATTCCTGAAGATGGGTGATTACCACAACTCGCAACACCCAACTGTCTTTTCGCGAGCGAGAGGTGGAACGACAGCTACACGGCTCAGGATACCACTGACGGCTCCAGCATGTTGAGTTGACTTCCTGATCTGGTGAGTGCCTCTCAATCACCACATAACCCGGTAGAGCGTCGAGCATGATTCAAAAGAGGGAGAAGAAAGTCACGCAAACGAAGACTGCATTCCATCCGTTCTCCAGGTTATTGAACATCTAAGAATTCTAGACTACAGACATGTACAAAACGTTGCCGAGCCCAAGTCTGAGAGAGAAAGTCATGAAATTTCCTCCGACCCGAGAATCATGTAATAACGTATCCCACAAGGACATTTCCCCAGCGCAGAGTCTACTCTCCCATCCTCCAGAAACCAACATCTACTCATCCTTCACGCCCCCAGCCCCCGCCTTCTCCGCTATCTCCACACTCTTCTTATCCGCCTTCGGGTCCCCCTGCCCCATCCCCATCAACCCCCCCGCCGCCTTCCACGGCCGCTTCAACTCCCCAATGGCCGGTGCCCCAAACAGATGGATCTTGACTAGGTTACCCTCAAAGGCGCCTTTGAGCGGGATGATGCTCTGGATGAGGAGGGGGTTGGTGTAGCGCAGGTAGAGATGCATGAAGGCCATCATGCCGACGCCCATGAGCTGGGATTTCCAGAGGGCGCGCAGCTGCGTGGTATCGTAGGCGTGGATGGTGGTGGTGATTAGTTTGGGTTCGTCGGCGGAGCCCATGGGGGCGGGTTCGACGTATTTGAGGGTTGTGAGGTCTGGTTGATCGATTGTTAGGGGATGCATTGTACGGCTTTACGCAAGGGGGCCCGTTGATGTACCTTTCTTTTGGTTGATTTTCTGCTGCAGGTAGAGGTACATGCCGACGATAAGGAGGTTCGAAACGACGTAAAGAGCGCGGACGCCCATGAGGACTTGGGGGTCGTCGAAGGGGATCTTTTTGGAGACTTGCATCATGCCTAGGATGATCACCAGGTTGGTGCTGGAACAGAGAGAGATGGTCAGCAATGTAATCGAGTGGAGTGAAGGCTACGACTAGAGAAGTGGTGGCTGCGACGTACATCTGCGGATTGAGGCCCATCATGATTGAGATTTGTTCGCTGTGCGAAGGGCCAAGAGAGACTGTAGGGTTGTGGGTGTTTGAGGAGATCTGGTGGTGAGAGGAAGTTTGGATGAATTGATGGCGATGCTACGTGTGAATAAAGATTTCCGATGGCTGAGGTGTACTCGTACAAGTAAAGAACACGCGACCTTAGCTGAGACGGGGAAGTTTTATGCGGAGATAGCAACTAGAATACGAGTAGCGATCTTACATGTAGGACATCTGCCATCCTTGTAGGATCCATCTCCGTAAGACGTTTTGGTCTCCTGCTTGCTATGCTTTGATCCAATTTCCTTCCAATCGTATTTCAGTATCAGAGCTTCGTCGTAAGGCATTTCGCAGTTTTGCAAAACAAGGAGCCGTCGCCTTTATTGCTTTTGCTGATAAAACCTAGATGCGCACTTTTAGTTTCCCGTATATCTAAGATCTTTTGGAACTGTCTCTCTTTCTTGGCCTAGGCAAAGTCTTATGAGATACACTGCTTCAGAATACCTAAAAGGAGAGACATGATGGCTCCCCCTCTTCCACAGTACGACATCCA
>JAABUR0100001099.1_pt1 | contig 51010 bp, 32 predicted proteins | sample 5560091 | NCBI WGS metagenome assembly JAABUR01 (sample SAMN10711879, study PRJNA513375) | rock metagenome | isolation source: Antarctica rocks | place: Antarctica: Victoria Land, University Valley sud | reverse complement strand
CGTATTTAACCCAGCTCGTGTAGCTCTTTAATGGACGAACAGTCCTACCCTTCATGACTCCTGCATTCATGTGGATGAGCTAAGCCGACATCGAGGTGCCAAACTGCGCACTCAATTTGAACTCTCTGGCGCAATTAGCCTGTTATCCCTAGCGTAACTTTTTCAATAATCCAAGACCTTTCCTTTCTGCATCTTGTGATCATATGCCCCGCTTACGCGACTGAAAGACGTGTAAGTCAAACAGTAAAGCAAGATTAAGCCGTTAAACTTGATAAGTAATATAAAAATCATTTAATTATATATCTATTTTTTTTTTTCGGGGCTATTTTATCCCAAACTAGATATATAAATAAACAAGAAAAATCATTAGACTGCTATCTTGAAGACATGTATGTCTTAATCTTTATCTATAGGTCGTGTAAGACAGCAGTATAATTATTTAATTACATCTATATTTTAATATAGTTAAAATCTTACTTAAAAAAAAAAAAAGCTCCAACTTAAATGGATATATAACTGAATCAGTACTAAAATATTTTATAAATATTAAAATAATACAACTTTCAGACTAAAAATAAAAAATATGTAGGAAGGCTACATTATAGTCTGTACATATTTAGTTGCGAGATGCAATTTTACAAAAATGAATTTGGATACTCCCAGGTACTTTTTATGGGATCTGTGCCCCGCATAAACTGCCACCTAGCAATTGTTCCTATCAATTCTTACAACCAGTGCTTGTTTTCAACACAAAATCTTAAAAGAATGGCCGTTATTGGACCTATCTCCTGGCAGGGTTTATATAATATGATAAATGAAGTAAAGGTGTTTCAATTTTGTCTAATAAACTACCTTATACACTACAACTCATTATATCATACTCAGTAACTAGCAACAGTAAAGCTGCATAGGGTCTTCTCGTCTAGCTAGAGGTAAACTGTATCTGCACAGTTATTCCAATTTCACCGAGCCAATCATAGAGACAGCTGTTGTATCGTTACATCATTCATGCAAGACCGCATTTAACGGCCAGGGTATTCCGCTACCTTAGGACCCTTATATTTAAAGCCGCCATTGAACGGGGTTTCCTTCAAAGCCTAGCTTATCTTAGTCAACTAAGCAAATCCGATAACCAGCCGCCATCGGGCAGAGATCACACCCAATACTTCGAATTTATTTCTTTGCAGCGTGCTTTGTTTTAATTAAACAGTCGTACAACACCATTCTGTGCCTCCTCTTCCTTGCCTAATATTAATCAGGAGGAATGGCCCACCTTATCCCGAAGTTACGAGAGTCAATTTGCCGAGTTCCTTAATGATTGTTTGCTCGAACGCCTTCGTATACTCTACTGGCTTACTTGTGTTAGTATCTAGGTACGGTTGAATTGACATGGTACTTGTATAATTGCTTTTTATCGCATATAAACTACTCCTACATGCCGAGTTTATAGTTTTCCAGTACACCCGTCACCACGCATGTCATTTTCTATAAACTCTCTAGATTTGCTCATCGTTTACCCCTTTTGAGATCTTTCTATAAATGATTTGTTTGTTTATATCCATTTCTAATAAACTTAGAGGCCGTAACTTTAATCAATACCATAAGCTTTAGGCGAGGGGATTCCCCTTTATCGTTACTCATGTCAGCATTCTCGCTTGAGCTGTTTAATCTTAATTCTTATAGAGAACTAGTCTAAAACCTGCCCAATGTTCCGCTACCCCATATATACAATATATAACATACATTTATATATATGGACAAGGTCTCGGTATATTGTTTAGATCCGTTAAATTTTCGGTGCTTTTATCCTTTATTTTTATTATTTAATAAAAAATATTAAACAGAACCAGTGCTCTGTTACGAGGTCTTCAAAAAATGGCCGCATCTAAGCCTATTCCCTGGCCGATTGGGTTAAATACTGCCTTAATTTCACTTAACAATAATTTTGGAACCTTATTAACTCTTGTTCTGGGCTGTTTCCCTTTAGACATACAACCTTATCGTACTATGTCCGATTATTCAATATACATATCTAGTCCTTCCGAGAACAAATACTCACTGATAGAGTCTTCACGACCCCCCAATGTCCACAAAAAACATACATCTCATTTTAAGTAAAAAAAAAAAGATGAACACTAGTTGTATGAGATCACAATTCTGTACCTTCTGATATTCTATTTAAATTACCTACTTCTATAGGTTTCGCGGAAAACCAGCTATCCTAGTCAGTATTGTCTTTCACTAACTTACCACAATTCTTCGGATATCTTTACAACGATAACCCGTTCGGACTTTTATAATCCTGACTGTAGTAAGATCACTAGGCTTCGGGTCTAATTTTTGATACTACATCATTATATCATAATTGTTTTATCTACGCATTGCTGCTCGCATCAAATATTAACTTGCTGACCCATTATGCGAAAGGTACGCTCTTATTGTTTATTTAAACTTCTCTTGAGCTGCTTATAAAATTGCTACTTCAATCATTTCCCTCACGGTACTTTTCGCTATCGCATATATATCATATTTAGTCTTAGAGGAAGGTTCCCCTTTTATTCAAACAGATATGCACTCCATTTTACTTTTTTAAGACTTATCTCCTTTCATTCACATTACTTAAAAAATCTCTTTTGATTTATTTTCCTGAAGTTATTAAGATATTTCAATTCGCTCCGTTTAGTTTTGAGATATATAATTTCTTATTAGAGTTCAACATGTCATATGTGCATGTAACGTCCATAGTTTACACCGGATTTAGCCCTTCTTCCTATAAGGTATAAGAGCCCTCTTTGATATATAGCTATGATTCCTTAACAATTTCTTTGTATACTTATTTGCCTTTTATATTAAGTGGCAAAATAATATTATCCATATCATCTACATCACTATTGTGTATTATAGATTTAACATTTATTACATTAAACTTAAAATGTTCAATAAAAATAATATATAAATTCGGGTCATTATGATTCGAACATAACAATTCCTCAACCCAAATGAGACGCCTAACCAACCTGGCTCTAACCCGTGTAATTATTAATATTTATGATATTTAACTTTTATGCTTGTAACTCGCCCAGAGAATATCCGATTCGAACGGATGTGATCATTTTAATCAAATAAGTTTCAAGCTTATCACCTTAAACCACTCGGTCAATTCTCTTTTACTGTATGAAGAAAAATAAACTAGTAATTGATTCCTCAGCGATTTGAACGCCAAACCTACTTTTATCAAAAGTATACTTTACCGATTAAGTTAAGGAACCTTTGGTTTAAATGTATTATGTTGTATCGTATTGTATTGTATTGTATAGTTAACTATATTTAAACTAGGCCTATAAAACATAAGATCTAATAGGTTTATTGCTAAATTATTTACGCTTAGCATTTTAATTAAAATGTTAATAAGCTAATATCTAGTTTATAAAACTTGCGGAAAAAAGATGATTCGAACATCCAGGTGTTAATTACACAATATTTAGCAAATATCTTGCCTTACCAATAGCAATTTTTCCTGTGCATACATAATGTATGCTTTACTATAAATATATACGAGTTAGACCGGCCACGATCCGGCATCTACCTTCATGACAAGAAAGCCCTTTGCCAATTAAGTTACTAACCCTTGATATATATAAGTACGGCCAGTCGAAATCGAATCGACACAATTCATTTGGAAGACGAAAGGTCTACCATTAACCTATGGCCGTTGTTAAAGTTTTAACTTTACAGAACAAATATTAAAAAACAAATACTATAATGTAACTAATAATAAGTGGAAAGGTTATAACCATATATAAACACTAATAACCTTTAATCAACATCATCTAAGTAACTAAATACCTCAATTAATGCGTCAAGTGACTTTTTTACTTGTTTTTCAGCTTCTACATATTCTTCCTTTTTCTCTGCTGTGTCTGCTTCTTTCTTGGCGTCCTCCAACTGTTTAACCAAATGTGGAGGCGGACCAGAGTAAAATGCAGGTTTACTATCAGATTCTTTTTTTGGATCTGTATAAAGCATACCTCTGTTCATATTGTTAGAAGAAACAACTATGATCCTCAATAGTAAATGGATATAAACAGAAATAATCAAACAACGTCTACAAAATGTCAATAAAGTATAGATGATTCCAAACCCAAATGATGATTTTCAGTGAAATGATATGCTAATAATCTTCATAAGCCTACTCCTATGAAAGCAGTTCCTATCATCACATGTAGACCATGGAAGCCTGTACCAAAGTAAAAACAAGACCCGTATGTACTATCAGATAAAGTAAAACAAGATACTGTATATTCTAAACCTTGTAAAACAGTAAATATTAAAGCTAATATCACTGTAAACACTATGCCGTATAAAGCTCCTTTTCTATACCCTTGTATTAAGGAATGATGAGCATAAGTAACTGTAAACCCTGATGATAATAATATTACTGTATTAAGTAAGGGTAGTTCAAATGGATTAACTGAGTCTATACCTTTAGGCGGTCACTGGGCTCCCATTTCTACAGCAGGCGATAAGGCACTGTGGAAAAATGTTCAAAAAATAGCCAAGAAAAATAATGCTTCGCTCACTATAAACAAAGCAACCCCCATATTTAAACCTCTTTGCACAGCTAAAGTATGATTACCTAAGTATGTTGCTTCACTAATAACGTCTCTAAATCAAAATGACATAGAAGAAATTACTAAAAGTAGCGCCATATATACAAAGTCTTGTGCAGAAGAAAAGCCGTGCATTGTTAAAACACCTGATGTTGTAAGTGCTAAAAGGGAAATACATGTAAAAATCGGCCATGGTGAAGGCGAAACAAGATGAAAGGGATGAGCCTGAAAGTTACTTCTTATTAGGTTTGTCATATATGTTTTTTCTTAAGACCCACGTGCATACACTAAGCACCAGATATTTATATTTGCAATATCGAGTAAACATAATATATACACTGTGTCTAAGTGTAAGGGATAGGTGATTTGAACACCTGACCTACCGTGTGTAAAACGGTCGCTCTACCGTTTGAGCTAATCCCCTTTGAAGATAAAAAACATATCGTTAAATTATTTGCAGATATACATGCATATGCTGATAACATTATGATACCTTTTTCTAGTTTATATAGATAAATAATTGTTTTTAAGACCTGCGGGATTTGAACCCACATAATGATGATTAAAAGTCACATATTTTACCATTAAACTAAAGTCTCTGGTTATATTTTTTTTATGACTTTTACATATCCATATATATATATATGCTTAATATATTAATTATAAAAGCGAATATATTACAGTTTAATTTAATCTTTTTGTTTTATTGTTATAACAATAGCACCAACCATAGCTAGTAATAGTATAATAGAGGTTATTATAAGTCACATTGAATAACTAGTGTACATAATATTACCTATGCTAGTAATGTGTGTTGTTTCTGCTAAACTACCATCTCAAAACTTGGAAGATACAAACATTATTTCGTTATTATTATTAAATAAACTAAAGGCGTTGCTTATATAATCAGTAAAACTGTTATCCAAGGTAAAACCATTTAATGTTTTATTTAGATATACACCAAAAATATTAAAACCAGATAAATTAAGGGGTAATATTTCATATACAGGATAATTAAAAGACACAGCTATTATTAATGCTAATGGTATGCTATTACTAGTATCATTTAATAGTTCAGATATTCTAACGTTAATTAACATCAAGATAAACAAAAATAAAATTGAAACCGCTCCAACATACACTAATAGGTAAGATAATCCTATGAAGTTTATACCTAAAATTAGCAGATAACACGCTATACTTAGAAATAAACCTATTAGAAATAATACTGACACTATAGGATTTTTGCTAATTATAACAAATATACCTGATAGTATTGAAGCTAAAGAAATAATATCTATGAACTCAGCTCTATAACCATTAGTAAAGGTTTCATTTATGAGCAGTAAGCTATTCATGTTTTTACATTATATAAGTTTATATCTCGTTGTACAATTGATAAATGCAAAGTTTATTTTAAGATAAAATAAATCTTTTGTATGAGAGCTTTATTTTAGCTTTACATCCATGCTTATGCATGTATATAACGCGTACGGGAGTTGAACTCGTAATAAATGTAGCCGAAATACACCGCTTTACCTGTTAAGCTAACACGCTTTGTAAATAAAAAGGTTATAAGATTTTATATGCAGACATGTACACTCTAAGCGTTACCCATAAGCCCTTAAAGTGAATTGAACACTTATCAAAATATTAACAGTATTTCGCTCTACCCTTGAGCTACAAAGGCTATTGTTGATAGAATTGCAAAAGTAACAACATGTTTTTCTGATTGTTAGTAAATTGATCCTAAACTCTATTTTTTACCTATTTAGGTAAAGCATGTAAAACACGGCTTAATGATCTGATGCTAGTTTTTTATAACTTAAGCCAAGAGTACTCGGATTTGAACTGAGAATTAGAAGTTTGAAGCTTCCTATTTTACCTTTAAATTATACTCTTTTTAATTGTTTATTTTCATTTTCTTCTTAGATCTAAGAAAAAAAAGAAATGCCGTGAATAGGAAACAAGAGATTCGAACTCTTAGAAGCTTAGAGCTACTGAGTTTACAGCTCAACCCATATTACCAATTATGGAAGTTTCCTTTTCTTGTTGCGGGAAGCATCCATATATATATATACCACATTTTCCTCTATTCTCCCCTAAAATCTGAGTTTTTACATGCAACTTATCTATATTATCATATCTGATATATATATTTGTTTTCATTAAAAAGAAAAAAAAAAATCGAACTCTTGTGGTATTTTTATGCCTTTTAACACATAACACCGTTAAGTTTACAGCTCAACCCGTTATACTAGCAAACGGAACCCTCTTTGGTTATTTTTTTTATAAGATGAGTAGTCTACTAGAAAATCATCGAACGTATCATTACTTGTTTTACGTGGTTTACTGTTTATTTAATCTCTATGCGTTTCATAGTAGTTACTACTTTTTTCATTAATTACTTCTTGGTGTGTTTCATGATGTAGTTTGGCACACTTTTTTTGAGTTTGTGCACCTTTTTCTGAGCTATTATATTTTTTTTTGCTTTAACTTTGAGAGGATTGTTTTTACGCCATTTACTAATACGTTCACGAGATAACCTTTTACTCCTTTATTTACTTGTTTCATTTGGATGAACTGTACTATGGTTTCCGCCTGGTGAAGGTCCTTTACCAGCCCCGTTTCCATCTGGCCCGGCCCATTCTTGCTGGGTCCCTTTGAGTTTCCGGATATGTTATTGCCTGGATTCTCATTAGGATCGACTTTTAAAATATATTCTACAATATCCTTAACATTGAATATTAGAAATTTTATTAAAACAAAAAAACTGAATAAGATCTCAAAGTAAAAAAAGTAAAACACAAGAACGAATTAACAGTAAAACGTTTATGAAGAGAGGCGAAGGTCTAGCATATAAATGGCATGAAGGACAAATAAACATAATAATATTCTTCTTTTCCAGAGGAAAAGAATAATATCTGTTTTTTGTTCAGTTTATTTCTATACATATAGTCTCATTAATAAAGCTAGTGTGTGAAAAGTCAAGAGGGAATATAAGCACATTAAACACGAACATTTATATAATATTATGTAGAAAAACGAAAAACGAAAAACGAAAAACGAAAAACGAAAAACGAAAAACGAAAAACGAAAAACGAAAAACGAAAAACATCACCTAAGTAATGCTTTATCCACTTAAGCTTAATGGTTGTTTCGTGTACACACAATTATAATATGCTCATTTAAAAAGGGACTTGGTAACTGGTGAGTTACAAAAAAAACGATAAAACGATTAAACTATTATGAGCTTATTTATGCTCTTTTATTCTTTTCCAAAGGAAAAGATCAGGATTAAGGTTTTATTATTCTTTTGTAACTGGGGTATTTTTAATATTTATTAAACCCGTGCAATTTCCACTACACGAACCATATTTCGACTTAACACCAATCAAAGTCACGCATACGAAGACAACACGCCCAAGTTTTTGGACCAAACTGCCCAAATTTAAAACAGACGCTAGCCAAACTTATTGCACATACTTCTTTCGGCGCCTGACGAGTAGTTAGTACCTATCTGAGATTAGATTCACCGTGCCGTACTTATACACGATTACTAGTAATTCCTATTTCACGCAGTCGAGTTACAGACTACAATCCATTGTTAGTGTATATCCGATTTTGGGGGATTAGCTCAATTTCACAATTTCACATCCTTTTGTAAGGTTTATGTGGCACGTCTATAGCCCACAATATTTAGGCCATGATGACTTGTATTAATCCCTGTTATCATATCCAATATAGCAGGGAACAACTTTATATAAAAAATAAAGTAAGGGTTTACGTTAATTTAATGGTAGTAACCATAGTCTCACGACATTAACTAAAAACAGCCGTGCAACGCTTGTAAAAATATCCTTTTCCCTCCTTTATCTATATCTAAAAAAGATCAAAAAGAGAAAAGCTATATAAATATTCAAATTGTGGTAAGGTTTTTTGCGGATTAACAAATTAAACAACATACTTCACTACTGGTTTCAGAAACGGTCTAATGATTTCAGTTCCAATGTTGCCAAATTACTCTCGAGGTGGAATGCTTACACTTTCATTTATAGAATAAAAAATCTTAAATCTAATCTATGACATTCATCATTTTCTGCTTTGACTACTGGGGTATCTAATCCTGTTCGCGACACAAAGCCTTCGTCCCTCAACGTCAGTTATCACATAAGGGGATGCTTTCGCCTATACCTGTGCCATTATTTTTCATACGAAAAGAGGTATGACAGAATTTCATCTCTACACCAGCAGTACTTTAATACCCCCTCATAAGTAACTCTAGTATATTAGTCCCTATGTAGGCTTGATTTACCGTCTAGGTACCCTTTAAACCTATTAAAGATGAATAACACTAGTCTCCTACGTATTACCGCGACTGCTGGCACGTAATTTGGTCAAGACACATGGGCAGACAATGTCATAATCATAATTCTACCCAGAATTTTATTCAACATAGTCGATATTGCATCAACTATTTGTTGGTGCAATCAGCTATTGCTATACATTCCTCCAAGTTGCTGGTTCAGCCGTTAGGCTATTGACCAATATTCCTCACTGCTGTAATATTCATCGTGGGCTTTCTTCAGGCCCACTGTGATCGATCAACCTTTCAGCTTCGACTACGTATATAAAGCTAGTTAAGCTTTTACCTTAACTACTACAATACACGCGATACACGCTTCTAAGGGCGAAAGCCAGGTTTCTTTGTTATTATAAGGGATCTTTCTCCTTACCCCAAGGCGGTCGTGTTATCTTATACTCACCTGTACACCACTACTAGTTAAATATTAAAACTAGTCGTTCGATTAGCATGTGTCAAGCATTTGGACAGCGTTCACTCAGAGCCATCATCAAACTCAATTATATCTTTTTTTTTATTTTTTTTTCTTATAAGTTATTTTTTGTAACACTATAGTTTTGGAGTAGTAAGCATATACAATGACATACTACTAATATAGTATATTAATGATTACATTAAGTTATATTATCTTATCTTATCTTATCCTATCTTATAGTTTGTTGCGGGGATCTTTAGACGAAATAAGCATCCAATACAATACAATAGGATACAATACAATAGGATAGAATACAACTAACTTACATATTTGTACAGTGTATATACAGGTATATAATTAGACAAACAGACAGAAAGACAGACAGACAGACAGACAGACAGACAGACAGACAGACAGACAGACAGATAACATAATGTAATAATTAGTAGCGATTTTTATTAATTACGATTTTAACTAAGTACACTTATATATTAGGGGCATAACATAGTACAAGGTAAGATTAAATCATAAAAACAATTTATGATTTAACCTTATCTGGATACAAATAAGCCGGTTCCTGTTACTATTTATGAATCTAAAGAAAGGCTAGGTTTAGGATTGATATTTCAATGCTATACAACACTAGAAAAGAAATTTTCCATATATAAATTGTATATTATTTATTTTCTGCTAGAAACCAAGAATTATATCTTTGCACCTTTAGACATTAGATGTTTTTTATAGGGACATATATAACATTTTCATGTACATTTGCATAAACCTAAAAAGCTCTGGACTTCCCTATACCATTTAGTTAAAAACAGCATAAAATAATCTGTATCACAGTAATAATCCTACATAATGCCCATGTATGTATTATATTTATAAACAAAGCATTAATCATTGTTACATAGAAACAATACTAATGTTAAAAAATGCGCATGCTTCCCGCAACAACAAAAGGTATAGTAAACATTTGCTAGTAAACATATATGTTAGTTTTTTCCCCATGACATGTGTTGCGGGAAGCATCCCTGTCTTGCAGATACAGAGCATAATACTACAAGCTTTTTTTTTTGTTTGTGTAACGGTCCTTGAACAATATAAAGCCTATAAACATTAGTGTTATTAAAACTAACACCAATACCACTCTAAGTAATATAAAAGAAAATGTTTTTTGCTTTAAAAATTAAAAAGGTATCCATTGTGCCTTAGTATAGTTATGCTGATTATAGTTTTACAAAAAGGTAAGCTATGTTTTTCTTCTTTTCCAGATCTGGAAAAGATCAGGAAAAGATCATGGTGACTATAATTTGGTTAGAAAAATACGTGTTGTAAATAAACGAACAAATCTAGGTAATATGTATTTTGAAAATACGTATGTCATTACTATAAGTAATATAAAGGCAAATGTTATTTGGTTTAAGAAATAAAAAGGTACTAATTGTGGCATATGAAAATATAAAATATGTTGGTGCTATCATTACTGATATTTGCATCGTAATCTAATTATAGATAATAGGGTTTGGGGAACTTTAAACCAATAATTTAAATATGTATTAATTTATAATATATATAAAGAGTTTATTGCATTAAGTCCCGCTTACATTTTACTGTGTACATTTCGCGTTGCGGGGATCTTTAGACAAAGTAAGCATCCATCACATGAAAAATCCTATTAACATAATAAATAAATACACAAATTAAACGGTTGTTAATCATATTATAACTGAATACTGGCAAAATAAACACACATACCTTAGGATATACTCTAAGATAAATATTACTAATGCTATAATAAATATTGAAGGTATTAAATAAACAAAAAAAAAGTAAACGAAATCGAATTATATAATGTTATCTTTTTATAAAGATTCTTCTCCCGGAAGTTATTAAAGGAAGACCATTGTTAGTAACGTTAAAATTAAGATGACGCCTAGTTTCTTCACCAAATTTAGGATGTATCCAGACACCAACGAAGCCATTATGTATTAATTGTGTATAAACGTTAGCATAAGTAGGATTGTGTGAAGTAAAGTAAGTATGACCAAACCTGATACACCTTATATTAACACCATTATGATTATAGGCCACCACAGGGCGGAAATTAAGACCCTGATACAATAGACTTAAATTAGTACATGTAAGATCTAGAGTGTCATAAATAAGTACGCTTGTGTTATTTTGTAGGTTTATGTATTGCATATTAATGGTAATTTCCTGCGCCTTTCTTTGTCTTTTAGCTGTTGTAACAGGTTCCGGATTTACACCGGCACGATTAGGACTTCGGTCCTTACGCTTATTATTGGTTACATTAGAAACCTCCTTTGAATTAGGCACTGACAAATCACTAGTATTGTTGGGTTTATTTATAGGAGTGAAGGAACTAGCAGATAACACAGGCTTATATAACAAATTGAAAACATCAAATATTACTATTTTAAACATCACTACTTTAAGAACATTTACGTCTGTAAATTTTAAGTCAACTGTGAGGTGTGTCATGATATATTTAAGTGATTCCAGCCCTGGTATCAAATGTTCTTTTACTAAAATGCTGCTATATTTAAGATAAATAAAATTATTATAAAGATTGCCCATGTTACCTTGACTTATATGAGTCTTTAAAATATTATCCACAAGATGAGGTGGAATACTTTTAACTATGACTGATAGTAAACCACATATACTATATATACCGTTTGTTAAATAAGTAAAAATAGGAACACATAAGCTGGTTAAATCCGGGAAGAATAAGCTCGGTCCGACCGCAAAAGGTAGGTTTCAAACAGTCGGGTACAATATTCGTGGGATTTCTAAAAGCATATCTAGAGAAAAAGCTGAACGAAGGGGAACAGTACCTAAATGTTGAAAATTAGGCTGACTATTGTGTAAAACTACCTTTATTAAACTATTTAATGTACTAAAAAAAGTTTTTAGCCTTGTTATTATCATTATTATCATTGTATTTCTCATTATTATCATTGTCATTGTCTAGTGTAAGTCTAAGGCGTCCTTAACATATGAAGATGTTAACACTACAAACACTTGCGCTTGTATGAATGCAATTCCTAGCTCCAGTCCCGAAAATGCTATAATAAATGCTAAAGGTATTAAACCCACAAAAAAGTAGATAAACCCTGAAGTCATAATGTTATAAGCAAATCCACTTAATATATTTAACAACATGTGACCACTTAATATGTTAGCTGCCAGTCTAAGACCTAATGACACATTTCTAGCCAGGTATGAGATAAACTCTATTAATACCAATAAAGATAATAAAGCTAAAGGACAACCTGCAGGTACAAATAGAGAGAAAAATCTTAAACCATGTTTTTGGAAGCCTAAAATAGTAGCTCCTAAAACTACTGTAAAACTAATAAAAAATGTTAAAATAAAGTGTGAGGTAGAAGCAAAACTGTATGGTACCATACCTATTAAGTTATTAATTAAGATAAATGTAAACAGAGCGTAAATAAAAGGAAAATACACTTGTCCTTTCTTTGCGTTTATTTGGTTTATAACTATACTATGTATAGTAGCATAAATTGACTCTTGACTTATGGATCAGTTATTAGCTACTACTTTATTGTAATTAGTGGCAACAAGATTTATAGTTAAAGTAATAAATGCAGCAACTGTTAAGTAAAGTCCTATGTTAGTTAAAGATATATGTAAATTAGCTAGAATGGGAGCATCTAAGCTTAAAAGATTTATTATCTCAAATTGGTCTAAAGGACTTGATATTATATGCGAGTAGAAATTATTCATATTAGAATTTGATATTAGCCTTGATTTATATACAAGAAGAAAACAAAGGTCAAAAATTTAGCCTTATAAATAAATTATTAAAACTTTATGTAGATAATGCTAATAAAAGTAATACTGTTAAAGTACCAAAGCTAAGCATACCTATGAAGTAAGGTGGAGTATATAGTTATATAAATTTTAGATCTTTACCTTTTGCCTAATTTAACTATACGTTATAATTGCTTTACTTTTTTTATAATAGGAAAATATTGCTAGATATAATTTCAAAATTGTATAAGATACATGGCAGTAATATAATAAAAGCTATTACTAATGGCAACAGTATGGTTCAACAAAATGACATCAACTGATCGTAACGTATCCTAGGAAAGGAAGCTCTTGCTCATATAAAAATAAATATCATTATACAAGCTTTTAGCCCTAATGTTAAACCATATACCAACCCTTCTATTAAAGGATTAGATAACAAAGTTTCATAATCAGAGTTTGTGATACTGATATATAGGTAATAATCTATCTCCTTAGTTAGATAAACAAGATACGTAATATTAATCAGATAACCACCTAGAAACAATATACTTGTTAATATACAGATAAGAACAATACTAGCGTATTCAGCTAAAAAGAAAAATACAAAAATAACCGCAGCATGTTCTGTCATAAAACCACTAACTAGTTCAGATTCCAATCTTAATATGGGAATATATTATAAAAATGTGATATAACTTATTTATTGTATACATTAAAACGATATATTTTATTGTATACAATACTTGAATTTAAATACTTACCAACTGTTACTTTACATATGTTTAAATGTTTAGCTAATTCAACATTGTTTTTGAATTCTGAAATCAAACTATCATTTAAATCATAAATACCTACTCCATTAAGATGCTTAATCATCTTATTACTTATCTTTTGTTTAGTAATTTAACTATGTTGTTTCCCGAACATAGGATTCAAGATACCAGGTTTACTAATTAACTTAAACACGCTATCTTTGTGTTTTTATCATACATAGGGTGATTAGATTTATCTTCAAATCTATTAAGCATTTTTAACTTTGCTTTGTCAGTATCTTCATAGCCAGTTAGACTTGTTGCCGTTCTCATAAAATTATACAACCCATGGAAGGGATATTTTTCAATGTAACTTGTTTCTAAATCTGTTAAAGCTTTATGACTAACAACTTTACTATCATATGTAAAATATTCATATACACAAAAATTGAATTTATCTAAGCCATGATTTACTATGGCATTTTGTAATACTATATTTGATTTCTTATTTGAAAGATGTTCAATAAGTCTTAAACACAAGTTTTTAGCACTACCTATATAACGCTTATCCTTAATAGTATTAACAAAATAGTAAATACCTGCTTTGTTTATTAATAATGCACTATATGACAAAAATATATCATTGTTGTATAATATATAGAATACTTTTATAGGTACTGGTAAAGGTGAACAAGCTGAGAATGAAGTTAAAGATGAAGTAGAGTAGTTTTTTTGTAAAGTTGTTAAATGTATATACTTTTTCTATTAGGCACATAATTCAGACCCATATATTATTCTTATGTTCACACACAAGGTTGGACTATATCTTATTAAATAACATAAATGTATATTTAATGATCGCGTGTAGTCTCTAAGGATCCTACTAGGATATGTTAATATCTTTTGGTTTCCTGCTGATTGTCCTATACATTAATGGATTACACCTTTTTAGTATATAGCTTAAGCACTGTAAATATAGGGGTTTCCAGCATATAGCGATCTTTAAGGAGACCAAATCGTACTGTGTTTAGTAAATAGCCTCCGCTAAATCAAAAGGAGCTCTATTTGTTTCTGCTATAGATCCTATAAAGAATATTATAAATATAGGTAATAAAGGTATAACATACCAAATTGCTTTTTGTGATTCTACATTAACAGTTAAGCTTAAGCTACCTGATAGCAATATTACAAGTAAAATAGCCGAGCTTAAAATTAGTTCGTAGCTAATTAGTTGAGCTGTACTCCTTAATGACCCTAAAAAGGCGTATTTAGAGTTAGCAGATCAACCCGCTAATAATATACCGTAAGTTGATAAGGATGAAACTGCTAGCATATATAGTATACCTAGATCAAAGTCTGATATGGCTAAACCCGGACCGTATGGTACAACAGAAAATCCTAATAAGGAAAAGATTAAGGTAATAACAGGGCCAAGAAAAAAAAGAGTTAAGTTTGCCTGTGTAGGGGACACATATTCCTTTAATAAGAGTTTTAAGGCATCCGCAAACGCTTGCAGAAGACCATAATATCCTACTATGTTGGGACCTAACCTTCTTTGCATACTAGCCATGGTTTTTCTTTCGGCAACTGTAACAAATGCTACGGTTAACAACACAGGAACAGTTACAATTAGAACTTCTACAATAGATACAATGATGGGTAAATATAACATAACGCAATAATACAGTGCCTGGCTTTTTATCTGATAAAGAAAGGGTAAATAGTCTATAACTTTTTAAGTGTTAAGACCATAAATTGCTTTTAGACATGGTTTATAAAATAAAAGCCAAGTATAATATAAAATGAATTTCTACCTTTGCTTATGCCTATGCATGCATATATATATATATGCACAAATTACATATAACTAATCTAAAAAAACCAAAAAAAAACTAGTGTAATAATGGGACCAAGATAAAAAAGAATTAAGCTTGCCCGTGTAGGGGACACATATTCCTTTAATAAGAGCATTAAGGCATCTGCAAACACTAGCATAAGACCATAATACCCTATGATGTTGTAACTTAGTTTTAAAGTTAAAAGTTGCCTTTACACATGATTTATTAAATAAAACCTAATAAACAAAATGCTAAGATAATAATAGCCCCTATAAAAAAAAATAATTAAGTTTGCCTGTGTAGGGGACACATATCCCCTTAATAATAGCATAAAAGAATTTAGCCAGCTAAATGCACGAATTAGATTTATATAACATATATAAGAATTCTTATCTAAGATTTGAACTTAGATCCAAATATTAGGAATATTCTGCTCTACCATTGAGCTAATAAGAATAGAGTAACTTAGTGTTTTGTATTACAATGCAATGGGCCCATTATATATAAATAACATTGCAAATTAACTGTAGATTTAATTATAGCTGCTTATCGTGCAATAAAACAGGATAATTATAAATGGAGATAAGCACGACTTATAGTTTATATATAGATTAACCATTGCTTATTAAGTTTGCGTTTTAAGGATACGCAGGAATCGAACCCATTATATAAGACCTGCAATCAAACTGTACCACCTCGTACTTCATATCCCTTAGTTTGTCTAATTAAAATACAAAACCTAATATCAATGTTATGATTTATATATATATATATATATGTAACGGCTAAACTGTAAATGTTACACCTAAACGTGTGTTTATATATTCGGCATAGTAAGATAATAAAAACAACATGTATATATATATATAATACCTTTGAAGTGATTCGAACACTTACTTAAGATTTCACTAAGGTAAAAGGAATGTGAAACTTCTCGCTCTTGCCATTAAGCTACAAAGGTTATATATTACTACCTATGTTGCGAAGCGTCCAACACTAGCGTATTATAACTAGAAATATACGTATTTTCATGTTGCAGATAACATGTATTCTTATCTAGGATTCGAACCTAAATCCAAATATTAGAAGTATTCTGCTCTACCATTGAGCTAATAAGAATAGCTTTATATAAAAATGTCTAATTTTTTGCATAAAACCTAGATACATATAAGTAATTTCGATACAAAGGATAACATAAAATATAAATGCTGCATAATATTACTGTTTATCTGTATGATTTTTTCAATTTTGTAAAAAGTAGACATGTAAAATATAGTATAGCAGTAAAAGGCTTTAATAACTTATTATTATTATAATAAGTGTAAATCATTTATTGTTCTTGTAATCAAGAAACAAAGTTTTCTATAGACACAGACTCTATAACGATGGGCATTGAACTATGCAGTATACCACAAATCTCTGAACAAATAAATGAATGAATATACCTAAGGTTTAGGCAAAGTGAAATATATAGAAATGGTGAGAATTCTGCATAAGATGAAAAAAGTGAAAATTAAAGATGATGCTTTGCATACACAGCAATCGCAATAAAGATGAAAAAAGTTACTATTCGTTACCTGCATCAGAAGAATTATTTTCCTCATTAACATGACTATTATGGTAATGAGCGTGAAGATTCTTTTGGTGAACATGAAATGCGGTGATTTATTGTTCCCTTGTAAGTGGCTTATTACTAGCCTCATTTTCTTCTGGTATTTATATAGATTCATATTCAGATTCACGAAGATCTAGATCTGCCTCACTAAACTCAACTGGACCAAAAAAGCCAAATCAGCTATCTCTCGTGTAGAAAGGTTTTGATTGTGAGTCATCAGGATATAATTCTACATAATCAGGGGAAGCCTCTATTTCTCTGTCCAGATCCTCTAAGTATCTATCCAGATCCTCACGCTTTCTTTCATCAGTTATTGCGTCTGGCATATCTAGATATGACTTAATATAAAAATCTCCACCATATATCATACTTAAAACATATAAAACAATTATTACAAAACCTACAAAAAATGGTCAATAATCTTTAATAAATTTAAATGTAGTAGAGTTTAAAAATTTAGTATATAAAGAATATGATGGAGGTTCAATCTTAACTCAAGGATTTACACTGTCGTGTTTTTTATACTTAAAGGTTAACCCTTTATAAACTTCACCTTTTACAAGACTTCTATTTATAGATTTACGATCTAACTTTATAGCCTTAGTTTCGTAATACCTAACTGTATCCATAATACTGAAAAAAACTTTTTCAGTATTATCAGAGATAAATTTTACAATTATACCTTTATTTTTTTTATTATCCTCTTTCTTGGGTTCAACAACTACTTTGTTTTTGTATTCCTCCATTAAAAGGTCTAGCTGAAGCTTCAGCTTTTCATAATCAAAATTAACAGGTAAAGATTTTTCTTGATATTTACAAAAAAAATTATAAAATTCCCTACCTTCCTTAATACGTTTAGATAAAGTATCTCTTTTCATGGTCAAGCCAAGAGATCTTAAGTATAACACACAATTTTTTAAAGAATCAAATTCTAAACTACTATTACCTTGAGAAGGGTCTACCAATATATTTCCTTCTTTAATTTCAAGGACCACAGTTTTTCTTTTCCGAGTACCTAAGTTATATAGAGCTCTACGTTCTTTATTCATAACATTTAAAAGCTCACGGCTAGTCAAGTTACTAGGAACAGTTGAATCTATAGGGAAACTTAATAAGATAAAAGAACCCATATAAGGTATTTTAGTATCCAGATATTTACTACAAGAAGATTGATGAATACCTAAGACCCTTTTTAAATTAATTTGTGATGGAGCGTGATAATAGAGAATAGTACAAGACAAATCATATACATATATAGAATTACCCGTTTGAGGTCCAAAGTTAACAACTCTCAATGTGTTTAAATCATACTTTTTATCTAATAACATATATTGTTCTAGAAGTAAGGAGTCTGTAATTTTAAATTCATCTATATCTAGTTTATATATTTTTAGCTTAAAAGCACTAAAACCATCCTTATTAAGAAGAGGTAAAAATTTACCATCAACACAGCTAGTGTTGTTATTAAAATAATATTCCATACGACGCCTAAGAAGATTAGATGAACCAACATACATTGATCCCGAAGCTATATGAATAAAAACATATACTCCTGCAAATCCACTATATTTAGACTTACCGACCAAACTATCAAAAAGACTTTTACTATCTTTAGTAATAGGAAGATTAAACTCCTCTCCCTTAATTTTTAATAAAGCTTCTAGTTTTAGGGGAGTAATAGATACTTTTTGATTTTTAAGTATACTATTTATAACTAAACTAGTGATAATATTACCGCTGCGTATGTGTTCTAAAGCTAACCTTTCAGGGCTGTAAACTAAATGAGTGTAGTTTCTTGCAGCTAAACAATTGAAATAGCCCCCTAGTAACATATTATTATTATTATTATTATGGACAGGTGTAAATATGTTAAACTGCAACCTTTTTTTTAATAAAGGCGTTACTGTTCTTGTAATCAAGAAACAAATTTCTCGATTGAAACGGACTCTATTACGATAGGCATAGAACTGTGGAGGATACCACAGATTTCTGAACATTGCGAATCTACCACTAATTAACCCGTATTTTGGTTAAAAAGGGTACTTATCCCTAAGCATAAATAGCAATATTTATACCCTTTTAACAAAAAACATTACACGTATAAGCGGTTTTTCTGCATCTTTTCAGGTGGGGTCTGACTATATCTTAAGCTTGTGCCAACCAACATTTAGTCGATGAACAGCACACCATTTTACGTTTAATAATTATAAAAGGTGCTTGGCTGCGGATTGCCCATTTTCTTGATTATACAAGTCATCAATTTCGATTTTACCATACCACGAGTCATTACCTGTGCCACCAAAATATTACTACTCTGGCTTGGTTGAAATTGCTTTAGGGGTTTCCCGTCAATTTGATGGTTTTAAGCCAAAGGTTCACTTTGACTATGGCCTCAGACCATAAAAAGTTCCTTCTCTATTAATCATAACAGAAACTTGATTTAATCTTCCAGGATAAGCGTCACACTTAATACCTAAAGCAGGGCAAGCAAAAGAATGTATTACATCGGCACCTGTTACAATAAATCTTACATGAGTTAGTTCAGGTATAATAAGTCTGTTATCTACTTCTAACATTCTAAGCGCACCGTCTTCTAAATCAGATTCTGGCACTAGGTATGAATCAAATTCAATAAATTCATCATCGCTGTTTAAAAAATCAGGGTATTGGTAACTCCAGTATCATTGATGCCCTTCTGCTAATATTGCCATTGCTGGATCACTTACTTCGTCCATCAGATACAATAATTTAAAAGATGGAAAAGCAATTAATATTAATATTAAGGCAGGAGTAATAGTTCAAATCAATTCAATTAATGTACCGTGACTTAAATATTTATGTGAAATAGGCGCTTCTGTATTAGTATAGTTTTTAACTATTGAAATTAAAAGTCACCCTACTCCAAATAAAATTATAACTAAATAGAATAAAATATTATCGTGTAATTCTACTAAACCTTCCATTTGTGGTGTTGCACTATCCTGAAAATAAATACCTCAAGGTCTAGGCGCATCGCAGTGTGCAACTGAAGGAGTTAAAACACTTATATCCATATTTATAAACAAGAGTAATAAAGTAAAAGTTGTAACAAAAAGACTTATACCCAGTAAAACAAGCATTAAAAATTTAAGACCAATGGTTCTACTAGCTTGGTTTCTGTTAGCTTTATTAGTTTTGCTTGATTCAGGAGCAAAAGTAGCACTACCACCACCTCCTTTTTTATTATTACCGTCATTGTTATCGTTATCCTCACGTTTACGCTTATTAGTTGGGATTGCTTCACCTACATTTGGTTTTCTTAATTCTTTAGATCAGTCTGTTTCGCTATCATTTACGATACCAACTTTATGTTTAGCTATACATAAATCATCTATGTCTGAATTTCGTAGTATTTTTCCAGAATAATCTGGTTCAAAATAACCAGAAATGCCGCCGCCTGCATTTTTATGTCATACATAATTTTGTCCATTTGCTGGATCCTGACACTGTAAATCATGTCCTTGGTTAGGAATTATACGTGTTCAACCCAAGATTTCTTGAACCTGAAGAGGATATAAACACTTAACTATTGTTGAATATGTTGTCACTTGTGTATTATAGTAAGCTACACCTTTTTTACTTGCTAATTCGATTAAACTGTTCTCAAGTAAACTAATTAAAGGAACTATAATTAAGAAATGCGCAAAGTAAATAACTGTAGATATTTGCCCAAATTCTATAAATGGAGATTCTACGTGTTTAGCACCTAATTCCATCAAGATTAAGAAATTACCTACAAATATGAAAAAAGCTGCCTTACTTATAGGTCTAAATTGTATACCTCTAGATCTAGAAAGATCGGTGAAGGGCATAACTAATAATATTAAAATAGCAGAAAACATAGCAATAACACCTAGTAACTTGTTAGGTATAGATCTAAGTATAGCGTAAAATGGTAAAAGATCAAAAAAATTTTAACATGCGAATTACTATTGTACAAGTATACAATGATTAAAACGCAATTGACAGGCTTATAAACCAAGCTTATATAACATTTCTTTTATGAAAAACGGAGCTACTAATAATCTCAAATTTTCCATAGATTCTTTAAATATATAAATACGGGGTTTATTGTCCCTGTTATAATGTATAGAACATTTAAGTTTAAATTTATCTTGTAGAGTAAACATAAGCTTGTCTGTATCTACACTAGAAAAAGCATAAACACTAAGATGTAAGCCATCTCCATGACGACTTCCGTCGTCCATTATTCAAAAGGCTAGTCCTCTAGCAGTCAAAATATTATAGATAGTTTCTGGCACCTTTTTTACATTTAAAATATAAAACATTTCTCTATATACATTAAAACAAGGGAGTTGCATAGTTGTGAAAGATATAGCACTATATGTTTTTTTAGTCCTATTGTCTCTAACTATTCTAGTCTGGGGCACGTAACCACTAACACAGAAAGGCTTAAATATACTATACACATAGTTAAAATACTCCTTGTGTGCTATGGCAGTTTGAGCATACACCAATCTAGAGTTTCCAGTAAGAGATCTTTTTACTATGTGACCGTCACCGAGCATAATACCCACCAATATATCCTTTATATCATAGGGTAAAGTTATGACAACTCTTTCAGCAGAAGATAAACGTGTAATACCTTTTGTAGAACGACCCACATAAAGCAATAAACCAGTCCATAAAAAAATATTGAGTATATGATGGTGTTTATAAATATATACATATATTTATCCATCGTATCACTACAATGATTGGACTATATCTTCATTATAAAAATTATTAATGATAATTTTTATTATGTCTTGCGTGTAGTCTCTGAAGACCCTATTAAGTAGTAAATTATTAGGTTTCCTGCTGATTGTCTAGGTATACTAGAGTTTCCAGCAATTGGCAAGATTAAGTGACATCTTTTTTATCACTCGGGAACTATAGCTGGAGGTGTTTGCATTGGATTAGCCATTACGTAATTTTCACTATCTCCTAATAAATTAGGCATGAAAAATACAAATAGTGATAACACTAAAATAAATATAAAGATAGTAATTAGATCTTTAAAAATAAAATAAGGGGCAAATGGTAATCTATCATAATTACCTGATACACCCAATGGATTACCTGAACCTGCACTATCATGTAATGCAATTAGATGCATTAAAGCTAAAGCAGCTAATACAAAAGGTAAAACAAAATGTAAGGCAAAAAATCTATTTAATGTGGCATTGTTTACTGAACAAATTTGTTGATAGCCCCATTTATCTTTTTCATACTAGATATATTCCTTACATCTATCTAATATAAGACAAATATACAAGTAATTTAAAAACAAACTCTCGCTATACTCAATATATCTCTATATTGTTCGGACTATATCATAATCTTATCTAATTTAGTACATATTTGGTATTTTTATTTTATCAGCATATCTAATAATGCCGCGAAGCTGTTTAATTCAAAGTAAATATTGAAGTTTCTTATTACCCAGTAATTTTACAGGGGCTTTATTCATAAACTTAATTACATTTGCTATAGATCTAACACTTGTAACTTTCAACTTAGAGTTATTAGTTTTATCTAAAAAAACCTTAGGTGTTAAGGATAAGTATTTACGAATAGCTGAAATTAGTGTATGACCATTAGTTTGACTAATATCAAAACTGGCAACTAAGTAACTAGTCTTTTTACTTAACCTGTATACACTAAAACAACCTTCGGCCTCAATAAATCCAACTAACCATGCTGAAAAATAAGGTGCATTTAATATGGATTCTATAGAATTTATAGGCTTACTAGGACGAAGATAGGTAGTTATCTCACTAAATAAAACCATATTTGATAAAAGTATGCATTTTAATCTAAGGTAGTCATATTGTTTATTGGAAAGTAAAGGATATTTATCAAATATAGGCAGCACAAAGTTTATTAAATGATCTTTTTTTCTCACTCTTAAGTACACCATTTTTATCTCTTTTCTTTGCCTAAACCCTACAATACCTACACCTAACAAGTTTTTTATTTTGTAAATAAGCTGAACATCTATTATACTCAATTCTATTCCCATTTCACATTGAAAATATTCTCCTTTTTTCGTTACAGTAAAAAACCCGTCACCTTCAAATAAACCTACCAAATACGCAAAACTAAGATTTTTTGCGTTTAGTCTCTGAGAGGCTTCGACTCATGTTGATACGTGTCTAACCCCTGCTGGTTGTCCCCATGCCTTTGGCTTTTTCACACGAATGTAAACACACGCGTATCCAAAAACTATAGGGGATATTCTAGCATTAAGCAAAATTTGCTGAGCAACATCACTGTTACTAGGCTCTTCAATTAATAATTGACTCAAGCCACCTCAGATAAACTCAACTATATCTTGTCCAACTCAAGGTATGGCACTCATAAGACTAGTAATAACTGTTGCCAAATCTTTAATTTACTTATTCTAGTTATGTCATTTGCACGACAGTTTAAATGTATAACCCTATGTGTTTAAAATAAGCAAACCCTGTAATATATACTTATTTATTATAAGTATATATCCTTGTGTTTAATAACAATTAAAAAAGATCCCGACTGTACATTAAGCAACATTTCAGTCACCCACCAGTGGACCAGTCTGTAGCGACATTTTACTCTGCCGACGGTCTTGATGCTAAACAAACATTTTTAACCGTTTTCACTAGCATTGCTGCATATTATTTTATATAAGTATTAAGTAAATATTGCCTCATATTAATATGCAACTATGTATAACTATTGTAATATGTGACCAACAACAAAAAATATGTACTTTTAGTATATAACTTATTTCAAAGCAACTACAAACTTAATACCAAGTATTGCTTGTTCATCTTCCTCAATTTGCACAATCTCCAAATCTGAACCATCCAACAATGCGTCAAGCCAAACCTCGCTCTTCCCCACTTGTATGAATTCATCCTTGATGTGCTTAGGAATGAATTCAGATTTGATGTTTTTGTGGTCGAATTCCTCCTTAATGCACTTCTGGATTTCTTCTTTGAACTTGTCACTTGCTCTCTTGAGACGAGCGCGCCTTTCCCTTTTTTCCCACGCGATACGTTTAAACGCCTCAGCCATTAAAACCAGTTCTTCCACTTGGTTCTTACTGAGATTGCTCGGACCCCGGCGAAACTGTTTACCCACACGTCTCACACTAGGTCTTGCTGGCAAGTTGTCAGAATTGTAACATGCTGAAATAAAAGTTTACTAACCTTTGTTGGCAGTACCAGATCGAGCAGACAGTTGACCACCAAAGGCAGTAGACGAGTAGCGAGGTGATGATACCATTGTTGTATCACAGGCAACACTGGGGCTAACGGTCTCCGGAGAGGAATATTCACCAAAAAGCCCGCCTCGTTGACTCATATCTGGTAGCCCGCCTCCTTGACTCATATCTGGTAGCCGGCCTCCTTGAGCCATATCTGGTAGCGGTTGTTGCGATGACGGTGTTGAATAAGCCATAACTAAACGTTAAAAGTATTTTTGAAAGTGGTGGCTTATGATGTATGATTGGGCAGTACTGATGAAGAGAGCAGTAGTGATGAAGAGAGCAAAAGTGATGAAGAGAGCAGTCTTTAGTATTACATCCCTGATGCGAGATCATGTAATCCGAAATCCAGACTCTTAAGTTGGCATATCGTAAAAGCAAACTCTACCCTATCAAAGCGCACACGTGCCCCTTGATGTCGTAATTGAGGCATTTGTATTTTGTCATGTGCCCCAAAACAGAAAGTCAACAACATCGATCGCTGCAAGGAGATAGGATATATGTAAGGATGCCTATGCATGTGACTGCTGTCTAATGCCATAAAAGTTTGTCAGCCTGTTAAATCACTCAGTTCTTATCTTTCACTCCTATCTATGACGCGCACACTCAGACCCTTGCATGTGCCAATATCTGGCACATTGTTGGGACCCAATCAATCCAGCCATGTGACACTTGCCAAGATTTTGAGGCGTCATACATTGTGAATGTGACTACTAAAGTCTAAAGCTAAAAGGGCCAGAATGCGAGATCTGCTTCCATTGCGCTTATATTTGATCACACCTTGCGTCATAAATGCCTCATTTTCGCTCAACAGATGTTTTCACCAATGGCTGCACACACATTCTTATCTATGACAAATACATGAGGCATTTATGACGAGTTGTATATGATACATTGTTAAATCCGAAAGCCGAAACAGCGATATATCCGTTAAATGCGATTATACCCGGCTGTTGCCTGGCTTGCCAACGCTATATAATTTCACAAAATCCTCCCTTCAATTAACATTCCATCAAGTTGACAATCAAGCATTACCCTTACTAGCAAACTATCACTTAACACCACAAACAACCAAATTAAACACACTCCAAGTCAATTCAAATCACAATTCAAGTCAATCCTCATCACACTTCTAGTCAAATCACATCATCATGGCTAGCCAAACCTACAGAAACATTAAAGCCATAGACAAAGCAATCGAGGTTATGTTGAATGAAACAGAAGGAAGAACCGAAGACAAAGTGGGTCGATACGTGACAGCCTTTCTTGCCTATTACTTTCCAGTAACAGAAGGCTGGACAATTGTTCCCGAATCCATAACTCCTGACAAGAAAATTCCGGATCTGGTTGTCGAGCGATGCACCGACGACGGATTCGTTCCACATATGTATGTGGAACTCAAGTCAAAAGTGTCCAGCTCCAGCATGCCAAAAGCAATTCAGCAGCTCGCTACTGCTGTGTTCTTGCAATTCGGAGATGGGGTTCTCAATGAGGGATTTCTGGTTGTTGTTCGCGGTTCCAAGATTGCATTTTTGGAATACATTGCCTACTTGGACATGGGCGAGAAAAAACACTTTTGTCGTACAATACCCTTCAACCGACCTTACTCTGGAACTCTTGTACAACCGGATCGTCCAACATACCAAGGAGAAGCTAGATACAAATTCCCTGACGTCACTAAAGACACTTATGTTTTGGATGTTGCAAAGGATTACCTAAAAGTACATGAGGTCATTACTTGGGTGAAACGCAATAAGCCAAGGGATCTCAGTGGTTTGATCTCCGATGATGGTTACCTATGCTCTCCCATGACCTCCCGCGTTACTTCCGCCCAAGGGCCACACGGTATTCAACCAAGTAGAAAGTACATATCTGGGCCATCACCAGTACCGCGCCTATTTTCAGGCAATGAGCAAATTCAGGTCAAGAAGACAAGAGACAAACAAACACTTTCGGCCGACCCTTTGTGCCCCTTTGAGTTAGCTGACGGAGAAAAAAGCATTTTGTATTCATACCCCGGGAGCAGATCCTTTTCCATCATGGAGGAAGATGACGGCTAAGATGTGCAGATGTATTGATCAACAAGATGTTTTTATAAAAGGTGGATTGCTGCAGAGTGAATGTATCTGGTTGCAGCATGGAGAATTTGTTGTTTTGTAGCTATCGCTATCTCATGGTATTTTAACACAATATTTTTTTTTTTAGTTATACATTTGAGGCAAACAATTTACCTCATAATGACATTTGCCCATACGGTAAAACGTACAAGTATACTTAATATAAACTGTAAGTTATTTATAAAAAGCTAGAATAACTTTGAATTCGTATATTCTATTAGTCTATGATAACTAAATACCCCGACTGTGCATTAAGCATCATTTCAGACACCCATCAGTGACCCAGTCTGTCGCGGTCATTATAATAACCGACGATCTCTAACATGATAATATAGCCGGCTATATAGTTAACTTTACACTATATACCAATATTAAAAGTTCTTTGATCGTACCACTAATATCGCCTAAGAAATATATTTCTTAAATAACCCTGTCGGGCTATTCCACTTTAATTTTTATTTTTTTTATAAAATTGCATAAAAATTTGTACTCATGGGACTATGGTTTAAATTAAACAACTATTGTGCGGAGCAAGACAAACAACAATTAAATTTGTAGAAAAAGAGCAATTAAATAAACAATTCAGGTTAAGATGTAATTTTATTTTGTTAAAAATTTAACAATTCAACGTTTTTTTAGTATTTTTTTAGGTGTGTTCATAGCTCTTCATATAGTTTTTACACTACACCTCAATGATTCAGCTCCTGCCGTAATACTAGGGTATTCACCATATACCGTTCTATCTAAATTGTACAGTATTATGGGTTTATAAGATTTTTCCATGTTAGCTAAACTTTCTTTGGAGTATACAGGCTTTTTACGAGTTAAAGCAGCTGCTTTAATATTTGCCTTGTGTTGCTCGCTCATTATTTTACCTCTATATAAATCACTTATTTTTAAACGACGTTCTGGGCTATAATTTTCTACCATTTTTATTCTCGTTATTTCGGAGTGCTTGTAGCCAAAAGTGTTTCCAGCTTCAGTCACTATATTATAATCAGGTAATAAAGATTTCAAGTAATAATCCTCTAAGTTTAGCAGTTCCTTATTATTTTCTTTAGTAACAACTTTAGGAAATACATGTAATATCATAAAAGCAAAATTGTATATCCCATACTTTTTTACCGCAGCTTTTACTATCTTGCTACCAGTAAAATTAAATAAATGCTTACGCAATCTAGCGTTGAATTTGTTTGTGGAAGCAGATCCTACGTAACAGCTTAAGTTAATTTTATTTAAAATTAGATAAACACCGGCTATGTTCTTAGTTTCGTATAACACTTTATTTTGAGTTGACTTTTCATTTAAACTTTCATAAACGTGTACAGGTTTAAGGTTATTCCCATTTAGAAAATCTGTAACATCTATAGAATACTCTTGTAGATAATTATCATCATTTAATTCTTTTGGGGTTATACTTAATGACCTAGAAGAAGTAGAGAAATGTTTTACACCGCCTTTACCAGAAAAGGATGTAGCCGACATAGTACTTAATATTTTGCTTGTTGAGACAAAGCCTATGCAGGACATAACCTGTTTAGAATTTACTTTTTTTCATTGTTTTTTATTGTTGTTATTTATTTTATTCTTTTTATTTAATTTATACCATTTTGGGCTATTTAAAAAACCCAGGAAGGCTGTCTAAGCTTCGACTAACTATATCCATATAACATCTGTATAGCGTCCCTGTACTTTATCAATATATTAGTCCCCGATATCGCCCAATATCTTTATAATATATCTCAACTAAAGCCTTGTGTAACCCTAAAGTTAGAAACTTACGACTGTACATTAGACATCGTTTCAGATACCCACTAGTGACCCAGTCTGTAGCGATTTTGTATTAAACCGACGGTCTATACTTAGATGTAAAGTGTTTAACCGTTTTCACAAGTGTTGCCAGATAGTATTGTTATACTACCCTATAACCCTGTCAGGTTATACTACTTAAACCCATGTTTGAACACTATGCACGGGTGGTGTATTTTTAAATACATATTACATACACTATACTTTTAAGTAAGACTTTGATTTTTATTTTCATGTTTAATAATTAAAATTTATAACCAATAAATTTATAGTTCATTTCTTTAATAATATAAGGTTTAACTATTGTAACTAAACTAGCCATAGATTGTTTTCATATACTAATCCTCCACTCATCAGTTGTACCTGTTTTCACAACCGAACACTTAAGACTAAATTTATTATTTAAAATTTCACATAACATCTTACATTCTTCATATGTGAAGCTGTTAGTTGCTAATGAAATTCCCTGTTTGATTTGTCTAGAACCATCTTGCATTATTCAATGAGCTAGACCTGCGGGTGTTATATATTCACCTATTCAACAAGGAACTCTTTTCACGTTAACACCATTAGAATTTTTATGATAAAAAGAATCATATATCCAAACAAAAGACGTGAAGGTAAATAAACTCAACCTGTAATTAAATCTTGCAGTTGTTTTATCCGTTCTATTATCTACAATAGCATTTGACTTTTTTACTAAACTAGGTGTTATATTTGAACAATAACCTAGTTCGTTAAACAATAATGTAAGATGATGAATATAGGCAGCATTATTAATTGCTTGTTCAATGTTAAACCTTATACTTGGGGAGATTTGACCTTTAATTTTATCAGCTCACCAATCCCCTAATAAACCGCATACTAATATAGATAAAACATCTTTATTGTGAGGACCTATTCTGTATAAAGCTTTAGTTCTAGCTTTACTAAAATTAGATATGTTAATTTTTTTTTCTTGTTTTTTTATTATTGATGAATAAATCTCATAAAAGATTATGTAACAAGCGGGAAAAATAAAGGATCGTGATATTTTATGCATATTAATTTTATTGACATGAGAAATTAACATTCAATTTGGCCACAAATTTTTAATAGCCATCATTAAAATAAAGATAACTGTACCTATTGTTCAAACTAATGTTCTGGGGGCTTTATATGATCCATAGTATAGTCCTCTACCTATGTGTAGATAAACTATAAAGAAAAATGCAGATGCTGTATTTGAATGTAAATATCGTATTAATCACCCATTGTTCACATCACGCATAATATGCTCTACTGAATTAAATGCTTCTAAAACACTAGCGTTATAATGCATTGCTAAAGTTACACCTGTGATTATTTGTATCACTAAACAAAAAGCTAATAATGAACCAAAATTTCATAAAAAACTTATATTTGATGGTTGTGGTGAGTCTATTACGTATGAATTAACTAATTTCAATAAAGGGTGACTTTTGAATATTCTCATTTTAATTTTGTTTATATATATGTTATAGCTTTATTTCTAAAAGTAGTGTAGAAATATGATTGTAAGCTTAATATATCATATTTTTGTATACGTAAAAAATACAATTAAGCCTAAGGATGTTTTAGCAGTTTACATTAACTATAATGTTAAGTTGTGGAATTACCTTCGTAATTATTTTATGTTAGTATATATGTATGTATGTTTGTATATAAAGCCAGAGTATAATATGTAAAGCAACATACAGTGTAGGATAGTGACACTGCATAACTATGGTATATTAACTATTACGATTGCAATAAAAATGTAATTATAATACCTAAACCTAGACATTTAATTATTATCACTAAGCCTGCAGGTGATTATCCATTACCCCTTAAACTAAGATGCTTGACCATTTATAGATTACTGGAACCGAACCAGTGTTTGTGTGAGAATTCTGTTTTGATATGTGACTAATTTTCTTATCTAACATAAATTTATTTCACATGTTTTGCCTTTTAAACTAAGTCCCTTGACATGGCTTATATATCTGTAGCTTATTTAAAGAATAAAAACTATAGTATAAGACCATGAGTCTATAAGTAGCGGATATTGTAAATAGAAATCCTATTACTGATGATTTAAACTAAGAGATTTCTCCGATATATATGACATGTTATCTATGACAACTCAGATATTATTTATAAAAATCTTGGATATATACTTCTGGACTACCTTCGATATAAGAAGAGTAGAAATCACTTAGTTCGTCCTCTGTGTAATAAGGTACAGTTAAGTTATAATCGTAATCTATGTCTTAATTTGTATCTTCACGGATTATTGCTTCACAAAATCAATTTTTAATAAACTTTGTGCCCTTGTTTAAGAGTTAATTTAGTATAATAAAGACTTTCACAATTAATCTCTATGAGTAGACCCGAAATATCAGGATGATGAAGATATATAGGATCTTTTAGTAGTCATACTTGGAATAACACACGCATAGCTTAAGAGTAAATTTTATTACCCTTTTCTTGAAACAAGAACGTGAATTAAGTATGCTTAATTACTGTACAACTAAGTTTATCAGCCTAAACCAATTGAACATACATGTTATATTTAACATGAGCCTCTATGTGTTTAGGCTCCATTATGGAAAGCATTTGTCTACAAGTCTACATAACTGATATCTATTTTAACACCTCCAGCCATGATAAAATTACGATCAGTTATATCCTTTACTATAAAACTTTCAGGTAAAAAACTACCTTGTATGTGAGCCTTATATCCTTGAGTTTTTCTGGGATTATTTGAATTGTAAGGTCTTGCGAATTTGGAACTATAATATAAATTATTTTTATGTTTATGCCTAATTGAGGATCTCGTTAATAAAAGTCTTTTTACTTAACGGCATTAGAATAGTTAAAAATTTACATTTGTTAGTCATGTGACAACACTGGGATTTGTACCCAGATATACTAAAGTTTAGGGCTCCTGATAACTATCTAGGTCTATTACCAGTCAGAAACTAGGTCTAAGAAAAAAGAAATTAATATATTTGCACACTTTTTGCTGCCTAACACCTCTAGTACTTGTTTAGTATATAATAGATTTTGTTGGATCAGGGTTAGTTTGCCTTTTTTATGTATAATATCATTATTATTAAGCATATTATCTAAATATTCAACAATACGTTCATACTTTACTATAATCCATTTAGATGTAGCTCCACTAAAATCAAGAGAAAACAAAGATTCACCACTTTTATTTTTAAGATAATAATTCTCACTATCAAATAAATAGTTTTCAATTTTATTTTGTAACTCAGAATCATGTTTTTCATAATGCAATAATTTTTCTATATCTCTATAACAGCTAGATAGAAAGGACACTCTATCTTTACGCGTCGACGCTGTTATGTTTAAATATCTTTTTGACTGTGTATTAAATCAGGATGAAGATTCTTTAGTTTTAGTAGAATACAATCTGCAGTTAGTACTTAAATGAAACTGTCTTTTACAAGTTTTTGATATTTTTGTACCGGATGTACCACTAGATATTGTTTTATCAGTATTTATATCATTAATAGATTTATCATTTGTATTTTTATTGTTTACATCATTTTCAGATAAGGGAATTACTGATTTAACACCATATTTGGTTACACTGATACTTGATTTATTAGAATAATCAATATAAGGTAAATACCTGTCTTTATCTACGAGACTAAAATCGTTATGTTTAATAGCTTCTAAAGAATTAAGGTTAAACATTGCAAAAATATATGAAGAAAGTCTAAGATCGATAGGTGATAACAGATGTCGTTTAACATTGCTACCACCACTAATTGTTACATTAAAATCAGATTTAAAGTTTCTTATAACTTCAAATCAATTAATTTCATAGAAAATATACAAACATTCTTTGTTTGTAGTAGAATAATTGAAATTAGAACTATTAATTAACAAAGTAAACTTATTAAAAGATATAAAAGATACTTCTAACAATGGATTAACAAAGCTATTATATTGTTCGTCTATATCATCTTGCTCAAGTTTTAGTACATAAAATATGATAAGTCTCTTTAAACCCAGAATTTTTATGTTTCTAATTAAGTTTTCGTAAGATATTATTAATTCTCTATCAGCAAAATAAGTAGATGCTATAATATGATGAGATTTATCATTATCATTAATTTTTGTATATTTAGTATTGGAAAACACTGCATATATAGATCCAGGCGATATGTTTATGTATTTCATTTAAATTGTAATTTAGATGGTAGGTGAAATATAGTTTGATTTTCTTTTACTACCATCACATTTCTACTTGTTGTAGTAAGTCTTACATATTCCTGGTATTTATAGAGCTCATCGGATTTTTGATCTAAATGAAGTTTTAATAGTTGACACTCTATCAAAGCGTATATAAAATATCCTCCTACTCTTGCATAAAAATTGTCATCTTCAATCACTTCCTTGTATTCAGTATTGTTATCCTTAAAATTGGTAAAACTTTTGTTATCCAAACTATCTACGTTTTCTAAATAGCTTTTAAACTTAGAATAAAAATAACGGTTTACAACTCTCGCCCCAAAACTGTTAAAACACATTCTTGATGGTATACCAGGTGTTTGATTATCATCTAATACAACAGACTCATTACTTACGACATACAAAAAATATTGTATTAACATAGATGACACAGTGTCACTTCCCAATTCTAACAGAATTTTATTGAATCATGGAATATATTCTGTTCCGTGTGTTTTAGTATTGCCTAAAAACTTGTCAGGATTTGATAATAAATCATTTATAAGATTTTTATTGTTTGTTATAAGACTATAAGTTTCACTGTTATACATTATCTTGTTACTAGGTTTGTAAGTTTCACTAAATCAATAAATCTTCAATCTCTCTTTGTAACACATCCAAGGACTTAACATTTTTTTTAGCCAAGATACCATCTATTTCTCTATAACATACCTGCAACAACTCTTCCCTATTTCTAACATTATTGTTAGAAGAAAAAGTTGATGATCATCTAACACCTCCAATATTCATATGAATATTATTAAAAGAAAATTTATCTCTACTTAATTTATGTCCTGAATATAAATTACCCTTAATCACATGATAACTATTGTGATTGTATAAGCTTTTCCTATATTCCCAATCCAATATAGATAAACTATTATTAATAGAATTTACTTGACCTCTAAGTGCTTGAGGACCAGTATTAATATTATAGTTATATTTTCTTATGGATTCAACAAACTTTTTTATATCTTCTACAACAAAGAGACAACCATTGATAATACTAAGAGGTTTAATATTACATTCGTTATCTAAGTCCTTAACTAAACTACCATAGTCATCTAATGTACTTAAAACTTCTTTTACAAAAACTTTATATTCCTTATCTAAAGCTAAAGACGTTAAGTGAGACATGTTATCAACATTAACCTGTAGAATTAATCTATTTATTAGTTTAAACACTTCCACATTTGTAAGAGTATAAGGATAACCATCAATATTACCTATAATATTTTCAATGTTCATCGTATCCTTACTAAGAGATAGTTTATCTTTAACATCACTAATATTCAACCTATCCTCAAAAATAGATAAAAAGTCACCAGCTTGTTTATGAACATGATTGTTTACACCACTAAATTTATTTCTAATAGCTATAAAAACCAAGAAAGTATTGTAAAATATATAAGGATAACTGATATAGTTATAAACCAAAACCTTAGAATCCTTATTTAAAACCCTAATCATTACTAGATAAAATTTATTAATCTTTAATGAATTTTCAGAATTACGAAGTTCTCCCGATTCCAAGGAGAAATGTAAAGCTTCATCAATTATGTAGTTACCCAAGGTTAAATTATTACGCGTATCGTGTATAGAATTATTAAAAATTGTCATGTTAGTTTATAAAATTATTTTATTTATGCAATACTAGAATTAAAGGTTCTAGATAAACCTATAAGAGGAAAAAAAAAAAGTATTAAGTAAAACTACTTAACATTATCTATGTCTTGGTCTAGTTCTAAAATTAAGGAATCATGAAATTGTATGTTTTTGTAATTTTAATTTCTCTAAATCATTCAAGAAATCTTGTTTAATTTCTGCTCTAATTCTTGTATTAGGCTTTCAATTAGGTTTAAAATCTCTATATCTACTATAATTATCCCTTTCAGATTCACAAATATATCAAAAAAACCAACGTCTAACAGTATTTCTTATACTATGAGGCATAGAATTACTATTATACGGGTGAGCAATGTTAACATGATTATTATTATTACTGAAAACATTATTGTTATTACTATTATTTTCATTGCGACCAGTAGCCACATTAATAGAAGATTCCCTAGCCTCTCCTACTCCCCCTGAAAGTTTAGTCTCATAATTTACAGCAGGAGGCTGAGAAGGATCAGAAGCCTGATGCGCGTGAGACTGCGAGGCGGAAGAACCAACAAAATAATCTTCAGTTCAAGAATCAGAGTTAGGCGTACAATGAATAACGGTAGAATCAGACACAAACCAAAGCAAAGAAAAAGTAAATATAAGTCAAAAACAACTTATAATGAATAGATATAACAAAGGATAACGAACAGCAAAAAGTTGAACTTTAAGAAAAAGACAACTCAAAATAAAATGAGGATCAATTAATAAAAGATAAAATTTCATAAAAAAAAAAAATATATGTAAATATACAATACTAGATCTACACCAAAAGAGAGGCTCTAGATAAACCTTGTTTAATTAGGTTGCATGCGAAGGAGGTGATATAAAGGGGATAAGTGTTTATATGACATCTGTTACCGGAATTACGCCCACCCGTCGTACGTTAATCACAATCGTCTAACATGACGTCTTCTTATTAAGACTTACCATTCTTCAATAAGATACGGGCATAAGCAACAGTACAAGGGTAAAACTCAAGATACATCCATTTTTGTTAATATAAACATAAAATTATATCAAAAATGCATTCAGATAGACCAAATAACTAATATTACTATCTCTAAATTTAGTACTAGTTATTGTGAAGTCCTCAGCGTATTTATAAGTGCATTACTTATATTTTGATCCGAAGTAACTCCTCTACCAGTACCTTGTGTTAAGGCTTGATCTACGAAGTTACGAAGATTAGGCATACTACTTAATACTCTTACAGTTAGCTGTTTATTACCAGAGTTTTTGAGGTTCTGCAAAATAGCCGCCATATTGCTTGCTGCTGGTTGATTTGTATGTCCTGGACCCGTCTGAAAGCCTGCACCTATTCGATTGGTAGGGTCGGATACATTAATACCTTGTAAAGAAGGTCCACCAGCCCTGATACCATATGTAACAGTGCCATGATTACCTATTTGCATAATACCTACTACTGGTACATGACTAGGCCCATTAACAACAGGAGCGGGAGCGGGAGCGGGAGCGGGAGCGGGAGCAGGTGCAGGAGCGGGAGCAGGAACAGGAGCGGGAGCGGGAACGGGTGCAGGAGCGGGAGCAGGAACGGGAACACCACCGACGTTAGTTGTAGAGGCAAGTACAAGAGTTTTGATACTTACTATAATAGTTCTGATACTCTCAATTAAACCGCTACTTACTATACAATTGGATATAATTACTGTTGCTAGCAATATTCCGTCTAACGTACAATTATATATAAAGGATAATGGTTTAATTTCCTCTAAATGATCACGAACATACAAACCTAGGGATATAATAATGAATGTAGATAAAAAAGATAATAATACATGAATATACTTAGTCTTTTTATTATCGAACTCACGAGTAACATAGCTCCTACAAGCAGTAATTAGACCTAGTAAGAGAGGAGACAAGTACAATCAGTGCAATTCATTTAACATAATTTTTAAAGGGTATGTAAAACTAATTAGTATAAAGATTGAAAAAATAAGTACGGGTCATTTAGCTCTTAGTTTATCTAGAATATTAGTTAAAGGACCTAAGATTGTACTTTGTACTGGTAAACCAGTAAACGCATGAGGCTTAGGTAAACTATTAAACCCTCATACTAAGGAGATAAACGCTCTACTCAGAAGCGTTTGTAGTTTATAAAGAATAAGACTTTCAATACCTTTTTGAGTTTCTTCATTAGAAATAACACCAACTTCACTTACTTTTGTATCCAAAAGATGTAGTAAGTGACCCACAAATTTTGAATAATGTTCACTCCGGTGGGCTGGAGCAGAAGATAATGTGGATAAATAATTTTTTTTCTTGTTATCAAGAGACTTACCAAGGAGAAACCTAGACGTTAAGCCAACTGAATAACGACTACATCTATCAATAGGTGATGCTTCGCAATGCTTCGCAAAGCAAGTCTTGATAGCGGTATGTCTATCAGCACGGGGAAGTTTCGGAAACTTAGAGCTAGACATTAAGTATAATAATCTAGGGTGTTTATTTAGTGTTCTCGACCTCTTCACATTAGTAGTTGAGAAATTTAAGTTTTTGATCATGGTTTTTTAATTGGGTTGTTTTTTTTTTTGGATCGGAAGAGATCCTCGCGGATATCTGCAATAATACCGATAAAGAGAATATAAACACAATAATATGCTTAGACTGCGACCTAATACGAACTCCCAAAACTCAGTAATCAACTACGGTTACCTGTTAAACGAATTCGTACCCGCCGCCCGGCCATTAACAATCGTATCCTAGTCAGGGTCATGTTTGGTAACAAAACCTCTAGTACCAACTAGGAGAAAGTGTCTATATGATATAAAGGGGAAGTTAAAGCTAAAGAGCAAACCATATTGAGTTGATGGGGTAGCGCTTACTTGCTTTTTTTTATATTTACCCCTAAGCCCTTAAAGAGAATTGAACACTTATCAAAATATTAACAATGTTTCGTTCTACCGTTAATATATCGCTCTACCATTGAGCTATAAAGGCTATTAAGGATAGTTATATGCTTACCTAGCCATACTATACTATACTATACTATACTATATTATACTTTGCTTTGCTTTGCTTTGCTTCAATCTATGTTATTATATGGGTTGTTTATCCCTTATTTCCGTTTCTCACAAAACGGTTCAGACTATTTCATCATCTATAATTGTTTTCTATATTAAGGCGACGCGATATTTGTTTAGAATGCTACACTTGTATTGTTTATGTATGAGTTAAGGCTAACTATGCTAATATGTTATCATATATTTTTCCTTTATATATATGATGTCATATTAAGAGTTTAGCTGCTATTTACTCATCCTTTCAAACCAAAAGATCCTATACGTATCTTGGATCTTAATTTAGTGTATTGTAAATTAGATTTTGCATGACCTCTTAACAGGACAGCGGATAAACCTTTATAAGAAGAATCCATATTTTTTATGTTACCTTTATACCTAAGTTTAAAAAGAGATCTAGCAGCAGTATTACGTCTAGTTAATCTACCTGCCACTTCTAACCTTATACCACTAACGTATTTGTTTCTAATACCTTTTATAATAGCATTTGTCAAATATAATGGATAATTAAAGTACTTTAGACCTTGGGGTTGCGAAGCATCCCTATATATATTAAAATCTTGTAGGTTAGACATAGAGCTATTTTTGTCTACTTTTGATAACAACAAATCTAACGAATCATTACTTTGTGTTGCGGGGATCTTTAAACGAAGTAAGCATCCTGTGTCTTGCTTTAAGTCTGGTAAGTTACTGACTATGCTATCAATTTTTATATTTTGTAGCTTTCTTTTCCTATTATATATCTCGTCATACACAGCCGGTCTGTTCATAGGTGGTAACCTAAACATTAATAAAGATGTTTTTAACACCCTTAATAATCTATTTTTTCTGTTTCTTAACTTTGTAACTAAGGTTTCTGAAAAAATATAACTATTAAGGTATAAATATTTTAAATTTACAAAATTAAACTCTATCTTTTTATTGTAGGCTCTTTCCACTAAGCTAGTAAGAGGTAAAAGATACCTTTCTTCAAACTTGGATTTATTGAAAGATATTAATTGTCTAAAATAAACAGAAAAGATTTCTTTACGTAAAGATTTAATAACATAGTGTTTTAAGTAATTTGTTTCGTGACTTACAGACTCGATATCGTCTGTTTTATTTATAATATTAAGCGAGTTAAACAATACCTCTTTTTGTTTGTTTATTTTTGATCTTATAATTAAACTTTTTTTTTTAATTATGCTCATTTTTACAGTAGAGGGTCAAGGTCCCTTCTCTTTTTTTAATACCTTTTTTACTTTTTTAGATAGAAATTCATCTAATTGGTCTATTGTAACTAACCTTTTTATCTTATTAAGATAATACTTATTTTGTCTATTGTAAACATACAGGGTAATAATAACTTTGTCGTTTGTATGCTTAATTTCTGGTCTACTAACAAGCATTCTATTTGTTGATAATCTTCTAACTCTTATACGTAAACGGCGTGATCTTACTTTTTTTTCTAATTTACGACTGTAAAAATTAAAATAACTTTTTATTAACTTAAGTATAGTTTTATCTGTTGCAGGCAATAACTTAATAGTGTTACTATTGTAGGCATATATACTATTAAATCACTCCTTGTTTGCAGGAGGATAATGTTTAGGCTTACCTGCGAAGTTGTTGTTTTTCTCCTGCTTTGTTTTTTGTGTACTATCTTTTTTTGACCTTATGCTAAACATTTTTAAGGTGTTAAGGGGGTTGTTGTAATGGTTAGATAAGTTTAATAAGTCACTATTTAGTAGAAATGTGCTTTTTTTGTAATCTCTAGGCATATCATTTATTGCTCTATATAGTGTAAGAAACCATATACCTAAAGTAAGATATATGCCACTATTTTTTATAAGCTTATATATAGAGCCTGCTAAAATAATGTATTTAATAGAAGTAGGCAGATATAATATTTCATGATAAAAATATATATCTAAAAACGTAAAGTCAAAAGTAAAGTTTGTGTTATTAGCGTTCCTATTAATATCGTCATTATGGTTACTATTAATATCGTTATTATGGTTGCTATTATTATCATCAGGATTGTCGTTGTTATCATTGCTGTTATTGTTATCGTTGTTATGGTTGTTATCGTTGTTATGGTTGTTATTGTTATTATTATTACTGTTGTTGTCATTATTATCATCGTTTTCATTATTTTCGTCAATTAACTCTGCTAAACGTGCACAAACACCGTCTAGCTCATTGTTAGCGTTGATAACTAATATTTCATCATCACTATTTATGAGTGCATGTACTTCTAATCTTGGTATATCGTCAGAAATACTTGCAACCTTATCTTCTAAACGCCAAATAGTGGTTGAGTTACTTGGTAGATCTAGAATACGTTCTTGTATGTCTATGGCTTCTTGTTCATCGTAGCCATATTTTGCTCTATCATCAATTAGTTGCTGTGGATCTGGATGGTTAGGATGGTTAGGATGGTTAGGATCGTTAGGCAAAGAAAGTTTTATAGTAGAAGTAGAAAAATACTTGATGTTCGGACTAAGGTATTGGCCTCTTTTATTCTGAACTTGTGTTATTAAAAGTTTATGGTGTTGTATGTATATAAGCATTTTATTTGTTATTAAATTTATATAGAACTTCATTAATTAAATTAGATTAAACTATGTTCTAGGGTTAACTTTGAACCATTTCTTTTTTTTTTACTTTATTATTTACTAAAAAATAAATATAAGTTTATAAGATAAAAGGTAAAGTCTATTTCATTAATTTTTTATTAAAATTAATCATTATACGGGCATATCAATTGCAATGTTATTATCAGCTTATAGATAAAAAGTACTCACAATCTTTTGATACGCCTAATAAAATATAGAAAGCAATTAAAAATGCCAGGCATGGTTGGAAAGTTATTGTTAGCAATACTCACTTTCTAGTCGTTGAACGTTCTCATCTTTTATATCTTTTAGTTATAACTAAAAGATATAATGCTCAAATGAGCTTCGCTTCAAATGCACTTATATACTATATAAGTCTTTCTTGAAATTTGCCCAGATTGTCCCAATGGTATTTTTGACATTGGAGGACTAACTTTAATCCATGTTATGCACCTTATGCAGGGCATGGTGTGTAGTGTGTAGTATAGCTACTACTAATATAGTATATTAACGATTAATGTTAATTTATAATTTATAATTATATATACATGTGAAATGGTTTATACTAAACATAGCCTATAACAAAATAAGGTAAATAACATGCATTACATGACGGTTTGTGTACACTTTAACGGAATTAGAGTTAGATAGATGTATGTTTCATTGTAAAAGCTTAGTTGGCATTAAACTGCAATCAAATGCTTTTCCCTACTAATTCCCCCCCCCTTCGTTTATAAAGTAAACTTTAACAAATGATGCCGATTTATCTCTAGATATGGATTTTAAAAAACCCTTATCAAATGCTTAAAATAAACATGAAAAATAACTTACATAGCAGTTTGTTTATAATAAGAAAGTCACCTTTAGATAAGCTCAAACTTAGTGGGCGCGTATAAGGGTCGAACTTACAATCGTTGTGTCCGTAGCACAATGCTTAACCAATTAAGCTAACACGCCTTTTAATTTTTTTTATCTACAGTGCAGATTAGTATTTATACTTTATACAATTAGTTTACAATTAAGTGTTGTATGCTTAAAATAAAATTGCGTATGATTTTGAACACACCGTATACACTCAATAGTTTTATCACTAATACGTAATAATATTAATAGTTACACATATGAAGGGACAGAATAGATCAAGGTTGAAACTGAATAATGTAAACCGTCTAGCACAGCCACAGGATATATACCTAATATTACCGTAAATAACACTAGGGTTAATAAAATGTAAAATTCACGTTTATTGAGATCAGATATATTTACAATGAAAAATTTAGAATATGATCCAGCAAAAACTATTCTGTTAAACATATAAATGGTATAAGCAGCTGAAAAAATGATAGAAGAACTAGCTAAAGTACCTAACACAGGTAGTCTTTCAAATGCACCATATAATGATAAAAATTCACCTACGAAATTTAGGGTAAGCGGTGCACCACAATTACCTAAACATAATATAAACAACATAATAGAGAAAAGAGGCATCATTTGAGCTATACCTCTATAATAGGTTATTAACCTAGTTGAAGATCTATCGTATAATACACCTCCAACACAGATAAACAATCCAGAAGAAACAAAACCATGGGCCAGACCTAAAGCTATTCCACCTTCTATACCTTGTATTGTATTACTAAATACACCCATAAGATATACCGCAGCATGTGAAACAGATGAGTAAGCAATAAGCTCTTTAACGTCTATAGTTCTTAATGTACTTATACTGGCATATATAATAGTAATAACACCTATAAGATATATTAAAAAAGTGTAGTTTAGATATGCTTTAGGTAATAAAGGTAAGATTAATCGAAAGATACCGTATAAACTTAATTTTAGCACTATTCCTGCCAATATTATACTACCACTTAAGGGTGATTCAACATGAGCTTTCAATAGTCAAGTGTTTAAAAAAATTATGGGTGTTTTAACTGCGAAAGCTATAAAAATACCACAAAATAAAAACAGTTGAGTGTAATAGTTAAAATTTGTTTTATATAAAGCATCAAAATCAGTAGTACCTATTATTGAAGACATGGTTACAATAGATAATAGTAAAAATAAAGAACCTAAAAGTGTGTATAGAAACAGGTAGAAACTTGCTCTTACTCTATTGCTTGAACCAAATGATCCTATCAGTATAAATAAAGGAGGTAAAATACTTTCAAAAAAAATGTAAAACAACAAGATATCTAGCACTAGAAACACCAATAATAATAATGTTTCCAACAACAAGATGGTTATAAGGAATGTTCTTAGATTATGGGATATGGATGTTCAGTTAGACAATAAGGAAAGAGGCATTATTATAGTTGTTAATAATACAAAATATATGGATAAACCATCCACACCTAAATAAAAACTAAAAGAGCTTACCTCATGATGTTCTTGCACAAATTGAAATTGATTGCTGCTAAAATCAAACAATGCAAAAATTACTAATGAAACAAATAAAGTTAATATCGATGTTTTCAATGCCATAGATTTAAGGCGCTTAATTACTAAATTTCGAGTATATATAATGTTTTCTTCATTATATCTTGTATAATCGTGATTACTAGTGTAACCAAGCCGCTCTTTCATTACATTTCAAGCGTTTTTGTTATTACTAGCACTAGTACTAGGGGCTGCAATTTGAGGATAGTGCATACTTGTAGAAACAAATAGTACACCACATAAAGGAATTAGCAATAAGAGTATTATCAACATTATATTATATGTTTATATAAAAATTTACCTCCAGGTCGCTTTCTCGTTAAAAAGAGGGAACCCTAAGTTAAAGCTTTTGTTTTTTTAGTAGCCGCCTCGCGGATCCTCGCGGATATCTGCAATCAACTAAATATTTTACCTCCAAACCTTAAGGCTTTTACAAACAGACTAAACAATAAATCGTCTACTCTTTTTGATTAAAAAGCGCGGATTTAGCTTATAAGCCTAAGTAATAGATAGGATATTTTATTAATACACAATTTATCTTATCTTAGATTAGGATTATTTATTAGAGAGTGATCTATGTAATTATCTTTTTCGCTAGATATGTAAAAAAGATGACTGGACACATGACATATGTCACATGATGCCCGACTATAAAGGAACGAACTGGCTAAATTATGGGTACATACATGACAAGTGTTGTCTATGTCTTGTTGTGCTGCAGTTCAAACATGGCCGTCTATATTTGATTATGGCCCTAAGTTTTGTATTCTCGGATTAGGAGGCTCAGCCTGAGGTGTAGCAGCATATATTGTACTGAATCCAATTATATCAAATCATACCAAAAGATATACTATCATAAATATTGTTGCTATGGCTACGATATTTGCTTTGTTAAAAGGTACTAATTGTGGCATAAAAAAAAATTCTGAGTTGGTGCTACCGTTTCTGGTTTCTGCATCGTAATTTAATTATAGATAGAGAGGTTATGGGAAAAATCTACTATTATATTAAAAATAGCATATACAATTTTGTTATGTTGTTCTGTTGTTCTGTTGTTCTATACAACATTATATTAGATTTTACTATATATATACAGGTGGATCAGTGTGAAAACGCTAAAGAATATAATACCGCGTCTGCCTACGGACAACCAGAGAATTTGTCTTTTTTGTTATTAGCCATACCACAAGCTCGCAGTATGTCTAATATTTGTCGATATATTAAACGCAATGTATATATAGAAAAGTACAACAACTTAAAGGTAAATAACAAGGTAAAATGAAAATAAAATATATAAAAGATATACACAAAATAAATCCGGTATAAAGCGATGATATCAGAGAAGTTAGAAAATTCTTATTGTTTTCTGATGAAAATTCTTCTACCTACTGCGTCAACTGCGGGTATTCTACCCGCAGTTGTAACATGGTAATTAAGGAGAGCTAAACGCGTTTGGTTCGGTCTAGTCAATCAGAGACCCACATGACTATCAAAAGGACGAGTATATGTAGTTTCTCTCAGATTATCGTTTCGAGGATTGGCCCTAGCAGCATCACTAAATTTTATGCAATTGTACCAAATACCATTTATTTGCAGTCTTTCAACTCTATTTGCAGCCCCTAGATAAACTTGTAGTAGCCTTACACCTGATGGTTGTCTTGTATCATATATGGCATTGTAAGGTAAACCAGTTGGAGTATGGGTGGGAGTGTAAGCAATATCGACATTTGGCCGTTCATTATTATCTTTATTAAGAGGTACAACGTCAGGAATAATCTTTTGATTATCAGAAACATCCATATTTTTATCTTTACCTTTACCTTTAAGGTCTGATTCGCTATATAGCATTAGCATAACAGGTAATGCTATACATGCCAATAGAAGAGAAACTGTTAAAAAACTATCATAATAACAATCAAATATATAGTCTGGCACACTAATATTACCTAATAATGGTAAGGAGGTGAAGGCCTGTGATTGCAAAGGTAAGCTCACAAAAGCATGAGCCTTCGGTGGACTGTTCAATCCCCATTCTAAAGAATTGAAAGCTCTAGTTAGGTGTGTTTGTAAGATATCATAGTAAAATTGAGGAGTTAATCATGGATATCTTGATGTAGCTCTACCTTCTACTAATTGCACGTATAAAATATATAAGAACAGTCAAGTAGCGATTACACTGATTATGGATCCAAAACTAGAAAGCATATTTCAGCCTGCAAATGCATCAGGGTAATCGCTAATACGCCGCGGCATTCCTTGTAAACCTAAGAAGTGCTGAGGGAAGAATGTAACATTACAAAAATTATGATAGCCCTATTATCATATAAATGTGGACTATATCTTAAGCTATATAGGTAATTCCTGTATAACTTTTCTTTCGTGTAGTCTCTGAGGATCCTACTAAGATAATCTAATGACATCCGTAGGTTTCCTGCTGATTGTCTAGATATACTTAAGATTTTTACTTACCAATTATAAAATAAAGGTTGAGTACTTAAGCCTTATGAGAGTTTCCAGCATATAGAAAGATTGGGAGGAGCTAATGCGGTTTATTTTTGACGGGTCAGGCGAGGAAAAGATTGTATAATTCACGATTCTCCATTTAAATCTATTGACTCTTCGGTGTCTATACTTTTTTTTATAAGTGTTCATCTGACTTTGAAATATTGTCTAGCTCCATTAATGGATGGAAATATTAATTCTTCACCCTTCAGGTTATAAGAAAAAACAGATCTATCACCAATACCATACTGTTGAGAAAATTTACCTTTTAATCCTTTAGAAGGATGACTATGGGTTAGGTAAAATTCTTTAATACCCTGAGCAATGGCCTTTATTGTCTCAGGGGAACTAACAGTACCATATTTGGGGTGATTTTCTTTTTTGAAAAGCTCTTTTAGTTTCTTAATAGTATCAATAGAGTGACGAAAACCAAATGAACTACCTGCAACTTTTAAGACATTATATCTAGCTTTATAATAATCCATTCATTTTTGTTCTAAATCCGAACAAACTATTATATCTGAAGCACAAATTTCTAATATAGCAAGAGAGAAATTTCTTAATTTATACTTTCTCATTGCTCTAGTTAATACTATATTTGTAACCTTATCAGAATTTGCAAGGTAAAAATGAGAAGTCATTGTTCTAGATAAAGCAAGACTACTCCCCACATATAAATTTTTAGTTATATTATTTATAAATAAGTATACTCCTGATTTTCCTTTTAAAGCCTTATAGATAGCTCTTTTACTTTCTTGAACATTATCAAAAAACATAACAAAATTCTCGGATCCCCCTTGGGGGGAGTAATGAGATGAATCACCAGTATCTATGAAGTCATTATTAAATCTTTTTCCTGCCGTCTTATTTGTCTATACACAAACTTTTGCGTCAAAAAAAGACATTTTTCCTTTTTTAACTCCTATAAACAATATTCAGAAGTGTACTTTACCTCATGATCTGTTGTACTCTACCCCTAGCATTTTGGGTATTCAGAAATATCAGGCACTGTATAGTGCGAATACAGCACCCATACTTAGCACATAATGAAAATGAGCTACTACGTAATATGTCTGTTAAATACAAATTTATCTACCATTTCGTAATAAATCACGAAAACTTTTAGTATTACCTTGCTTCCATCATATGATAAGGTTGAAGGGATTCGGCCTCAAACTTAACTAAACTAATATGAAAACTCATAGAAGCATAAAAGCCAAGAGAAGTATTATTATCAATATCTGTAAATACATTTACATCATAAACAGTTAATAGAATATATCTACCCAGGTAACCTGTAATAAATATAGTAATGGAACTGTCTAAAAATTTCCTACTAAAAATGTAATTTCGTAACTTAATTATAAAATCCCAAAATTTATTAGGCACTTTAGGTTTCTTAGGCGGTAAACTATCACCTATAATACAAGATTTAATAGTATTTCTATTGATAAAAAAACCTGCCAACAGAATAATAGACAGGATCAACTTGTATTTTTCCCAATTTATATGTTTATTTTAAACTAAGTTTAGTATTAAACCTACGCTCTTAAATAGGATTTTAAAATAAACAATTTATAAGGGTATTGGACTAGATCTTTATTAATTTTAACAATTTCTTTTAAAATTAAATACACTGCGTATAGTCTCTACAGATCTATATATATATATATATATAAAAACCCACGGTATAGCTTACAATAATGTAGTATTATACTCGCATTAAAGTATTTATTATAAATTCCACCGTTCGCTATATATTATATAAATATATATTACGGATTAAACATTTATTTAATAAAAAGATAAACTAAATAAGTATTTAATCAAGCAATGTGACAACACAACACATCTATTAATAGTAAAATTAATTTTTTTTTCGAAGCAAGAAACAAACACGTCACATTTACCTAATATAAGCATAAGGTAATATAGAATAATAAATTTATTGTTAATAAAACAAGCACTAATGATTGTTTAGTCGCAGTAGAAAACTTTAAACATTATGATAATTAAAGAATCTTAGATAAGACATTTGTTTATAACCTAATAAAGGATAATTTTTAAAATGCTCGAACATAAGTAATCTAGATTCAGCATTATAAAGAGATAAACGATAATATTGGAAATTACCATTAACTTTAGGTTTATCTGTGGAAATAGAATTATTACTTTTGAAATACAATTTTATTCAGTTTAAAATGTGTAATTCATCATTTTGCCCTATACTAAACTTAGACCCTCTTAAATTACCTTTTTCATTAAATACTAAGTTAAAATTACCTTCTGCTTCTATAAACCCGGATAACCAGGGAGCAAAATATGCAGGTAATGCTTTTATATTTTCAAAATTTTGCAAAAAAATTTTTTTATTGTTATATTTATTATTTCTATTGACTAAAAAATTTTCAATATCTATTTCTAATAAACAATCTTTAACAAAATCTAATTGGCATTGTTTTCTAGCAGTTAATAAAGGATATTTAGCTAAAATAACAAAAATTTTAGCTAAATCTTTCTTATTACTAGCTATTCATGTAGCGTAACTATTTTTTCTTTCAATTACTACTCTACCTCCTATAAAATCTTTTATTTTATTTAACATAATAAGATTTTTAGGTTCATTTTTTAAAGAAATTACTATACGTATAATTATACTGTTTGATTTATTAGAATTTAAATTACTTGTAATAGTACCATCTCCTTCTAGTAATCCTACAAAAAATTGTTCTATATATGTTTTATCTTGCATAGTTAAATGTTCAGATTTATTTCTTGCTTCGCACAAAGACAAATTTAAATCTTTGCTTTGCTTTGATTCTTTTATTATATTACTATTAGTACGTTTATCGTGAAATGCAATATCAAGTGATGCGTTTGCTAATACCACACCACTTAATCCCCCCACGGTGAATAAAAACACAAACCCTAATGCAAAAAGCATAAAAGGTGTTAGAAGGAAAGACCCACCGTAACATGTAGCCAATCAACTAAATATTTTAATACCTGTAGGAACCGCTATAATTAACGTGGCAGCTGTGAAATAAGCTCTTGTATCCACGTCTAAACCAACACTATACATGTGGTGGCTTCAAACAACAAAGCCTAACACTCCAATAGACATCATGGCATAAACCATACCAAGATACAAATATAATAAAAAATGATCACTCTTATATTATATTGGACCATCTCTTTTTCAACTTATTTGTAATTCTCTCAATCCTTTAAAAATTTATTTCAGTTTTTAGTTAATAAACTATTTGGAGAAGCTAAATGAGCCTTTTGACTTCTAAGATTGTAATACTTGTCTAAAAGCTTTAACCTTTTTTGTTTAGCAGACTTAGAAGGATTAACATTAAAATATTCAATGAGCTTAGTTATCTCATCTTTTCTGAAAACTGTTCATTTAAAGGCTCCTACTTTTACCATAGGATATATGCTACCTCCATACAAATTAACTAGCTCGTCTAAAATAAATCTATTTTTTTGAGAAGCAGTAATAAATACCTGACTAGATAATATGCTTATATAAATACTTCCATCTGAATCAAAAAAGCCAGATAATCACGCACTGTCATATGTTAACTTTTCACTAGGTCTTATTGGAATTTTATATTTTTCACAAATTTTTCCTAGTTGCAATATACGGTTTGGATTTCTTAATAGACCGTTTACATTATTAATGACTAAAAGTAGACCTTTTTCATGATGTAATCTATATCTTAATCAATTAACGTCGGCTTTTACCTTTACAGATCCTCCAAATTTTTGTTTAATCATATATAAGCAATGTTTATCACGAGTTTCCATCACTACTTCTAAACTGGCATAACCTTTTTTTGAGAGTTGAAAACAGCCATCTCCATCTATTACACCTGCCGATCATTGAGAAAATTTATCCTCAGATAATTTAATATCTTTTTTGGTTGAAAACAAACGTATGGCCTCTGAGATTCCTACTCACATGCTTAATCTTTTAGACAGTGAAGTCTTAGATTTAAAGCTTAACATATACGTTAAACTTAGTGCTTTGGTTATCGGCGGGTTGTTAATATGGAACAGTGTTCCTTTTACAAACATTCTTACATTTTGCAATTTTACCTTAATTATAGAAAAAATATACGCAAAAGTAGTTTGCACTTTAATTACTATTAATTTCCTGCGTATAGTTTGTTGCATTAAATTTTCATTTAAAGGGCCATCTTGACCAAATACACTCTTGTTTGAGCTAGCTGAGATCGTTGTACTAATAACTCCAAAACCTGGAATTATTAATATATAACAATTATTTTGATTAAGAAAATAGTTGTATAATAATCTATTTTTACTTAATACTCAAGAACTTTATATTCTTGTTAGGACTTTATCTTAAACCATACTTGTTTTACATATATCTAATTTATTCATAGTGCTCATTAACTTAACAATTTTGTGCACTCCTCTATGGGTTAAGTGAACTTTGTTCTGTATTAATATGTAAGCTTTTCTTCATTTTAAGAAATCGATATGTTTACTGGACAGTAAATGGTGTTTATCAAAATAATTAATAACCTTTTTAGCTGATCCAAAACTGGTTGAATCATAGTAATAGGTATCTTGACTACTTCTATAACCAATGTTACCACCCAAAAAGTTTTTTATTAAAACCAACAGATCATTTTTTTTTTGATCTATCTGGAAGTTTAGCCGCACTTCAGTATGATTATCTCGAGTAATTAACTTAATTTGAAAACTAGCATCAGCGTCAGAAAACCCAGCCAGCCACAGGTTGTTTAAAGTTTTAGTGATATTTAAACTTACATTAACTTTATCACTAAAACTTTTAAATTTAATGTGGCTAAGTATGTTTCTTTTTAACTGATCTAATTTATTATTTGTTCTCAATTTACCATTAATCAAGCTAATAACTCTCTCCATACCTTTTAAGGCTGCTACTACTAGTATGATAGCATTTTTATTTTTAACCTTGTGCACACTACCATATCCTATTTTTTCTTTTAAGTAATAAGCTAATGAACTTTCTGTAATATTAAATGCAATAACTAGTTGTTGTTTGCTACTAAAGTGACCATCTCCATCTATTAAACCAGCTAAGTAATGCCCTAATTGATCATCATTAACTGGCTTCATATGGATGGGTACATGTATAGATATAGTTTTAAGTATGATTTCGTCGCGTAAAGTCTCTGAGGTTCCAACACTGTATGTATTGAGTAAAACGTTGTTACCTGCTGATTTACTTCATTGTTTTAACTTTTTTACTGTGTCTATTAGGGTTTTATTATATAAAACGAAGATGGAGTATTTAAAACTAGAATTGAAAGTAGTTCCAGCATACAGCAACGTTAAGAGGCCTATATAATTAACCTCTGGATGCAAGGATACAAATAAAAGGTTTTTATTTATTAAATAGTATTTAATAAATCACAAACAGTTTTTCATAAATCACGAACAGTTTGCGATCAGTTAGACACATTTTTCGCATCGGGAAGATTTTCCGCATCAGGAAGAGAAGAATTGTCTTCGTTTTCAACGGGTAAACCAACTCCTCCGTTGTTGTTGTTTCCATCGTCTCCATCGTCTCCATCGTCTCCCTCGCTATCGCTGTCACCAGAGGAAGAGGGGGCTCCGTAATCGAAATCATCCGAGTCACTGGGGGTGTCTAATCCTCTGGGATCAGAATCACGAGCACCCCCGGCGTCTCGAAGCTCTTTACGTATACGATCAGCCTTTTCTTTAAAGTGATCTAGATCTATGAGAGCTTCATCTAAAGCTTTTTCATTTTCTTCGTCTGACCCAGAGGATTGATCTGAGTCGTCTTGACGTTGACCATGATGTTCGTTAAGGTTATCATAATCTTTTTTCAACTCCTTTGCCATTTTT
>JAABUR0100001097.1_pt1 | contig 51244 bp, 50 predicted proteins | sample 5560091 | NCBI WGS metagenome assembly JAABUR01 (sample SAMN10711879, study PRJNA513375) | rock metagenome | isolation source: Antarctica rocks | place: Antarctica: Victoria Land, University Valley sud | reverse complement strand
GCCACGACCCGTGACGCCCTGGAAGCGGCGCTCCCCGCCGCACTGGACAAAGTCCCCCCACAGGTCGCTCGTAACTGCTTCCGCCACTACGGCTACTCGGTCCAATGACTCCGCGAAACGCTCTAGGTCTGCGCAGTCAAACCATGCATCAAGGAGATCAGCTGCTCATCCCGTATCAATGGTGTCTGCATGCCATGGGAGCCGAGCTAGATGTTCTTCAAGCGTCCATGATCACCATCATCGAGGAGCCAGAAGCGTTCACGCTCCACTTCCAGTCCGCACACGACCAGCAGGAGTGGTGCGTGCTGTGGTTTTCGTATGAGGAACTGCTTGCCCGCAGAACGGAGCTAGAGCGGCTCCGACCCAAGAGGACCATCCTGAGCAGTGGGGCGAAGTGCCAGCCACGCGGCTATCAGCATCTCCTGCACCGTCGGCATTGGTCCACAAGAGCGCGAACCACACTACCGCCAGTCGTCGTCCACAGCCAGAATATCGGCGTTATGGTGGTTCACGATCGCCACGGGAACTTCGCGCTCTGGCTCACGAGACCGAGGAGATACGTGCTTACTCGGCGTGGAAACCGAGAATCCTCCAGCCGAGATCGGGGAAGCCCGCGGCGTCCGCGGCGCGGGCGGAGGCGACGTTGCTGAAGGCGTGCAGGTAGGTGGGTACTGCTCCGCTCTGGAGTATCCGCCGCGCGGCCTGCGCCACCAGCATTCGGGCCAGGCCACGTCCCTGGTAGGCCGGTTCGGTCCCCACGGCCAGTTCATGGCCGTAGCGATCGTGCCGCTTGATTCCCACACCCGCCATATAGTGCTGATCGTCGTCCAGCGCTACCAGGACCTCGCCACCGAAGGGAACCAGCCAGGATGGTATGCGGGGATCCTCCGCTGGAAGCCAGATGCCGGCATCGGGGAGCTGGGCCGGCTGCTCCGACCAGCGGAACGCGCCCTGGAACATCGTTCCCCCTGGCATCCCCAGCGCCCCGCCGATGCCGGATGCCACGGCCTCCAGGGTGCCCCCCAGGGCGCGCACCGCCGGCGCCACCTCCGGCGGAACGGAGAGCACCGCGCCGTCCGGAGAGACAACCCCCACGATCCGATGTATGCCGCCATCCCATCCCGGCTCGGTCCGCTGTGGGTCAGCGACCACCTGCAGATCTTTGCTCGGCGGCCATGCGCCGAGCCAGGTACGCAGGTGGGCGTCGAGACGCCTCCGCACCTCCTTTGGAGCGGGCATCTCTTCGAGAAGAGGCAGGTCTTGAGATTCTATTGATGGCATCCAAGATCCTTGACTCGAACGGATTAGGCGCTGGTCGTCTCGGGCGCGGCGACCAGGTTCAGCACACGAGCGGGTACATAGGGCATCAAACGCCGAGCAATGGCTGGCGCGAGGAGGGCGGCCAGCAGCGCCGCGATAATGACCACGACATCGCTCCCAACCACATCGATTGGATGGTGCAGCCCGGCGCCGACTCGCGCCGCCTCGACCATACCGCCCAACAGCACAAAGGGTAGGGTCCACAGCCAGCGAGCAAACGCTACCACGGCGACAATCGCCGCCGCCAAAAGGGAGTGGTCGGAGGGGAAACCATTGTCGGCGACATGAGCGATCAGCGGCCGGTAGTGCCCCACCACGAACGGCCGGGGATCGTTGTACAGCGCCGCCGCGATCTGAGCGCCCAGAAAGCTGAGCAGCAAGGTAAGAACGGCAGCAACCGTCCAGCGAAGAATAGTGCTGCCCGGCTTCCGATAGAGCAACAGGGCCAGAGCGATAGCCGCCGCGACGGCATCGATAAAGATTAGGGTGCCGGCGCCGAACACCGTGACATCAGTGGGCATATCAAAAAAACCTCAACCTCGCTCGATGGAAGGGGTGGCGCCGTGTAGTACCGTGGTGCTCACGATTGTGTCGACCTGCTCAACCCCATCTGCCTAGTATGCCAACAACCAGCATGATTGGCTTAAGCCTCAGCCGTGAGAATATCCACGCTCATTCGCAGCCCGCCGTGTACTGTGTCAGCATATGCGGTACGAAATTCAACGCCATCGCGGTCATTCGGGATTCCGGTACGGTGGCATAGGGTCGCGGACACTCCCGCTGTTCGCGCTACTACGAGTGAATACGCGCCGCCTGTTGGAACTACATCAGAATCTCCACGGCGTCTCCATCCTGAACACTGTGCTCTCGGCCCACCTGCTGGCCGTCGAATCGGGCGGAGGGTCCCCAGATGCGCGCTGCCCGGCAGGTGGCGGCAATATCGTTGTGGATCTCGCGTGCCACATCGGCCACCGTCGAGCCCGGTTCCAGCGCCACCGGCTCCTCATCCGTCGTACCATTGTGTCGCAGATAGACCCGGATCAAGCCGGTCAGCTCCCACACCGCCTGTTTGAACGCCGTCAGACTGTCGTCGTCGATAGCGGAGACGCCGACCACAGCTAGGTCAGGCACGGCCTCCTGCAAGTGTGTCAGCGCCCCATCGTCTGCCTCATCCATCTTGGTGACCGCCAGCAGGGCCGGCAGGTCGATACCGGCGGCGGCGACCTCGCCGCGGACCTCCCGCAGCGTATCCAGCGAGGCGGCGACATCCTGGCAATAGACGATGGCATCGGCGCCACGCAGCACGCCGAGCAGCGCCCGACCTCCGCCGCGGTCTTCGGCTGCGCCGGCAATCAGTCCCGGAATCTCCACCAGCTGGATCAGCACACCGTTGATGCGAGTCAGCGCCGGGACCGGCCGCACGGTGGTAAAGGCATAATTCCCGATCTTGATCTGCACCTCGGAGATGGCGTGCAACAGTGACGATTTGCCGGCATTGGGCGCGCCCACCAGGGCTACCTGCGCGGCGCCCTCGCGGCGCACCGCGATGCTGTCGCGCTGTATGGTGCGCGAATGGGCGCGCGATTCCTCGATCTGGCCGTGCACCCACTTGCGCAGGTCGGCGTACGGGCCGTTCCGATAGCCGGGCAACTCCTCAAGAATCGAGCGCAACTCGCGCACCCGCTCGCTGCCCTCCTTGCCGGAGAGGCGGCGCTTGATGATCTGCATCTGGGTTCGGTGAGACATGGGCACGGTAGATTCCTCCTGAAACACTATGGGGTCATAGCAGGAGGGCACAGTTACGCGCGTCTCATTCAGCAGGCAAGCCGAAGAGACCGGAGAACAGTGCGTCCGTCCCGCTGCTTACAACGACGCCGGTATCTGTAAGCAGCGATCTATCCGTTCTGGCAATAAACCAGCGAGCGCCAACGGCGCTCCGGTGTCTCTCCCATGGCCAGCCTCTTCTCCAGCGTGAATCCGGTGGCGATTTACTGGGATTATCGTATCACAGATAGGTGGGAAGGCGCGCCGGTCACCGACCTGAGAACAGCCTACTCCGGCCGCCTCTTCCACTGAGCCGGCATCTGCTCCCGTTGCACGTCCAGCACCACGCGCTCCATCGACAGGCTGTGGATGGCCGAGGTCGGCACATAGAATGGCTTGGTTAGCAGGCCCAGATTGATCCGGCCGGGGCGCACCGCGAAGTAGCGAACGTTGGCCAGTGGGTCGGCGCGGCCCGTGCCAAACTCATGCTCGGCCGATTGGTTGAGCGGACCGGAATTGCCCGCCGCGCTGGTGGGAAACGGTCCCAGGTCCTCGCCCAGCACCCGATTCCCCCGGTGCTCGGCGTGGCCCACCACGTTGCCCTCCTCGTGGACCATGGGCGCGTTGCCTGCCGCCAGCGTGTTGCCCGCGTCCCGACTGGGCTGGCCGGCGGACGATGCAGCACCCGTTCCCTGCCAGACCCGCACCACACTCCCCAGGTACTGGTTCTGATACGCGCTGTACACGTCCATACCCGGACGAATGTGCAGCCGCGGCTCCCGATGACCTGTTCCGGTGGTCTCGGTCATCGCCGGCCACGCGTGTACTCGAAGTAGTCCTCGGGCCGGTTGGCCGATTCGCGTCCGGCAAAGATCATCAGCGCGCGCAGCGCGAAGCCACCGATCAGTACCAGCAAGGCCGTCGCGATGCTTCGTGGCCGCGAGCCGGGCTTGCCCTGTACCGGTCCGCTGAGCTGCAGGCCGAGCGGCGCCAGCAAACCGCCGCCCACCATCACCGGCCAGAAGACACGGCCCCAGCGGCCGGTGGTCAGCGGCTTGCCGAGTTTCCCCAGGTGAACCAGACCGACCGCCAGGGTGGCGGCTTCGGTCGCCAGGCAGACGGTCTCGGCCCGGGCTAATTGCCGCGCCGTGTCCTCCCGCTCGTGCCGGCCTGCTCCGAGCAGCAGCGAGAGCGTCGCCAGGCTGGTGGAGAACGCCGAGGCCACGAAGGTTGGGCCGATCAGCAGATAGTTTCGCGCCCACAGTGGGACGTTGGTGGCTGCCAGCAGCACGCCGGTATAGCCGGCGATAAAGATCGAAAAGGGAAGCGTGGCAATGCCGATCACCCGGTGCGTTCCGGCCAGTACCTGGCGGCCGGTCACGTCGGCCAGAAACTGCAGTCCGGCGGAAAGGCTGCTGAGCACCCCGAGGAAGAGCAGCGCCCAGGAGCCGAGCGACATGGGGGATCTGAGCTTGACCACTCGGAACATGTTGAAAGCGCGCTCCGGCCGCCCGAGATCGAGCACCAGCAGTGCTGGGCACGGGAGGACCGCCACCAGGGCGAGATAGCGGGCGGCGCGCACCAGTCCTCGATCCTTTGAGAACAGATCAGCAATGGTACCGACGGTGGCCGAGCCGCCCGCCAGCCCACCCAGAAAGAAGTAGACGATGACCAACCACTTCCAATGGGGCGCTTTGATCACAGGCAGACCGTAATAGCTGTTCTCTACCTGGCTGCTGGCGGTTACCACACCGCGCTGTTGGTCCATCATCCCTTCCTCAGCGACCAGGCCGTGGCCGCGCCCAGCCATAGCGCGGTGGCGGCCATGGTCAGGATCCCCGGCAGCGTATGGTTCTGCGGCAGGCTGGGCGCCTCGGGCAGGTTGTACCTGGAGGGCTTATCCAGTAAGAGGAAGGAGGCGCTGAGCGGGCCAATGCCGTTCGTGCCGCCAATCTCCTCATCGCCATAGATGTAGGCCGGCAGCCCTTCCGCTCGCAGGTGTTCCACCCGCTCCCTGGCTCGCACCTTCAGCTCGCTCAAATCGCCAAACTGAATCGAATCGGTGGGGCACGCCTTGGCGCAGGCCGGCTCCAGGCCGTCCTTCAGCCGGTCGTAGCAGAGCGTACACTTGTGCGCCTTGCCGTCCCCGCTGGTCGGAGTCATGTTGACCTCGATCACGCCATAGGGGCAGGCGGGCACGCAGTAGTTGCAGCCATTGCAGACGTCCTGCTGCACCACCACGGTATGGAACTCGGTGCGGATAATGGCGCCGGTGGGACACGCTTCCAGGCAGCCGGCGTGCGCGCAGTGCTTGCACACGTCACTCATCATCATCCAGTTGGTCTGCCCGCCCGAGCCGCCGGACCCAGGCATTTCGGCAAAGGTCACGTGCCGCCAGGTGGTGCTGCCCAATTGATGGGTGTTGTCGTAACTCGATGCCAGCCAGACCAGATCGCTCATCGGCACATCGTCCATGGGCAACTGGTTCCACTGCTTGCACGCCACCTCGCAAGCCTTGCAGCCAATACAGATCGAGGTGTCGGTAAAAAACCCCTTCGGGGTGGGGATAGGCGACGCTACTTCGCTAATCATCGCCCCCCTCTCCCCCCCTCCCCCACCCCCTCCCCCCCGGAGGGGGAGGGGTTGGGGGAGGGGGGGCCGGCATGGGCACGTCGGTGATGATCGGCTCGGATGGCTGGCCGGGGGCGATGTCCGGCGTGGACGGTTGCCCGGGGGCGATGTCCGGCGTGGATGGCTCGGGTCCGGGAGCGATCATGGGCTGCGGTTCCGAGGGGTTGAGGGGATTGTCGATGCTCATTTTCGGGTCCTTCCCTTGCGTAGATTGCAGGTGAATGCCTTGGCCTCTTCAATGCTCACGTTTGGGTCTCCGACCAGGGAGACCAGGTCGTTGGCCGCGTCGCCCTTCACGATACCGGCGTAGCCCCAGTGGTACGGCAGGCCCACGGTTTCGATGGTCTGCTTCCCGATGCGCAGCGGCTGCATCCGCTCGGTCACCAGCGCCCGTGCCTCGATCTCGGCGCGCGGCGTGCTCACCACCACCCAGTCGCCGTTGTTCACGCCGGTCTCACCGGCCAGCCGGGGACTGATCTCGGCAAAAAAGGTGGGTTGTAGCTCGGCCAGCCAGGGAATCCAGCGGCTCATGCCACCGGCCGTGTGGTGCTCGGTGAGGCGATAGGTGGTCACCGCATAGGGGTAGGCCGGGTCCTGCAGTTTGGCGAGGCGGTTCCCCGCTTTTGGCCAGAACTTGGCTGAGGGATTGGCGTCCTGCCGGTAGAGCGCGTTCACCACGGGCGACTCCATTGGCTCGTAGTGGGTGGGTAGCGGGCCGTCGCGCAGTCCGCCGGGCACAAACAGCCAGCCCTTGCCATCGCCCATCATGATAAAGGGATCGGCGCCGGAGAGGGCATCCATGCCCGTGCCGTCCGGCTTGGCCGGCGTGTTCGGCGCCTTCTTTACCGGAAAATCGGGGATATCATAGCCCGTCCATCGCCCTTCCGTCTGGTCCCACCAGACCAGCTTCTTCCGTTCCGACCAGGGCCTTCCGTCCGGATCGGCCGAGGCACGGTTATAGAGGATGCGGCGATTGGCGGGCCAGGCGAAGCCCCAGCCCAGCGAGTAGCGATCGTCACTCACCCGGCTGCGGGCCAGGTTCTTCCCCTCTGCGGGATAGACTCCGCTGTAGATCCAGCAGCCGCAGGCGGTCGAGCCATCCGCCTTACAGGCGTCAAAGGCCGGCAGTGGCGTGCGGTTCGCCACCGTGTAGCCATTGATTTCTCGCAGGACCGACTCCACCACCGGCTCGTCGTCTGGCCCTTCAACCGGGTAGCTCCAGTCCAGCGCACGCAACTGGCGGGCCTGGGGGGTGTCCTCCGCGGCGTACAACGCCATCAGCCGGCGATACAGGTGATGAAGAAACCATGGCTCGGTGGTGCAATCGCCCGGCGGCTCGACGATGCGATCGTGCCACTGCAGCAGGCGCTGCGTATTGGTCACGGTGCCGTCCTTCTCGCTGATGATGGCCGCCGGCATCAGAAACACCTCGGTCTTGATCGACGTGGGGTCGAGCTTGCCGCTCTTGACCTCCGGCGAGTCGCGCCAGAAGGTGGCCGATTCGATCTCGAACAGGTCACGCACCACCAGCCAGTCCAGATTGGCCAGCGCCTGGCGCATGTATCCGGTGTTCATGCCACCCACCGCGGGATTCTGCCCCATGATGAACATGCCTTTCAGGTAGCCATCCCTGGCCGCCATGAACATGGGAAAGATCGAGTAGTCCGAGCTGATCTTGGGCAGCATCTGGTAGCAATACTCGTTCTCGGCGGTCGCGTTCTCACCGTAATACGCCTTGAGCAGCGAGACCATGAACTTGGGCAGGTTGTTCCAGTAGCCGGTCTTGGGTGTCTCTTCGTCCAGGTAGTGCTGCAGCGTGTCATGCTGGTCGAAGGTGTTGGGCATCGACAGGTAGCCCGGCAGAATGTCGTACAGCGTGGGAATATCGGTCGAACCCTGGATGCTGGCATGGCCGCGCAGCGCCATGATGCCGCCGCCCGGCCGGCCGATGTTCCCCATCAGCAGTTGCAGCAGAGCGCAGGCAGAGATAATCTGAGGCCCTTTAGAGTGCTGGGTCCAGCCTACCGCGTAGCAGAAGGCGGTGGTCCGCTCTCGTCCCGAGTTTTCCGAGATGGCCCTGGCCACCTCCAGGAACTGCTCCTGCGGCACGCCGCACACCTGCTCCACCATCTCCGGCGTATAGCGCGCGAAGTGGCGTTTCACGATCTGGAACACGCAGTTCGGGTCCTGCATCGTGGGATCGGAGGGTGGCGGCCATTGCCCGCCCAGGTTGCCCACTCGTTGCGAGTACGACATGCTGGAGAACTGCTGGTGCATGTTGGGCGAGGGCGGCCGATCCTGTCCCTGATACTGCCAGGTAGCGTTGCTGTAGCCGTGCTTCTCGTGATCGTAGCCGGAGAAGAGCCCGCCCAGATCCTCGGTGTCGACGAACTCGGGGTTGATCAGCGTGGGGGCGTTGGTATACGCCGCCACGTACTCCTTGAAGTAGGTCTCGTGCTCGATCACATAGTTGATCAGCCCACCCAGAAAGGCGATGTCCGAGCCGGGACGGATGCGGACATACTGATCGGCCAGCGCCGAGGTCCGTGAGAAGCGCGGGTCAATATGAATGATCTTCGCGCCCTGTTCACGGGCCTTCATCACAAAGCGGAAGCACACCGGGTGGTTCTCCGCCATGTTCGAGCCCATGATGACAATGCAATCGGCGTTCGCCAGATCGTTTTCCGCCGTCGTGGCGCCGCCTCGACCAAGCCTGGAGCCCAGACCGGGCACCGTGGAGCTATGTCATATGCGGGCCTGGTTTTCGACATACACCATCCCCAGGCCGGCCGTGAAGAGCTTCTTGATCAGATAGTTCTCTTCGTTGTCCAGGGTGGCTCCGCCTAGGTGAGCAAGGCCAGTGGTGCGGTTCACGGTCTTGCCGTCTGGAGTCTGATGCATAAAAGTCTCGTCGCGCGTCTGCTTCACCCGTTGAGCGATGCGATCCATGGCCCAGTCCAGCGGCTTCTCCTCCCAGTGGTCGCTGTTTGGGGCACGGTACTTCACGGTCTGCAAGCGGCGCGGGTTCACCACCAGCCCGTAGGTCGCAGAGCCTTTGGGGCAGAGCGTGCCGCCATTGATAAAGCTCTCATAGTTTCCCTCGATCGAGAGCACGGTACCGTCTTTGTGGTACACCAGCTGCGAGCACCCCACCGCGCAATAGGGGCAGACGCTCACGCCGACCTCGGCGCCCTCCAGCCGGGATCGAATCTGATCGGTCCTGGGACTGACCGGCCGTTCCGGGGAGACTCCGACGTGGGTCTTAAGGATGGTCGCTAGAGACCGTTTCCGGGCCATATGTTTCTCCTGCGTCTCTCTCGCTTGGAGCATGGAGCAAGACCCGTTCCCACACTAATTCGGCACGATGTTCCGCGCCGCGCAGGAGCAGGGGGTGCGTGCTCAGCGTCAATTGGTTGCCGGAAAAGCGATAGAAGCGCTCCTGCTTGCTGCCCACCCAGTTTGGGAACAGGCTGACTTCGACGTGATGGATCACACAATCGCCGCCCACTTCAAAGGTCCCGCAATACGACTGATACGTCTTCTTCCCGGCGCGCCGCTCTTCGATGCTTCCCCCCAGGGGATCGTCCGAGGCAAAGCGTCGCCGGTTGGCACTCATGAAGTTCACGGCCATAAACCCATCGGCGGTGTAGATCAGATAGCCCTGCGGATCGTGCCCATACGGATAGCTCAGCCGCCCGGCCGTATCGGTCCAGATACATGAAACCAGCTTCCAGGTACCGACGAACTGCTCCCTGCTCATACGATCGCTGCCTCCCCTGCTCCCACGATCCGCTCTGCCCCGGCATACACGTTGAACCTCCCTTGGCCTTCCTTATAGCGCAGAAAGCCGACCAGCGTCATGTTGCTCTCACGCGCCAACTCCACCGCCAGGCTGGAGGGCGCCGAGACCGCCACCACAATTGGTATTCCGGCCATCAGTGCCTTTTGCATAATCTCAAAGGAGGCGCGTCCGCTCACCAGCAGAACATACCCATCGAGCGGCAGCCGGTCCTGATGCAACATCGCGCCGATCACCTTGTCCACCGCATTGTGCCGCCCCACATCCTCGCGCAGCAGCACCATTCGGCCCCGCAGATCGAAGAGCGCCGCGGCGTGCAGCCCACCCGTCTGGCTGAAGACCGCCTGCGCTTCCCGCAACTGCCCTTCCAAGCGGAGAACGGTGTCGTCGCTGATGCGGGCCTCTGACCGAATCGCGGGCGCCTCCTGACGCACCGAGTCGATGCTGGCCTTGCCACAGATGCCGCAGCTCGAGGTGGCAAAGAAGTTTCGCCGCCAGCGATCCGGATCGACCAGGGCCGGATCGCTGGGGTTCACGTTGACGATATTCGGCTCGATCTCCAGCCCCCGCTCGTCCGCGGGGCAGTGGGCCATGCTGGCGATATCCTCCCGGCGATGGATAATGCCCTCGGTCAGCAAAAAGCCGGCAGCCAGGTCAAAATCGTTTCCCGGCGTCCGCATGGTCACGGCCACACTGCACCCGGCCAGGCGTATCTCCAGCGGCTCCTCGCCGGCCAGCGTGTCCTGCCGCTCGGTCCGGCGCCCGTTTTCCCAGGCAACGATACGCGCACTCGCCGTGGAGATCGCTTGGCCGGCGCCCATGGTGGTCACGACACGCCAGCCAGGGGGTAGCCCGAGCCGGTGATGCAGGCACGCATCATGGTGGGGCTGAGATAGCTCGGGTCGTACTCGATGGAGATGGTATGCGAGGGCAGGTCAACGCTGATCGCGCCCACGCCGGTGATGGCCATCAGCGCGTTACCCAGATCCAGTATCTGCCGTTCCTCTCGCAGGAGCGGTATCACGAAGTCGGCCGTGTCAAGCGCCATGCGTCCCCTCCGTCACCTTATCCGGCGTGGCGGAAGCCGGCTTCCGCCATCGTCAGTGGGATTCCCTCCGCCAGCGCCTCGACATGGATCACCTCGCCCAGGAACAGCGTGGAATCGCCCGCCGCCAATTCTCCGGTCACCCCGCACTCCACCGCGCCCAGCGCCTCCTCCAGAATCGGACAGCCGGTGGTCCCCAGCCGGTAGCGTATCTGGTCCAGCTTGTCGGGCTTCACCTTTCGGCGCTTGCCCAGGGAGGCCGCCAGTTGCCTGCTGTCCGCCGAGAAGACGCTGATGGCAAAGACCCGGCTCTGCCGCATCAGCTCAATCGAGTAGCTATCGTTCTCCACCGAGAGGGCCAGCAAGGGCGGCTCAAAGGAAACCTGCGTCAGCCAGTTGGCCGTGAAGAGGTTCCGGTCGTCTCCCTCGGCCACGCCAACCGCATAGAGCCCGTAGGTGAACAGCCGCAACACCGTCTTCTTTATGGCTGGATCAAGCGAAGCCTGGTCAATCGAGTCCGTCATTGCCGCCGCCTTCCGCACAGGTGGTGATTCTCCATCATAATTGCCTGGCGGCTGTGCATCTACCTTTTCCCGCGCATCCTCTGGCACGATATTTGCAGCTATCAAAGTTACAATCTAAGGAGTCTTGAAGGAGAAAGTAGTTACGATGGATTTTGCACTCTTGGTTTTGCGTCTGACCGTTGGTACCTTGATGGCCGGCCATGGCTCGCAAAAGCTCTTTGGCTGGTTCAAAGGACCAGGTCTAACGGGTACCCGTGGCTTCATGGGATCGCTGGGTATGGAACCGGCTAATGTATGGGGGACTATTGCCGCCTTGGGCGAGAGCACCGGTGGCTTGTTTACCGCCCTCGGTCTGTTCGGCCCCCTCGGTCCGCTCAACGTGGCCGCGAGCATGACCGTGGCCACGCGCCGCGCCCATTGGAAGGCGCCTGTCTGGGCCGCGGAGGGTGGCGCCGAGTTGGCTGTTACCAACCTGGCTGCATCCTTGTTGCTGGCCATCGCCGGCCCTGGCCGCTTCTCGCTGGATCGTCTGTTCGGCATCCGTGTCCCGAAATGGCTGGCCGGAATACTGTGGCTGCACACCGTCGCGGTTACGGCAGCTGCGCTGCAGCGTCCCCAGATTGCCCAAACCATTCTGGACAAAGTGAACGGGGTTACGGGAAAAGGGTAAACTGCGTCCGCGCCGGGCATCGCACCCTCACCCCCCGGCCCCCTCTCCCGCCCGCGGGCGAGGGGGAGTTCTTTTTGCAACGCTGGTGGCTCAAGTACCCCCTTCTCCCGCGGGCGGGAGAAAGGTTGGGGATGAGGGTGCGATGCCTGAAAATTGGTCTGCATCTCGACCGACACTCACCTCCCGCATCTGCTCGATCAGTTCGCCGGGCACCGCTTCGGAGGCACGCTGGTTGATCGATCGGATCAGCGCTGGGTCAACCTTGAACTCGCGGTCTTCGGTGAGCAGGCCGTTGGTCTCTTGCACGGTGTCGGTCAGTTGGGTGTAGCAGAAGCCGGAGATCGTCGGGCAGTCCAGTACTGCCTCGACCAGCTCACGATACTTCTCGCCATACGCCTCGCGGTCCGGCACCGTGCCGTACCCGAACCAGGTAGTAACGTCCCGCGGGCGGTAACCGATGCCGCCAAACTCGGTGAGCATCACCGGGATTCCTTCGCTCCGCTCGCTCGATAGGGTGACGAAGCGGTATTGCGGCTGAACCTCGCGCAGCGTTCGGTCGAGGGCCTCCGTGCTGCCGTAGCGCTTGCGAATGGTATCGCCCTGGAAGGTGTAATCGTGAATGCCAAAGATGTCGCCCGTGAGATATTCCCAGCCGTCGTTGGCAATGGTCGGCCGGCTGTCGTCGAGGGCTTTGGTTAGATGGTAGATGGACCGCACGAAGTGCTGCTGTTCGACATCGCGGAGCAGGTTGGGCACGCCCCAGCTCTCGTTGAGAGGCACCCAGGCGACGATACACGGGTGGCTGGTGTCGCGCTCCACGACCTCGAGCCACTCGCGAGTCAGACGCCGTAGCGCGTCTGGCGAAAAGACATAGGCGTTGGCCATCTCGCCCCACACCACTATACCCAGGCGGTCGCACCAGTAGAGAAACCGTGGATCTTCCACCTTCTGGTGGATGCGCAGGCCATTGAAGCCCAACTCTTTGGCCAACTCCACCTCGCGCCGTAGCGCTTCATTGCTGGGTGCCGCCAGGTGTGTCCGCGGCCAGTACCCCTGTGCCAGCGCCATGCGCAGGTAAAACGGCCTGCCGTTAAGCAAGAACCGCCCGCCCGAGACGCCGGCGCTACGCAGCCCGGCGTAGCTCTGAACCTCGTCGGTCACCTCATCGTCTACCAGCACGCTGACGACTGCGTCGATCAGATTCGGATGCCTCGGAGACCAGAGAATCGCCGTTTCATTCATCGTCAGGCTGCCGAGGTCGAGCACCAGATCGCGCGTCAACTCCGTTCCCTGGACCTGCGCGATGTCGTCCGCGATAGAGACGCCATGCAGCGATAGCTGTATTCGCAGGCGTACCGTCTCCGCGGTCGCTCGCCGCAGCCTTGCCTTGAGCGATAGAGCCCCACGGTCGAGGTTGGGCGTCCAGCGCAAGGCCGTGATATGCGTGGTCGCCACCGGCTCGAGCCAGACTGGCTGCCAGATGCCGGTGGTCCGGTGATACCAGATGCTATGCGGCTGTTCTCTCCAGTCTTGCTTGCCGCGCGGTTGAGCCAGGTCCCACGGGTTATCTTCAGCCCGAATCACCAACACCTGAGGTCCGTCGGCTCGCAGCGCGCGGGTGATATCGATCTGAAACGGCGTATTCCCGCCCTGGTGGGTGGTCAGCAACTGGCCATTGAGCCACACCATCGCGGCGTAATCGATCGCGCCGCAGTGCAGGATCAGCCGTTTGCCGGCATCTTCCCGTTCGGTATCAAAGGTGCGCCGGTACCATACCACGGGATGAAAGGAGGTATCGCCGATACCGCTGGCAGGTGATTCGGGCGGAAAAGGAACCTGTATGGTGCGCGCATACACATCGTCGCGGCTGTGCCACTGCTCATCCAGACCACCATCGGTATCGTCATAGGCAAAGCCCCATGGACCACACAGATCGATCCAGTGCGCCCGCGCCAGTTGCGGCTGTGGATGTAGGCGGAGTTCACTGCTGGACATAGAGTTCCCGCTCCGTACGCTGAAGATAGGTGTACTGTATGCCGTAGTGTATCCCCTATGTTCCGTTCAGCACGCGCGTTCCCGTACGCTGAGAGAAAAGAGGATGGAGAGAAAAGGGGATGCCGTGCGAGATGTCGAACAACGCGCCCTAACGGCCTACCGAGAAACCTTTGGCCGCGACCCAGAGGTGGTCACCAGCGCCCCTGGTCGCGTCAATCTGATTGGCGAGCATACCGACTACAACGGGGGCTTCGTGCTGCCCTGTGCGATCGATCGGCGGGTGGCGGTGGCGCTGGGCGGTGGCGACGGTGGGCTCTACTCGGCGGACTTCGATGAGCGACATCCGCTAACGGCGGAACGCACCGACTCCTGGGCCGCCTATCCGTGCGGGGTCGTGTGGTCCCTGCGAGATGCCGAATATCAGCTTCCCGACGCGCTTCAGGCGGCGATTGCCGGCAACGTCCCGCGTGGCGGCGGGCTCTCCTCCTCGGCGGCAATCGAATCGGCCACGGCCCTGGCGCTCGATGCCTGGGGCGGCCTGGGCATCGACCGGCCAGAGCTGGCCAGGCTCTGCCAGCGCGCGGAGAACGCATTCGTGGGGGTCAACAGCGGCATCATGGACCAGTATGCCTCGCTCCTCTGCGAGGCCGGCTCGGCGCTCTTTATTGACTGTCGCTCGTTGCAGACGCGCCGCGTTCCCCTCCGGCTGGAGGCGGCGGGCCTGACTCTGCTGGTATGCGATTCACGCGTCGAGCGGACACTGGGCAATACCGGCTATAACGAACGGCGAATCACCTGCGAGCGGGCCGCGGCCGAGCTGGGGGTCGCTCAGTTGCGCGACGCCACGGTGCTGGATCTCGACCGGTTGAGCGGTATCGAACTGCGCCGTGCCCGGCACGTGGTCTACGAAGACCTGCGGGTTCGGGCCGCGGTCGAAGCGCTGGAAGCGGAAAACTTTGAGGAGTTGGGCGAGCTGATGTATGCCTCGCATGCCTCCATGCGCGAGGACTACGAAATCTCGACGCCGGAACTGGATGCCTTTGTGGCCTTCGCTTCCCAGCACTCCGCGCTGGGCGCCCGGCTCACGGGGGCGGGCTTTGGGGGCTCTGCTATCGCGCTGCTCGCGCCGGATCGCATCGACGCCCTGCAGCGCGACACGATCACAATCTTCGAGCAACAGGGTTTCAAGCGTCCTGAGTTTTACACCTTCAACGCCGCGCCGGGAGCAGAGGTGGTGGTATCAGCCTAGCGTCACCCGATACCTTCCGCCTCGAGCTTCCAGCGCCGCTCGATCTCTCGGCCTCACTGGAACCGTTCCGGCGATCCGGCGATGATCTGATCGACCGCTGGGACGGCAGCCGTCTGCTGCGCACCATGCCCACCGCGCAGGGCCATATCGCCTACCGGGCCACGCTAGCCGGCAGTATCGACGCACCCGCCCTGGACCTCACCGCCGAAGATGCGAGCGCGCGTCAGGCGGTGGAACAGGCGGTCCGGGCCAGCTTCGTGGCCGCTCCGCCAAACTTCGCTGCACTGCTGCAGCGCGACTCCGTCCTGGCCACCCTCGATCGTCTCTATCCGGGACTACGTCCGGTGCTCACGCTCGATCTCTTTGGTGCGCTGGTGCGGGCCATTAGCGCCCAACAGGTCAACCTGCGCTGGGCCGTCACCACCCGGCGCCGGCTCGCTGAAGCCTTCGGTGACGCACACACCGTAGCGGGCGAAACACTGTATAGCTTGAATGCAGCGCGCCTGGCCACGGTCGGCGTGACGGCGATCCGGGCCCTCCAGTTCACCACGCGCAAGGCGGAATATATCATCAGCGCAGCCGAGGCCGTGGCCTCGGGCCGGCTCGCCCTCGCCGAACTTTGCACCCTATCGGACGACGAGGTGATTGCTCGTCTGGTCGCAGTACGCGGCATCGGCCTGTGGACGGCCGAGTGGCTCCTCTCTCGGGTGCTGGGCCGGCCGCGCGTCGTCGCCGGCGATCTCGCCGTACGCAAGGCCGTGGGATTGGCGTATCTCGGTGAAGCGCTGCCCCTGGAGGCGGATGTGCGCCGGGCTGCCGCTCACTGGGGCAACTCAGCGCAGATAGCCCAGATTCTCTTGCTGCACGGGTTGACGGAGGGAACGCTGCAGGCGCCGTCAGCGCCTCACGACCAATACGGGTGACTGAAGGGAGTCGCGGATACCTCGCCGTAGGGGGGGCAGTGTCCGCCGTGGCGCGCCCCCCCCTCCCCCAACCCCTCCCCCTCGCGGGGGGGAGGGGAGCTACCCTGTCTGCGACGCCAACACCGACAGGTCCGGGCAGCGCCGCTCCACACCCTTGAGTCAGCGCGCAGGTTTCCCACAGGGCGACGCATGCCGATCAAGCATTCCTCCTCCCCCCCGGAGGGGGAGGGGGGGAAGCGCGCCACGGCGAACTCTCCTCCGGTCCACGATGCCGTGAGAATATACGCCGCAGGGCTGCCTACCTGTGCTCCAGACACCATGTCATACGTCGGCCTGAGCACCGCTTACGTCAACCGTCTTGGTCTCACGACGCTGAATCTACCGTACTCCGGGTGCGTGTCCGCGGCCCGGTACGTTTCGTCACCAGCCATAAGAGCACCACCAGCCCGAGATCGAGAGCCACATCGCCAGGCGCGGTTCCGCGACGATAGAATTGCAGCAGCGCCGGTCCAATCGAAAACCAGAGCAGGGCGCTGCCCCAGAGCCACCAGCGGTTCCGGTTGGTCACGCGGTCGAAACGCGGCAGGCACAGGAGCGCGGCCAGCACCACGCCCGCTGCGATGCGTCCGGATGCGAAGTACTCGATATACGACTTGTGGTTGAGGAAGACCGCGAACAGCAGCACGTTGGCCAGCAGCGACCATACTTCTACGTGCCGCTCGCCGCGGCGCAGCGCACGGAGCGCCACGATCCCGCACAGCACCGCCGGAAGCACCACCGCGACCAGCTCCTCGATCTGGTTAGCGTGCCAGGGCCAGTAAAAGAGAAGGCCGCCGAAGGGAATCGGGTCCGGATAGAGGCCACCGGTCTGACCGATGACGCCCAGCCATGCCCAGAGCAGGAGCTTGTACAGGGCGATAGGCGCCAGGGACGTGCCGAGGAAGAGGGCTGTTTGCCTCCACCGGGCGTGTGGACGCTCCGGATCGTGGCTGCCAAACCACAGGGAGAGGCCATAGACCAGCGGGAAGATGGCGCTGGTCTCGCGGGTTAACGAGGCCAGCGCGAAGGCCAGGCCGGCCCAGAGGAGCCGCCGCCGTCCAGCGCCATCGAAGAGCAGCACCCCGAGTGCCACGAACGCATAGGCCAGCGCCTCGGTCAGGTCGCGCTGCAGCGAGACGAAGAGACCGGGATACAGCCCGTACACCAGCGCGAACCAGGGCGAGAGCGCCTTTCGACGCAGCCAGAGAGCCAGCGCCAGCGTGCCGCCGGCCAGGGCCAGCAGATTGATCAGGATCAGCGTGTAGGGGATCAGCGCCACCTGGCCCAGTGCCAGGAGACGGGCCGTCAGGGGGTACAGAATGCGGGTATAGCGGTAGTCGGCGCCGGCTGCACCGTTCGCCTTAGTGTCCAGGTAGTAGCGGGCATGCAGCGGATCGGCGGCAATGAAATAGGAAAACTGGCCGTCGTAGCCACCGCCCGACAGATAGTGATAGTGCGGATCAATGGTGATCGCTGAGCTGACTTTGCTCTGCTGCACGAAGGACTTATTCAGGAAGATAAAGTCGCGTACATCGTGGCCCGCGTACAGTTGGGCCGCCACCCAGGAGCTGTAAAGCAGCAACACCAGCGCCGCCACCGTCCAGGGTGATCGAACGAGCCTGCTCCACCAGCGAGGCGCCGCCGTCCCGGCCGGCGCGGAGCGCGCGTTGCGATGCATGCGCCGCACGCTAGTGAGCTGCCTCCTCGGCGAGCGCCTGGCGAGAGGGCGACGCGGCGCGCGCGTCAGCCCGCACCAGCCGGATCAGCCAGCCAACTAGCGCCAGGGCAAGCACCAGCAACGGCAGCAAGCTCGGCAGGCCCGCCAGGTTGAACATATCTCGCCAGACATAGACCCAATTGGCCTGGATGTGGCCGGCAGCAAAGTTGGGCAGCACCTCGTTGACAATTGGATTCAGATCGTTATATGGGAACAGCCCGGTAAACATGACGATCATGCACTGCAAGGCGACTGAGACCGCCGCCAGCGCCACAAAGGCCACTCGTCCCAGCCGGTGGCCCAGGACGTACGCGATGGGTATGAACATAAAGGGAATCATGGGCGTGAGATGGCGTGAGGCCACGCTGGACCCGCCCGACCATCCGTTGGTGTTCGTGCCGCGCGAGGCATCCATCAGAAAATACAGCACCACCACCGCCAGGCAGAGCCACCACTCGGCGCGCAGCTCACGGCGCCGCCACATGAAGAATAGGCCGGCAAAAAACAGGATCAACACCGGCGATATCAGAAAGATGCCCCGATACCCGCCAAAGGTAATCTGATAGAGCGAATTGAGCGTGGGCGGTTTGAAGGCATAGGAGAACGGGTTGGCCAACCCCAGAAAGCCTCCGTGCACGTGGCTCTGGAACGCGCCGGAGTGCACATAGAGGTAGCTCGTGGCGAAGGGCTTGCCGAAAGCAGCGACATTGTATCCGACGTTGAGCGCCGCCGCCGGCGCCATGCCCACCGCGTAGGCCAGCGCCATCTTGACTTTGCTACGCGCCACGGCCAGGAGATAGAGCCCGATCAGGCCCGCAATGATAATCGTGGGGTACTCCGTGATAATTGCCAGCCCGCCGAGCGCGCCGGCCCCTGCCACGAAGAGCAGGGTACGACGAGTATCCGGTCGCTCTTTGACCCGATAGAACACCAGCAAGAAGGCCGAGAAGAGCAGCACCGCGACGAGTTGGTGGCTGAACAGCCAGACCGAGTAGATATAGGCCACGGTGCCCAGCGCATAGGCACCGGCGAGCAGCAGCGACCATCCGGCGCTGCCCGTCAGACGGCAGAAAAAGGCCCAGAGCAGGACCGCCAGCGCAGCCGAGGGCAGGATCAGCAGGAAATAGGTGATAACGTACCGGATGTTCACCATGTCCTGCCGAATGTAGTAGTATCCGGCTTGGTGCTTGTACAGTAAGTACCCCTGCGCTTTTTCCTGGGGCAGCACCAGTCGCAGCAAGGCATAGATCGGCACGGCCAGAAAGGCCATGCCCGGCGCTTTGTCGCTGTAGTAATGACCGTTTGCATATGACTGGTCGCCGAGCCCTTGATGGTAGTGGTCGATGCGCACGGTGTGGCGATCGACGATGGCGTAGGTCGTGTACAGATGGCTCTCGGCGTTCCAGCTCACGATCGACGGGATGAAGTAGGCGTACATCAGCACGATCAGCCAGAAGAAAACCAGGCCAATGGACTCACGCCGGCCATGGTCGTAGCCGGCCGGCTCGGCCACGGCACGCGCGGCCGGTGAGGCGCCAGGGGAGAGCTGTGCAGTTTCAGGGGTTGTCATAGTGCAATCGACATAGCCTAGTACATTCACCACATCGTACTGGAGACGGCGTTCAGCAGGTACATGACTATGGTGGGTGGAATCGAGTTCACGATGCTGGGGATCTTGCCATTCGTGGGGTCGCCAGTGTGACAGTGCCGCTGGTTGAAAAGAGCTTCCCTTGCGTCGTATCAGGATTCTGGACCGATCCAACCGGTGGGGAGCGTATACCGCCATCCCTCTTGCCATCCAAACGGCGCGTCGACCAGGTCCTCAAGAGCAGTGCCGTTGAGCAGGTGGTCCAGGGCCCACCTGTTGGCGGAATGAGCGATGACGACGACTCTGTGGCCGTCCCAGTGGGCGGCAAGCTCAGCCAAGAAGTGGCGAGTCTGGGCGATCACCTGCCGATAGCTCTGGCCGTCCGGGTAGGGCTGGTCGATATGCCGGCGCCGCTCACTGGCGAGCTGGGCGACGGGCATCCCGTTCAGGGCGCCGTAGTTGCACTCCCGCAGCCGAGCATCCCAGTAGATCGGAACGCCGCTACCACCGAACGCAATCTCCGCGGTCTCCACCGCCCTCCGCAGGTCCGACACGAACACGGCGGCGATATTCTCATCACGGCGGCGCAGACCAAGCTGCTGGGCCTGCCGGCGACCCTCCCGGGACAGCTGTCCCGGCAGCCAGCCGGTGGCCATGCCAGTCTCGTTGTCGGTGGTCGTGGAATGCGTCTCGTAGATGATCTCGACGGTCATGATACACCTCTCTTCACAACGGGACGTCATCGATCAGCGGGGGACAGGCCGATCCGATCTGGTGATCGGCTTGGAAGCCTCAGCAGAACACGGCAGAGCAGGTCCCAGGTTCATTGGACCTGCTCTGGCATGAACCGCGCAGTCGTTACTTGCCGCACACCTCGCGGTTCGCGATCCCTTGCCCTATCTTTCGCACCACACTCCCCGCTTGATTCGAGGTGATGACCAGGGAGAAGTTATGGCAGCGGAAGTTGGCGTAGAACTCCCAGTACACCTAGTCCTTGGCTTGCGCCGGTCCTGCTGGATTAACCGTCCGGATCAATTTGTCCCGCCCAAAGGGGCCTCTCCCGCCTCCCTCGGCGACCAGGACGTAGCGCGGCCGAGGACCGGCAATATCAGGAATCCCCGACGCGGTCGTGGGCAGCCGCCCGAAGAGGTAGTCGATCGCCACCGTACCGCCTGATCGTGACAGCTCGACGTGGGTCAGTCTGAGCTTCGTGAAGCGCCAGACCACACCGGTGGGATGAATAGGCGAGATCGGCATGCGCTGCTCAGCGCGCGTCACCTGGGCCGGCGTGAAGCAGGTATCGATCGAGTAGAGATCGTTCCAGGAGATGCCACACTGTAATGGCGCACTTGCCATCGAATGGGCCGGCACGCTCCACGTGACGGTTGCCGCCACGCAGGCAAGACAGCCACCACAGATCCATCGCCGCATATGCTTACGCCGGTTTTGCCTACGAGAAGGATCGCACAAGAATCATGCTCCTTTTGCTACGCGCATATGCTGTGGGCGACGTAGGAGACAAGATCTACAGCAGATAGACTGTCGGACGCGAGGAGGACGGAGATGGTGCCATGTGCGAATGCGAGCGTGTGAAGACCATCAGCAGAAGTTCCTGTCCAGGCCTGGCACGTACCTGCTTGCGCTGGCGTGCCAGTGCGAAGCGCCGAGGGCAGTCCGTGCGCCTGGACGCTCTCCTCAATGGTGAGGAAGCGTCCTCCTCGAGCGTACGGCAGGATCGTCGATGCCGCATTCGCGTAAAGGATGTTGATCGCGGCGACAGCGCCAAGCGGTGCGGTCGTCACGGTTTCAATCTTGGTGGATGTCTTCGGCAGTCCTGGAGGCGCAGGAGCCGCGAGGAAGCCTGCTGGCACGGGCACTGGGACGCCTGCGAGTATGCCTCTAGTGGCAGTGCCGATCGGGGGGTGCGTGATCGGCAGTGCGGACATAGGTAGCTGTGGCGAGAGGTCGGCCTGCGTGGCGCCTTTACCGAGCACGAGCGAGGTGACCTCGTACAGGAAGCTGCGCACAGTAAAATGGGGGCTGGCGAGATCGGCCTGATATTTCAGGATGAGGTGTGTCGCGTCGTCGATCCATACCGTCGCCTCACCGAAGTGGAGGGCCTTGCAACTCATGCCATTAGAGTTCTTGGGAAAACACTGGATGGCTTGCATCACCGGTGCGAACTTGACTACATCCACCTCGCGTCCGAGCAGGCGTTCTTTTCTGAGGATGCGTGCAAAGTGGCGCACGCCGGGGGACTCGGAATCCTGCTGTGTCGAATCGAGGTATTGCTGGATCGACTGGTCCAGCCTCATGCCCGGAATTGGCGCCGCGCTGTCTCCGAAACTCAACATATCCCCGATCGGCGGAGCATCATTCCTGACGCCAGCGGTCTCGGTGCGGGTATCGTACTGTATCAGTCTGGAGCCATCCTGGATTGTCGTTAGACTGCCGCTGTCGATGGCTGGCTCGACCGTTTTCACCTCCATACGGAAGTGCTGTGTATCGGATGCCGACCACTGAGTGATGAGATGGTGCATGACGACACGATCGGGGAGCAGGGTCGTGTCCGGTCCAAGGTACGTGACGGTCGCGGTGCCGCTATAGGGCATTGCTTTCGTAGCCAGCATGGCAGATCGCAGAAGGTGTTCAGCGCTGACCGGGGACACCGTGCGCTGGTCGACGATGGGGCTGACGACGACGAAGGCAACTGCGAGGGCCGCCGCTAGCGCAATCCCCCACCCATACGTGGCCGAGCCGAACTTCGTGGACCTCACGCGCAAGACTTCTTGCACTGGGCTCCGACGTGATCGTTCGCAAACTCGAGTGTCGGATCTCACTGCTGAGCCCACGACCTGCCGATCGACAAGGTTGACGGCGGCCAGAAGAGTTCTGCAACGCAAGGATACGCGACTAGTCCACTTCCTATCGGGGGGCAATATAAGCCGCGTCCTCGCTTGAGGCGATGCGCGAGCCAGCACGTACTGGCGGAGAGCAACCGGGGGCCGCATTGGATGAAGTTGGCGTAGAACCGCGTTCTGACGATCGAATGCGGTAGCCACCCGCTGGCATTCGGCGCACGTCGTGAGGTGAGCATAAAGTTCTGCCTCCTCCGCTGGAGACAGCTCGTCGCGTCGTGCTAACAAAGTCGAGAAGAACCTGTGGTGAGTCATGATCTTTCCCCCCACAGCTGGCGGAAGTGTTGCCGAGCACGATGGAGACGCATGCGAGTTGCTCCGGCCCCGATTCCCAACAAGTGAGCGATTTCGGCCGTCTTGAATCGATCGAAGACGTGCAGGTAGAGAACCTCGCGATCTTCCGGTAACATTTGTTCCAGGACACGGCGAACCGCTGCCTGCTCCTCTGATATCGTCTCGTGCGCCCAGGGAAGATAGTCCAGCACATCCGGCTTCGCCTGCACTCGCTGTCTATGTCGAAGTTCGTCCACTGCCCGATTCCGTGCTACCTTGTACAGCCACTGCGCATTGACCGGCTTTCCGCGCCTTAGGTTCTCGTAGGCTCGAACAAACGTCTCCTGCGCACACTCAAGTGCCAGATCTTGATCAGCCAGCATGACCAGGAGGAAGTTACAGAGTGGCTGCTCATAACGGTTCATCAGGTCGACTATCTGGTCACTGATATCGCCGTACGCCAGCTCCAATAACTCGCCTTTCTGGTCACAACTGGTTGCATCCTGCATTGTTATCGAGCAACAGGAATTGCGATGAGGTGGCGCTTCATCGGTCGAGGCCCTTCGGCTGACATGCATTCCCGCTGCCGCAGATGCCGACCCAGTACACCTTGGGGCCGTACTTGGCGGTACTCGGTCCACCATTCGCCACTCCGACCACCTGCTTCATCGTGTTGCCGCAGGAGTCCGTGCTGGTGCCGACCAGACGGGACTGTGGTATGTCACTCGCCGAGAATGACACACCCGAGGGGGTGCTGGTGAAGTCGCACCACGCGTGCGGCGGTTCTTTGGCGGTCTGGGGACCGCTGTCCGCTGCCGCCTGGTAGGCTCTCATACCCAGAAAGCCACCTCCCGCCAAGGCTCCAACCATCGCCAGTCGTTTCATCTGGCTAACCATGCTCATGTTCTCAAACCTCCCAAATCCAAATCGTCCAAGCAATCCTTATGTGCGGACGTTACCAAGGTGTGGCTGGAGGCAACGTTCTGGACTTGCCAAGACCAGGGAGGCAGGTTAGTATCATAGCGTGGTTAGGCACTGACGTAGCTTGCCTCGGTGTCGCCTCCGCCCCCGTTGCAGCGGGGGCGTTTCTCTGTCTTGATCTCGTACTTCTTCGGCCTGCCCTCCTTCGCGGCATACTGGCTCGAGCAGTGCCACTGCCGAAGCCGGCTGCCTTCATGCCTCCATGATACGAACGCGATGACCCGGAGCAGTAGGTACTGGAGTACTCAATTCATGAGTACAGGAATACTCAATTTGCGATGGGCAGCCCCCTGCGGGAGAGGCGACGTCTGACACGCTGGCCGTCCAGTCGTGCGACCAGGGGCGGCGTCTGGTGCAGTGAAGCGACCAAATCAAGCGGTGTCTGTCGATGATGCAGCAACCATCGCCAAGGTCATGCTTGTGCATCCAGACCACCGCCTCCGGCCGTGGTTGACTGATCAGCTCGGAGGCGGCAGCAGAACACACAAGAGCAGGCCCAGATTCATTGGGCCTGCTCTGCCTCCAGGCGGGAGGCGAGATTGTGTGAACTCCGCCCTCTACACCGCACCTGAGTCTCGTGACGCTTCAAGCACATCGCTTATTGGTAGGAGTATGCTTCGAGGTATTGCCCGCTCGCCGCATCGATCACCACTGTCTGCTCATGGTGGGCTGGTTCCGTTCCACCATGGGCTTTCACGAATCCTTCGGGGCCGTGTAACAGGATTACCACGCCCGGCCCGGAGAACGTCACGAACCACGCAGGCCGGTTCTGAAAGTACGGCTGCAGGGACCCACCGGGCGAACGACTCCCGTACTGATCATCCGAGAATGTTCCATACCGAGCCACGACCTGTACATTCGGCAGTATCGTACCGGCACGAGCTGCCACGGAGTTGCGTGCCGCGACTGCGATGGCCTGATCCATGGACAGCGCCATGGCTCCGCTCGGCAATATCGGCCGTGCCTGTTCGCTAGTAGCCCACGCGAACCGGATGCCAAACGCATGGGTTACACGGGCATCAATTTGCTGACCGCCGCTCGTCTGGGCCAGCGCGTTACCTCCGTGGTGCTGCCAAGCCAACGTGCCGAAACCACTTGCGAGGCCCAGGCACGCCCCTGCTATCGCGACGCGCACTTTGAGGCTTCGCGCTCGTCCGCGTCCTAAACTTGTCATTGCCTATTCTCCTTCCCGCTCGTTTACTGAATCGCGTCGAATAGCCCAAAGCTCTGCCTCTACGTACCGCTCGGACACGTCCCTTGGGTCCAAATATTGAATGCGTTGTTGTTGAAGCCATCGACACACCAGTACGTTGTGACTTTTTTGAGTTGAGGATTCACAATCGGTTGCCAGTTGTCTTGCACATTACCATTAAAGTTGGAGGGCGTTGGCGAGTACGCAACCGAAGTAAACGTAGCCTTCTCACCGGACGTGCCAGGCATATCATCCTGAACATTGTAATTTTCGCCAAGGTACTGCTGGCTCCATGGTCCTGCCCAGTAATTAGCACCGCCCGCATTGGTTGGGTCATACGGCGTCGCTTGAACAATGCTGCCGTCGATGAACATGTATATGCAGTGGTCTCCTTGATCATACGTCTCCCAGAATTGATTATTATTGCCATCCGTTGTTGCCCCAAAGTATCGAGTGCAGGCACCACCCGAGCAACCGCTATCGGAGTATTCGGAGAAGTAGTACGTACTGCCTTGACCCCCATTCTGGGTATATCCTGATTGGGCGTAGTTGATCCCGTTCGTGTCTAATATCATCGACCATGCAGAGATGCTGTCGCCGCCCGTCGGCGTGCCACCGGAACAGAGGCTCGGAATGCGTGAGACAATCCACGCGCGACTTCCATAGCCACCGTGCAGGAGTGACTCGTAACCCGTATGACTGTTTTGGTCCGTTGAGCAGGTGCCAGCCGCAAAGACGGGCGGTGCAGACGAGAGGAAAGGGACGTGTGGAACAAGCAAGCTCGCGCAAGCCACGATGATCCCGGACGCGAACGCCACAGGTCTCGGTATCTTCATTGGATCCTTTGATATCCTTTCTGAGATTTAATCACTGGGCTCTTTCAGTGCAATCCCCGCCCCCGTTGCAGCGGGGGCGTTTCTTTGTCTTGATCTCGTACTTCTTCGGCCTGCCCTCCTTCGCGTAATGTCATCGGTGCAGTATCACGACCAAAGCCGCGCAGCCTTGATGTCTCCATGTTACGGACGCGATGACCCAGAGCAGTAGGTACTGGAATACTCAATTCATGAGTACTCCAGTACTCAATTTGCCATGGGCAGCGCCCTGCGGGAGAGACGACATCTGACGCGTTGACCGTCCAGTGGTTCGACCAGGGCCGGCGTCTGTTGCAGTGAAGCCGCCGAATCGGGCCGTGCCTGTCGATCGTGAATCAGCCATCTCCGAACTCATGTTCGTGCGTCCAGACCACCGCCTCCGCCCGTGACGTGACGCCGAGCTTGCCGTAGAGGGTGCTGAAGTAGTTCCGCACGGACTGCTCTCCCAGGCTGAGTTCGCTGGCGATGTGCTTGTTATCCCATCCTTTCTTGACCAGTGCCAGGAGTTCCGTTTCCCGGCTGGTCAGGTGCGGCGCCGGCCCCTTGCTGGTTATGCTTCCAGGTCTCTGCACCAGCGCCTCCATCACTTCTGGGCTGAACCATGTTCCGCCGCGAACAACAGCAGCAATGGTCTCCGCCACGGTCTCCGGTTCATCGTCCTTGAGGACGTAGCCTCCGACCCCCAGGCTCACCAGCTCACGCACCGCGGCCTCATCACGGTGCGCGGTCAGCATGACGACCTGGATCGCGGGCGAGTGCCAACGCAGCGAGCTGACCGTATCGGCGGCCGGGGGACCCGGCATGCTCAAATCCAGCAGCAGGACATCCGGTTGCAGCGTGAGACACGCTTCCCGCACCTCATCGCCGCTGGTTGCCTCGCCCACCACGGCTATCTCCGGTTCGTCCGCCAGGAGGGCACGCAGGCCCTGACGGACGATCGGATGGTCATCCGCTATAACAACCCGGATCATCGTCATCCTGTGCTTTTCCATCACTGGCCAGCGGCGCCCAGACGGTGACCATCGTTCCCCGACCCGGTCGCGATCGGACTCGCAGGCGGCCCTGCACCTGCGCCACACGCTCCGCCATTCCCACCAATCCGTAATGCTGGGCCTGGGCCATCGTGCCGAGATGGATCGGGACTCTGAAGCCCCGGCCATCGTCGCTCACCCGGAGGATCATGTCCCTCGTACGCGGACGCAGCCGAATGGCGATCTGGCGCGGCTGACCGTGTTCGAGGGCATTCCGGATCGCCTCCTGGGCTACCCGGAAGAGGCAGAGGGCCACGGGTTGAGCCAGATCCTCCGCGCCCGGTCGGACATCCATGCTAATCCGAGGTCCATCTCTCCCGCCCTCCAGAAGAGGAGCCAGGTAGTTTTCCAGGGCGACAGCCAGTCCGCCTCCGTCCAGCCCGGCCGGCCGCAGCTCGGCGATCAGTTCGCGCAGCTGCCCGATGACCTGGGCGATCCGCCCCTCGACTTGTTTGATCTCCCCGCCTGGATCGTGGGGCAGGCCCTTGACCGTGTGTCGCGTCGATGCCAGTTGGTAGCGGAGACCCGCCAGCTCCTGCACGGCGCCGTCGTGCAGCTCCCGGGCCAGAGACGCTCGCTCCTGCTCCCGGCTGGCGGCCAGTCCACGCCTGGCCTGGGCCAGCTCGGCTTCCACCCGCATCCGCTCCGTGATGTCACGCACGATAATGCATACCAGGTTGCCATGATCGCCCGTCAGTGTCGTGGCGCTGCCCTCCACGCTGACCACGGCGCCATCCTTCCGCCGGTAGCGGCGTTCGCCAACCGCATACTGCCCCTTCCGAACGACGAGTCGCAGATTCCTCGCGACCTGCCCCCGCTGGTCCGCAACGATGTCATAGAGTGACATGCCAATCAGGTCCTCCTCGCTGTAGCCCAGCAGTTGCTGGAAGGCCGGATTTGTCTCCACAATCAGCGCACCGGGCGACTCCAGCAGGACGATGCCTTCCGTTGCCTGCGTCACCACCGCCCAGTAGCGTGCCTCACTGCTGCGTAACGCGTTCTCCGCATGCTCCCGAGCGGCAAGAAGCGCGCGATGGATCGCCTCCTGCTCGCTGCGAGCGCTCCTCTGGCTCTGCCTGAGAAATCCGGTCGATATCTCGCCGAGCAGCACGGCCAGGCGAGGGTGGAGGGCCGCGAAATCCTCTGTCGGTAGCCCAGCGAGTAGCTGCTGCCCCAGCAGTGCCACCGCGCCTCCCAGCGTCTCAGGACGCGAGCACTCCAATTGAGCCAGCGCTTCCCCTATCCCCTGCCCTTTGCCGGTTGAAAACGGCTCAGCCAGCATGGCGGCAACGAGTCGGTCTAACAAGATGACGAGCTGATCGGACAGCGCGGGGCCATCGAGCGACACGAAACTGGTGCGCGCGATCACCTCGCGCCAGTCCGCCGCGATCGCGTCCCGTCTATTTTCCAGCAGTTCGCGCACCTCGTGTCGACCCATTGGCCGGTGTCAGCCCCTTCCTCGCGCTGGACCCAGCGCCATGCTACCGCCCTGCTTCCCGTGCCTTGCGCCCAACGCCCACCAGGTTGACCGAGCGCGACGGCTCCTCCAGGAAGAGATCATTCGGGCTTTCCGGATGCCACAGCGGCACATGGACCACGCCGGGCGCGACGACCTCGAGATCCTCAAACAGCGGCTCCAGCCGAGCACGCGATCGACTCGTCACCGGGTTCGTGGTCCCGGCGTACAGCCGCTCCGACTGTGCTATGGTTTCGGCCGGCGCACCTTCGTAGCTCAGGTGGGAGAAAACGAAGTAGCTGCCCGGCGCCACGGCCTGGCGCAGGGTTCGGACCAGCGTAAAGACCTCTGCGTCGTCGGCGATAAACGGCACGCAGGCCAGGAGGAGGACCCCAACCGGTCGCCCCAGGTCCAGCAAGCGGCACACATCCGGGTGGGCCAGGATAGCTTCAGGTTCACGGGCATCGGCTTGAATCGCCGTGGCCGTGGGGTCATCCTTCAAGAGGTCCAGACTGAGGTGTACCGCGATCGGATCAATGTCCACATACACCACGCGGCCGGCGGGATTACGCTGGTGAACTATATTGTGGACATTGCCGGCGGTGGGGATGCCGGACCCGATGTCGAGGAACTGATCGATACCCTGATCAAGGAGGAAACGGACGGCCCGACGTAGAAAGGCGCGGTTGGCCCGGGCGAGCAGCGCGATGTCGGGATAGACGGCAAGAACCTGCTCGGCCAGCTCGCGGTCCACGGCGAAGTTGTGGGAGCCGCCCAGAAAGTAGTCGTACATCCGCGACGGACTGGCCCGATCCATCCCAAGGTATGGCTCGACATGGTACTTGCTGGTTCCCATCAATCCCTCCCCATGCTCCCTCGGCACTATCAGAAACTCAGTGACGGTCCGTCATTCACTCAGCTGAAGGCGAGATCGGCCCGTCTCTTTGAGGATACGCCAGTATCGCGGTGGTGTAGTAGGTACTGGAGTACTCAATTTGGGGCTTTGTTTGCTGCAGGGTCAGCATGTAGCAAGGCATTCCATGACGAAAGTGCCACAGTCTCTGAGGGCCATGCCCAGGCGAGGAGGCTCAGCGAGGCGCAGGTGCTCTGGTCATTCGAGCTGCAGTATTCTTGGGTATGCCTGCGGAGCCTATAGATAGTGAAGAAGTCGAGCCGCCCACAGAGGGGAGATGCATCACACGAGGCATCGTTTTCCGATCTGGTCAGAACAATCCAACCAACATGACACCGAAAATGAAGGACTTGGAGGGGCCGCAACGAGGCCTTTCAACAGAAAGAGTTAAGAAGGTTACCGAATCCCTTGGGAAAGCAAAAGATTTGCACTGGCGCTATGATCTGGTGAGTAGTCGCCGTTTTCCGGTTCAATACTATGCCACCGCTCTTCGCGGGTCGGGTGCCGATGCGGACGAGATCGTCGTTATCGGTATCGAGTGTTTCGAGTCTGATACGGGGCACCTAACCGTTTCTGCCTCAATTACGGGAGAGGACGGTGTGATCCTTGCAGAGAGTTCGGCAACGGAGATCGAATTCCCGTCCGAGCTTCAAGAGGCCATGGGAACCACCACTCGGCAGATACAAGAGGCATTTGACTCTCTCGTCACCTGGGTACACGCACGGCAAGACGTGATACAGACTGCTCTTGCCCAGGCATGAGTGCCTCGGACTCTCGCATCAGGATGATACGCAGGATGACAGGAACGCCACGACGAAGCCGCCTCGGTCTCCCCATTGCACCGGAGGAGAAGGAGATCATCGATCGGACGGCTGCGTTGACTGGAAGCAACACGACCGACTTTGTCCGTAGCACCATGCTTGCAGCTGCGCGGGAAGCAATTCGCAGGCATGAGGTGATCGTGCTGACGGCGGATGGGAGCCGCGTCTTGGTCGAGGCGCTGATCAATCCGCCGGAGCCGAATGAGCACCTACGCGCACTGGCCGAGGAGTTTGGCGCGACTGTGGGACGGTAATTCCTGGAAGGGCGGTACAGCTTCCAGTCGCTGGGAGGGAGGCATCGCCTTGCACCGGCATCACAGTAGGGGGCTGGATTCTCCAGCGCCGTGTATTCACTCACGTCATCGTGGACGGCAGGAGTGTCCGCCGTGGCGCGCCCCCCCTCCCCCTAACGGCCCCCCAGCCCCCTCGCGGGGGGGAGGGGGAACACTTGATCGGTACGCGCACCCTGTACGCAACGGGAAGCCCGAGGTGCGACACGCCCCGCCGGTCACGCGGGCGGGCCGAGTGCCGAAGCAAAGCGCTGTAACGGCGCTGCCTGGACCTGTGGGTGTTCGCATCGCAGGCAAGGTATCGCCCCTCCCCCCCCGCGAGGGGGAGGGGACGGGGGAGGGGGGGCGCGCGCCACCGGGATGCCGGATGCAACGCTGGCGGAGTGTTCACGATAGCGTTACTGTTCGTCCACGATACAGCGATACAGTACACGCCACTCGCACAGCCGTTACCCCGCATAGAGGGGGCACAGGCAGACCAAGCTATCTGTACCCTAGGCCGTGGCCGCGGGGGTACTGACCGGGGAGCGCCACCGGGAGATGGCCCTCCGGCTGCTGGCCGAAGACCACGCGTACCGCGGCGGCGATGGCACGGGACGAGGGGAGGTAGGTCGACACAAAGGGGAGCGCGTAGCACGCCAGGTAGGCTCTGACCTCGGGGTACGCCAGGATGTCGTACGGGGTGCCGAGCGCGATGGCCACCAGCGGTGTGTCGGTTTCCAGCAGCGCCCGTACCAGGCGCGCTTGCCCGGCCGGCAGGGCGCCCTGGGCGTAGGTCAGCACCATGATCCGATCCGCCGTGCGGGCCAGGGCCGTGGCCTCCGCGATTTCCGCCTCGCCCGGGTCGTCCGTTCCCGCCTGCCACGGCACGATCCTGCCCGTGCAGGTGTTCTGTACCAGCTCCGCGATTACCGGAACGTGGCTGACCAACCGCCGACCGGCGTCGGCCACGTTGGTGATGCCGGCTACCAGCGTCGTTTCGTCCGTCCGTGGGTCGAATGGCAGGATGCCCTCGTTCCGGACCAGCGTCACCGAGCGGCGGGTGAGGTCATCGGCGAGCGTCAGATGCTTCGGACTGCCGGCGATGGACTCGGCCTCTCCCGTCTCCACGGTCGCGAGATCGAACAGGCCCAGCCTCTCTTTGGCTGCCAGCACCCGCCGAACCGAGGCGTCCACCCGCTCGCCGGAGAGGGTTCCGTCCTCCATGGCGCATACCAGCGCCTGGATGGTTCGGATTGGAAGCTCGGTTGCTCCGCCCGCCAGCACGACGTCCGCTCCCGCCTGCACCGCCAGCACCGCGGCTTCCTCCGTCTCCCATCTGGCTGCAATGGCTCCCATGGTCATCAGGTCGGTGATGATGATCCCTTGAAAGCCCAGTTCATCGCGGAGCATGCCCGTGAGCACCCGTGGTGAGAGGGTAGCTAGTAGATCGGGGTCCAGTGAGGGCACGACGACATGGGCCGACATCACCGTATCGACCCCCTGCTGGATGGCGGCCACGAAGGGCGGAAAATGAATCCGCTCCAGCGTCGCACGATCAATGGCGATCACCGGCAGCCCCAGGTGGGAATCCACGCTGGCCGCGCCGTGTCCGGGAAAGGTCTTGGCCGTTGATAGGATGCCGGCCGCCCGATAGCCGCGTATCTGCGCCGCCATCATCTCCGCCACCCGGCTGGGATCGTCCCCGAAGGAGCGGACCCCGATCACCGGGTTGTCCGGATTGATATTGACGTCCGCGGTCGGCGCGAAGTTCCACTGGAAGCCCAGGGCCTTCATCTCCACCCCGGTGATCCAGGCAGCCTGCTCCGCTGCTTCCAGATCGTTCACCGCGCCGATTCCCATCTGCTGGGGAAGATCGGTGACACCGGCAGCGATCTGGTTGACCACGCCTTGCTCGAAGTCACCGGCATTGAGCAGCGGAATGCCCAGGCGACCGCCGCCGGCAAGTCGTTGCAGGGCGTTGTTCTGCTCCGCCGCCGATGCCGGATCGAGGAACCGGTAGCCGCAGGAGATGACCGAGCCAAGGTGGTAGTCCCGGATCAGCTGGTCGATATCGGAGATGCCGGGCCAGCCGGGGGCATTCAACCCCATGACCATCTGGCCCGCTTTTTCACGGTTGGTCATGGCGTCGCACAGTGCATCGACGGTTCGAGTGGTGCTCATACCGCGATTGTGCCACGCGGCTCTGTCTGTGACCATAGAGCGCCGGCCGTCCAGGCGGCGGCATCTTTGCCAAAGTCCTGGCCGGTGAATGCCACCAGGTGGGCATGGGCGCTCTCGGCCAGCAGGCCGCGGGCATCATCCAGGTAGGCGATCAGGGTACGCAGACCCTCGTCGTCGCCACAGTTGGCCTGAGCGCGGGCGATACACACCTCGAGAAAGGCCTCCCGCTCCTGAAAATAATCGGCCTGGAAACTGGCGTGGGAAACCTGGTCGCGCAGCGACGGGACGGCGTGCAGCCTGCGCAAGATAGGAATGGCGGCGGGATCGGCCAAGCGTTCCATGCCCCAGCACACCGCCTCGACGTAGTAGAAGGTACCGCTACGCCGGTCGCGCACGTCCTCCTCCGTGGCCGCGATCAGATCGACGACTCGGGCGAAGACGGGGAGCGCGCGCGCGTCGCAGGCCATGCCCAGGCTGTACAGGAGGTAGACCACATCGGGCATCGCGCCCTGATCCGGCGGGTAGTTGGCGTGGCGGATCTGGTTGTCACGCACCGGGAGTGTCTCCCCCTGCAGGCAGCGATCAATCTCCTCGATCAGGACCGGTACGGCAGCGGCCGAGCCATGGAAGGCGAGGGCCTGGGCCAGGTGGATCCGGCGCAACCCCTCTGCCCCGACCAGCGCCGTCTCCAGATTCAACGCCACCTCTAGATAGGGAACGATCCGATCCCCGGCGGTACAGATATCCACGAAGGGAATGCGCCCGGTGAAAATCTCGCCCATCTCCATATCTGAGTACGCATAGAGTGGGCGCGCGCCATCCAGCGCGTCGACCAGCGCGCGGAGGTCGTCATCGCTGTAGACCGGCGGCTCAGTGGGACCGGCCAGATGTTCCGGCGTGAGCAGTCCTGTGCCCACCAGCCGGCGCTGCAGCGCCGCCACCTCGATCGCGCGCGGGCGTACCCCCTCCCGCACGGACTGCACGGCGGCCAGCGCGGCCACCCCGCCCAGGTTCTCCATGTCCGCCTGCATCCGGATCGCCGCGAGCGCGTCATGGGTGGCGGATATGGCCTTGCCGGCGATGATCAACCCCTCCAGTCCACGCGGGATAAGCGCTCGATACGGGATCTCTATCTCCAGGTTGGGCGGAATCAGACCCATGCGAACCCAGGGCGAGGTGCTTGGCCCTTTCACGTCGTGGTTGCTGTAGTGGATGTTGACCACGTCCGGCCAGTGCCGCATCACCAATTGATCGGTATGCGTCAGCACCACATCGGCCAGGATGTGGCGCGATTCGCGCGGGGCGAGATAGACGCCGTGGTCGTGGACCTCGCTGCCCCGGCGGCGCCCGGCGAGAATGGCACGGGTGTAGTCCACCACATTGGAAATCTGCACGGCGCTGGTGAAGTTGTTGCGGGTCCGGCCCGGCGTGGTGTACTGGCCCAGCGAGGCCCACATGGTGGAATGATCCCGCTCGGCGCCGTACACAAACTCGGCCCCAGCAAAGGCCGCGACGTCACCATCTCCCGTGGCATCAATCACCACCTCCGCCAGCACCGCGACCGGCCCCCAGCGCGTCGCCGCGACCACGCCCCGTACTCGGTTCCCCTCCAGCACCGTGCCGTGCGCGATCGCCTCCCAGAACACATCTACCCCTGCTCGCCCTGCTTCCCGCAGCAGCGCATACATCTTGGCCTCGATGTTCCAGGTCGCCTTGGTGTGCCGGAGGGTGCGATGCACCTCATCGGCCAAGGCCTCGACGCCGGCCGAGAAGCCCAGGTGCCGGCCATACCAGTAGCTGTGGACCCCGCCGATGGTGCCGGTCCCGCCCAGGCCGGGATTCATCTCCAGCAGGACCGTGCTCACCCCCTCGTGCGCCGCGGTGGCGGCGGCGACGGCGCCGCTGGCGCCCCCGCCCACCACCAGCACGCCGGCCTCCCGCAGGATTGGTATCTCCATCTCGGGGACCGAAACTCGGGCGTAGGGGCGGCCGGCCTGGGGACTCTCAAGCTCCCGCAACTCGAAAGAGCTGGTTCCAACCGGCTCTTTCGAGGCCGGCGTTGCTTCCGCAACCCCACCAGATGCGACCCGCGTCGCAATAATAGCCGCGACTTCCTCTCCAAGCTGAGCAGCACGCACCGGGTCACGAAAGACGGTGGGATCGGTCACGCGAGCAGCTTCGTTCAGGCACCAGAGGCCGCGGAGTGGACCGGTAAAGGGATCGTCCGCCGGTCCCTCCAGGCGACCGGTCTGGGGACCCGATAGCTCGAAGGAGGCGAAGCCCAGGGTAGACTCACCAAAGGCGGGAACCTCAGAGATCAGGGCAGCCGCTAGCGACATGGAGATGTCGCGCGCCTGTATCTCGCGTCGCATATATCCCGCCGGTCCGACCTCGGCCGGCAGATCGAGTTCGAAGCTCACAAAGACATGCTGATCGCCGCGATAGCCGGGAAATATGGTCACGCTATTGCCGGCCACGCCCAGCTGTGGCGGGATGGGGAGCGTCGAGACCTCCAGCGGCCCAACCCGGTCGAACTCCAGTGTCCTGGCGTAGCGGGCAGTGCGCGGGAGAGCCTCGAAGTGGCCTCCGGCCAGACGAGCGACCAGTGCGGTCTCGGTGGCGTCGAGCACGGTCGAGGCAGCAATGACCTGCCTGCCGGACTTGTTCCCGATCACCACTCCCTCGATCTCGGTATCCCCCCGTTGCAGGGCCACGGGCAGACTCGCGTAGAGGAGGCCAATGTCATGGGCCAGTAAAAGATCCTCCAGGGCGCGCTTGAGGGCATCCATGGGGAGCGGAATTTCGCCGGCCGTTTGCTCGATCTCCATGCATTCCAGCAACGAGCGCCAGAGATCGCCGGCGGCGGGCAGTGTGACCCAGGGCCGAAGGGTGGCCGTAATCTCGCGGCCGAGGTAGGTGCGTGGCTCGATCACCATGCTGCGATATCCTGCCCGCTGCAACCGTAAGGCGGCTGCCACGCCGGTCAGGGACCCGCCGATCACGGCCACATCGACCTCGCGGAGAACGGGCAGGGTGCGGGAGCCAAGGTGAAGGTTCATGGCCGCCTGCCTGCGACCAGCGTTCTCGTCGGACGGGCAAACGCCGAGAAGTATGGTTCCTGCGCCTGCCACATCTCGTCGAACAGCTCCGCTAATTCCGCCGGTGAGCACACCGCGGCGCTCAGTGGGTCGAGCTGGAGCGCATACCGCGCTGCCTCCCAGTCCCGGTTCAGCAGCGCATCCGCCATCAGGGTATGGACCGCCATGTGGCTCCGGTTGAGTGCCGCCAGTTGCTCCGGCAACGGCCCCGAGTGGCAGGGCCGCACCCCGTTGCGATCTACCAGGCAGGCAACCTCGACACAGCCATCGGGAAGATTGTCGATCAAGCCCGTGTTTCGCACATTTCCATAGATGACCTGCAATCGATTCAGCATCATTGCCTCGACGATCCGTGAGCCGTACTCGTCGCTTCGTCGCCGAGGAATCTCTCGCTCGCCGCGTAGCATCTGGCCGATATGGTGATCCCCCTCCGCCCGCCAGGTCAACCAGTTGTGGGCGTAAAAGCCGGACTCGCCCCGATAGCCGGGACGTGTGTACCGCTCAATCAGCTCGGTTCGCTTCCTATAATACGGCACGTACTCCGAGAAGTGACCGCTGGTTTCCGTCACAAACGCCCCAAAGTGCAGCATCATATCGAAGCGCACGGGGTCTTGCTCGTAGACCTCGGGGTGGCCGGCCAGGTCACGCAACCGCGGGTATTGATCGTGGTCGCGATACCGCAGGTGGGTAAACCACGCATTGTGGTTGATGCCGGCACAGCGCCATTCCAGGTCGTGGTACTCAAGGCCGAGGTAGTCTGCCAGGCTCCGTGAGGTGAGCTGCACACTGTGGCACAGCCCAACGGTCCTCATGGACGTGCCTTTCAAGGCGGCCAGGGTGAGGATCGACATGGGGTTGGTGTGGTTCAGCACCCAGGCATCAGGACAGAGCGCCTCACAGTCACGCAGAATTTCCAGCCATACCGGGCCGGTGCGCAGTGCCTTGAAGATCCCACCGGGACCGATGGTGTCGCCAATGCATTGGTCGATGCCGTAGCGAAGCGGAATCTCATAATCGTGTGCAACGTTTGCCACGCCGGCCACCTCGATGGTGTTGATCAGGAAGTCCGTTCCCGGTAGGAGGTCGCGGCGCTCCGTCGACGAGCGTATCCTCCACGCCTTGCCGGACTGCTCCACCAGGCGCTCGGCCAGCCGGGTGATGAGCGAGAGGCGCTCGGCGTCGATATCGATCAGCGCGATTTCACCCCCCTCCATCCCTTCGATCATCAGGAGGTCGGTAATCATCCTGCGAGCAAAGACCGTGCTACCCGCCCCGATGAACGTTACCTTGGTCACGCCGTATCCTTTCAGGCTGCTGGAGGTGATGCCTTCGATGCACTACGGCTGCCGTGCCACCCAGAGTACGTCCATCGTCCACACTGACGGCTAGCGCCACATCGAAACGAAGGTACTTCCATCATGCCTGGCCGGCGTCACGCCACATCGAGTTGCGCTCCACAGGAAGCGCGCACCATCAGCGTCGTTCGCACGGTCAGGATGATGGCGGGAAGATCGGGCTGGTTGATGCGAGCGATGATCCGGTCTCCGGCCACTGCGCCCAGGGTCTTTCTGGGGGCGCTCACCGTGGTTAAGGGGGGATCGAGGCTGGAGGCGAAGGGAACATCGTCGAACCCGGTGATGGCCAGGTCCTGTGGCAGCCGTAGCCCTCGCTCCCTGGCTGCCTGCATGGTGCCCATGGCGATCACATCGGACGCGCAGATAATGGCATCCGGCCTGGTATCCCGGGCCAGCAGGGCGAGAGCTGCCCGGTGCGCGCCTTCGACGGACCAGGGGCTTTCCTGCATCAGGGCTGGAGCGTAGGGGAGCCCTACTCGGGCCAGCGCATGAGGAAACGCCTCTGCCCGCTCGTCGCTCTCTCGGGGCGGACCCAAGAATCCTAGCCGATGGCGACCCAGGGCCGCGAGATGAGCAACCACCTGATAGATTGCTCGGCGCTTCTCCACCGTGACCATGTCGACGGCCAGATCGCTCTTCCAGCGCATCTCGTCGAGCCCCTCGACCACAATCGTATGCTCCAGGTCGACCAATTCCGGCATCGGCGCCACGGGGCCAAGCAGAACGAGTCCGTCCACTCGTTCGTTCGCAATAAGACTTCGTCGATTCGAATGTCTCACCTCACGCAGGGTGAGCGTGAAGGCGAGGTTGTAGTCATGTTTCGCCAGCTGTTCATCGAGACCATCGAGCACGGGTGCCCAGAACGGATCCGCAAACTTATAGGATGCTCCCCGTAAAATGACCCCCACCTTCCCGGTTTGGGTCTGCCGCGCGGTGGTCCGTCTGGCGCCGGTCGCCGTCCGGGACGAGTAGTTGAGGGTGCGCACCGCCTCCCGTATCCGCAACTCGGTGTCCGCGGCAACCGGGCGAGTGCGATCGGGGGTGATGGCACGCGAGGCGGTCGATATGGAAACGCCGGCAAGTTCCGCCACATCACGCAAAGTCGCAGCCACCAAAACGACCTCCATTTGGCTGAAATTTGTGCGCCAATCCTCGGTGCTTTTACTATGCTATCAGGAGTGTGATAAGGCGCCAAAAACGCCGGCTTGCGGAGTACCACCTGGAGGAGATAGTATCAAAAACAGGATGACCATGATATTTGTGGCGTTTTCAACACCGTGGTGATCGAAGCAAACGGTCTTCCGCGGCTCGGGAATTGGCGCCAAATTTGGTGAGAAGGAGCGAGGCATGCGCGAGGATGAATTGATCGAGGCAGAAGTCGTCGAACGCCTTTTTGGCACAAAGATGTCGCGCCGGCGTGTGCTGGAGGCAGGCGCGGGGCTCCTGGGAGGAGCACTTGCCGGGCCGTTGATCTTTACCACACCGGACTCCTACGCCGACACGGATCAACTCAAGGGGAGCCTCCCCTACAACGCTCATACGTCCGTGAAGGGGCACATCACCTTCTGGCATCATTATCAGGCCGGGGTGCCGCGCAATACCCTTCGCAACCTGATTCGCCAGTTCAACACGCACTATCCGCACGTCTCGGTCAACGAGGTTGCATTCGCCTTTGGCGATGTATGGACCAAGAACACCGCGGCGGTGGCGGCCGGCACGGGGATGCCGGACGTCCTGGTTTCCGATCGGCCCCACCTGTGGAACGAGGGCGCGATTCATCATGTCTACGAACCGGTCACGGCGTTCGCCAAGCGCGATCACATCGTCAGTAAACCATTCTGGCCGTTTACCTGGTATGAATCGGTGGCGAAGAAGCAATTGTGGGGCATTCCCTGGGAGACAGACTGCCGGGTGCTGTACTACAACCGAGCCATGTTCCTGGACCACGGTTTTAATCCTAACAAGCCGCCGACCACCTGGCCGGAGATGGCCCAGTTCGCCGACAAGCTGGACAAGAAGGGCAGCGGCCCTGGCGGCTGGGAGGTGATCGGGTTCAACCCCCTCTGGTACTACGGGCTGGATACCTGGGTGTGGGACAACAGCGGCGACTGGCTGAACAAAAAGCAACAACCGACGCTCGATTCCGCACGCAATATCCAGACGGCGGAGTGGTTGAAGAGTTGGGTCGATCGATACGGCGGTCTCTCGACCCTGAACGCGATCAGTTCACTGAGCACGCCAACCAAGGATGAGTTCACCGGAGGGCGGACGCCCTTCCGCATCACGGGACCCGGTAAGCAGGCGAGTTATCTGGCCTTCAACGCGACGTTTGCTCGGGCCAACAAGCAAGTCCCGTTCCCCGCCTGGGGTATTGGTCTCATTCCGCACAACACGGGCGGCAAGCCATACAGCTTCACGGGCGGCTTTGCCCTCTCCATGCCGACCAATCATCATCGATCGTCCGGTACCACCGCGGCCGTATGGGAATTCATCAAGTACATGACGCTGGTGGCCCAGCGAGATTGGGCGCGGTATACCCTGGCGATCCCCACGGTGGAGGCCATGGCGAAGAATGACAAGGTGCTGAACAGCCTGCTGCACTGGAAGGATTTCGTCAGAGCCGTGGAGTACGGTCACCCGTCTACGCGAAACTTCCATGACGCGCTGTTCCCGGGCGATGTCGTCGGGCACGCCTCAGACCAAATCATGGGCGGCAACCAGAGCGCGAAGACGGCGCTGGCCGCGGCACAGCAGCAAGCGCTGCACAACATGTCCCTGAATCCGTAATCGCTGATGGGCCGGCCCGCGCGTAGGCGGGCCGGCTGTTCCCCTGGCAGGAGATCACGCCGTGGCTCAGTCTACGCTTGCTTCCCCGCTGGCGTCCAGAGCGCGCTGGACGCTCAATCCGCGCCGGCGCCGAACTCTTACCGCCTACTTGCTGATTTCGCCCTGGCTTCTCGGATTTGTGGTCCTGACACTGGGTCCCATGCTGTTCTCGCTCTACGCGAGCTTCACCCGCTACGACATCGTGAACGCACCGCGTTGGACGGGTTTGACGAATTACAAGTTTTCTTCCAGTACGATCCTAGTTTTCGGACAGCACTCGGCAACACCCTGTGGTATGTCGTGGTGAAAACTCCACTATTCGTGGCCGTCTCATTGGGCGTGGCGCTGCTGATGAACAAGAAGGTGCCGGGGGTGCGGTTCTTCCGGACGATCTTCTACATGCCAACCGTGATCACCGGGGTCGCGGCCGTTTTCCTGTGGATCTGGGTGCTGAGTCCAACTGGCATCCTGAATCGAGGTCTCGGAGCGCTCCATCTCCCCCAGCCGAACTGGTTCTATGACCCTTCATGGTCCAAGCCTGGTCTGGTCATCATGAGTCTGTGGTATGTGGGCGGCACCATGATCATCCTGCTGGCCGGCCTCTCGGGGATTCCCCGGCAGCTCTATGAGGCGGCCGAAGTCGAGGGCGCGGGATCGCTGCGCAAATTCTGGAGCATCACCCTCCCCATGCTCTCCCCCACCCTCTTCTTCATCGTTCTCACCAGCATCATTGGCGCCTTCCAAGTCTTCAATTCCGCGTACGTGGTCAGTACCACGGAGGGCAGTCAGCCGGGCGATCCTCAGCAGTCACTGCTGTTTTACGAGGTGTATATCTACATTCATTTCAAGAGTCTGGACATGGGCTACGCCTCGGCGCTGGCCTGGATTCTCTTCGTGGTCATCCTCGCCATCACCGTCCTCCAACTCTGGTTGAGCCGGCGCTGGGTCTACTACGAGGCATAGGAGCGCAAAAATGACAGTGGCATCCAAATCAGTCTCCGGCATCCAGCCTCCTACCTGGCATCGACGGAAGGATGTGCGGACCCTCCTTGGAAAAATTATGGCCTTCACCCTTCTGACAGCCGGCGCGATTCTTTTTCTGGTGCCGGTGGTGTGGATGCTCTCCTCCTCACTCAAGGCAAACGACCTGTTGTTCGATGGCAGGTGGATCCCACAGCCGGCGGTGTGGGGTAATTATGCCAGCGCGTGGGCCGGGGCCCCGTTCGCTCTCTATTTCAAAAACACGCTAACGATCACCGTTTTCGCCGTCGTGGGGTCCGTCATCTCCTCCTCCCTGGTCGCGTATCCCTTTGCGCGTATGGAGTGGCCCGGGCGCGACCTGCTCTTTTTCCTGGTCCTCGGCACGATGCTGCTGCCCGGCATCGTCACCTTTATTCCGCAGTACATTCTCTTCTCCAAGATTGGCTGGGTTGATACCTTCCTCCCGCTCATCGTGCCATCCTGGCTGGGCAGCGCCTTTTACATTTTCCTGCTGCGCCAGTTCTTCCGCACGATTCCAATGGAGCTGTCCGACGCGGCGCGCATCGACGGGGCGGGCGAGTTGCGCATCTGGTGGCAGATTATCATGCCGCTCAGCCGTCCGGCCCTGGCCGCCGTGACCATCTTCTCCTTCACGGGTGTCTGGGAGGATTACTTCGGACCCCTGATCTATCTCAGTGACCCCAACAAGTTCACACTCCAACTCGGCCTCAAAGCGTTCGCGTCTCAGCCGGGCGTGGTCCCGCAGTGGAACTACTTGATGGCTGTCGGGCTCCTGATCATGATCCCGGTGATCGTGGTCTTTTTCATCGGTCAACGGTACTTCATCGAAGGTATTACGCTGACCGGCCTCAAGGGGTAGTCTTCGCTGATGCGCATTGCCGACCACGGCGCCCAGGACGTGGGCGTCGTGGTCTCAGTCGTCCCCATGTTGATGGTCTTTGCGGTCCTATCGCGGCGGCATGAAGGGCTGAGTGTTTGAGCGATCTCCGTCAGCTCAGCCGGCATCTGTACGTCTATCAGGACACCTGCCTGGTCTATCTGCTGGTGGACGGTGAGCATGGGCTGCTGATAGATGGCGGCTTCGGCTCGATCGTGGACCAGCTTGGGGCGGTGGGCGTCCGCCAGATCGAGTGGGTCCTCCATACCCATCACCATCGCGACCAGTGCCAGGGAGATGCCCGGCTGGTCGCCCACGGCGCCTCGCTGGCGGTTCCAGAGCGGGAAGCTCACTTCTTCACAGAGGCGGAGCAATTCTGGCGCTCGAGCCAGCAGATGCATAACTACGATCTCAGCACGGACTCCTTCACGCTCAGCCACAGTGTTCCGGTCGAGGCAACCCTGGCCGACTACGGCTCGTTTCGATGGAGGTCCTATACCATTCGAGTGCTTCCCGCCCCCGGTCACACCAAAGGCTCGATCGTACTGCTGGCCGAGGTAGACGGCACAACCGTGGCCTTTACCGGCGATCTGATTGCCGGACCGGGAACGCTCTGGCATCTGTACGATCTGCAGTGGAGCTACGGCGCCGGTCTGGGCGGGTGCGACGGCATTCAACCCGCCGCGTGCTCGCTGGCGGATCTCCGAGCGGCCACACCGGATCGATTGCTGCCCTCGCATGGGGAGACCATGGATGACCCCAGTGCGGCCATCGACGACCTCATGGCCAACCTGCGCGACCTGGTTCGACATCTGGAAGCCGACGCCAACGGCGCCACGGGGAACTCGCGGCCGGTCGGCCTGGTCCCCGATCGCCGCCTGGTGCAGCTCAGCGACCACCTCTGGATGAACCAGTATTCGTTCGCCAACACCTATATCCTGGTCTCAGACAGTGGCGATGCGCTGTTCATGGACTGCGGCTATGCCGCCTTCCACCACGTCATCGCCGGCTTCCGCTTCACCGAGCACTCGATCCGGGAGCTCAGCGAACGGGCGGGACTCAAGCGAGTCGACCTGTTCATCCCCAGCCACTACCACGACGACCATATTGCCGGCGCCCCCTTCCTGCAAGAGCAGTACGGCACGCGCGTCTGGGCGCATGAGGTCATGGTGGATATCCTGGAACATCCCCGCTCCTACGCCCTCCCCTGCCTGCTCCCGGCGCCGATCCGCGTCGATCGCTCGCTCCGTGACGGCGAGATATTTGAGTGGGGCGGCTTCCAGTTCAGCATCATCCACACGCCCGGTCACACCCGCTACCATGCTGCGCTCCTGATGGAGGTAGACGGTCTGAGGGTGGCCTTCACCGGTGACACCTTGCACGCCGGCAGTACGGGACCGATGCTGGGAGGCCCGATTTACCAGAATCGCTTCGCGCTGGGCGACTTTCAGTCCTCCATCCAGCGCCTGCGCGCCTGGAAGCCGGAACTGCTGCTGACCGGCCACACCGGCGCCGCTGAGGTGGACACAGCATGGCTGGATATCGCCTCCCGGCGGGCACGAGAGAGTGCCGCCCGGCTCCGCACCTTTGCGCCGGTGGCGGAAGACGCGGGCTTCTCGCTGGATCCATCGTGGGTCAGCATCTATCCCTACCAGAGCACGGTGCCTCCGGGGCGGTATCTCGATCTCACCGTTCAGGTACACAATCACGGCCCGGACTGCACTGCCCTCGTCGCGCTCGATCTCCCCGCCGAATGGACCGTTGCTCCCCATCAGGCCATGGTCAACATAGCCGCTGGCGGCGAGGGAGAGGCTTGCTTCCGACTCGGCGTTCCCCTCGATGGGAGGGACGACGGCCCAGCGGTGGTGTGGGCCGATGTTGCCCTCGAACGTGGAACCAACGTTCGACGCTTCGGACCGGTGGCCCACGGGCTGGTACTGGTTGCCGGTACCCAACAGAGCGACGGACACGATACAGTGGGGGAGGACGTGATCCTCCGCTCCCTGGTCGACCTCCAGAGCGCGGTCCAAACCGCCGAGCCCGGAGTCTAGCCTAGCCATGACGCCACTCTCGTTCCCTTCCGATTTCCTCTGGGGCGCCGCGACGGCGTCATATCAGATCGAGGGAGCAATAGGCGAAGGAGGCCGGGGCGAGAGCATCTGGGACCGGTTCTGCGCCACTGCGGGAAAAATCCGGAACGGCGAGAGCGGGGCCGTCGCGGACGACTTCTACCACTGGTATCGCGACGACATCGCCCTGATGCGTCAGCTCGGTCTGGACGCCTTTCGCTTCTCCATCGCCTGGCCTCGCATCCTGCCGGCAGGACGCGGCCGGATCAATCAGGAGGGCCTCGATTTCTACGACCGGCTGGTCGACGAGCTTCTCGCCGGCGGCATCGAGCCCTTTGCCACCCTCTACCACTGGGACCTGCCTCAGCCTCTTGAGGATGGGGGCGGCTGGACCAACCGCGACACCGCTCATGCGTTCGCGGAGTACGTCGAGGTGGTGGTCCGACGCCTGGGAGACCGAGTGCACAACTGGATCACGCACAACGAGCCGTGGGTTGCCGCGACGCTGGGCTATGGCAGCGGCGAGCATGCTCCGGGTCGCGTCGAGGGGCCGGTCGGGGCGCTGCGGGCGGCCCACCATTTGCTGCTCTCGCACGGCCTGGCGATCCCCGTCATCCGGCGCGAGAGTCCCGGCGCACAGGTCGGCATCACGCTCAACCTCGCGCCGGCCTATCCGGCCAGCGATTCTCCGGAGGATGCCGCGGCGGCCCACATCAGCGATGGCCGTGGCAACCGCTGGTTCCTCGACCCCCTGTTTCGGGGCGCCTATCCGGCCGATATCGTCGCGCTGCGTGGGGAGGAGATGCCGCCGATCCAGAACGGCGACCTCGAAATCATCTCCCAGCCGATCGACTTCCTGGGCGTCAACAACTACAGCCGCGCGGTGGTGCGGGCCGGCCCGGACCCGGCCCGGCCCCTTCATATTCGATCGGAGGGAGCGGCGCACACCGCCATGGACTGGGAGGTGTACCCGGAGGGGTTGCACGACCTGCTGGTCCGGCTGCACCGCGACTACGCGCCGGCCCGCCTGTACGTCACGGAGAACGGCGCGGCCTTCAACGATGTCCCAGGACACGATGGCGCGGTGAACGATCCGGAGCGGCAGTCCTACCTGGCGAGCTACCTGGCGGCAGCGGGACGCGCCATCCAGGAGGGCGTTCCTCTAGCCGGCTACTTTGTCTGGTCATTCCTGGACAACTTCGAATGGGCCTTCGGCTACAGCAAACGCTTCGGCATCGTCTATGTCGATTACCCCACCCTCCAGCGCATCCCCAAAGGCAGCTTCCACTGGTACCGCGAGTTCATTGCGCGGCAGCATGCGGGGCGGCAGGCCCCGGAGAGAGACACGAGTAGCACAAGTCCGTAAGACGCCTCTCAGAGCCTCCGGGATCAACTCGCTTTAGTTCCCTATCGTAATCATGGATGTCGCCCAGATCAGGGTTGGCAAGGGGCGAGTCCTCTCGGCCGCTCTTAACCGCCGTCACGAACTCCGGGCGAACTGCTATGATTGCCCGGAGTTCGTGACAGGAAATCGCGATTCTGAGGGAGACATCGTGGCAGACACCGAGCAGCTGACGCCTTCAGAGCAACGCGTCCTGGAGGAGGTGAAGCGGCATGGCGGCTATGTTCGTAAGGCCGACATTGTCGAGGCGCACATCCGACCGCACGCGCTCACACGGCTGGTGGAGCGCGGTCTTTTAGAGCGGGTACGACGAGGCCTGTATCGCAGCACAGACCTCATTACTTCGGACACGGGTATTGCTGACGTTGCCGCTGCATCGACACACGGCGTCATCTGTCTCCTTTCAGCACTGTCGCACTATGAACTGACCACGACGACGCCCTGGGAGATCTTCCTGGCCCTCCCCAGAAAGAGCATTCGACCGCCAACTATGGCCTACCCATCAGTGCACGTCGTGTACTACAACGATGCGATGTTTGGGTATAACGTTCGTACGGAGCAGATCTCGGGTGGGCTGTATGTCCCGATGTACACACCCGAAAAGAGTATCGCGGATGCTTTCCACTTTCAAAACCATGTCGGCCGTGACATTGCCGTCGAGGCAATCCGACTGTACCTCGGCCGGCGCAAGCCGGACCTTCGTGCGCTGGCTGAAGCAGGTAAGGTGTGCCGAGTCAGCGATGCAATACGACCGTTCATTGAGGCGCTGGTTTGACGCAGCGCCAGGTCAAAGACATGGCCGCGTCGGTACGGGACAGGATCCGAACCATTCACCGCCGGACGGGATTGGACTACAACCTGCTCATCACGCGGTACTACCAGGAGCGGCTACTCAAACGCATGGTTCAGATCCATGTCTCGGAAGCGGGGTGGAGATTCGGCTCCTCTCGGCCGCACCGCCCTGTGCTTCAGTCAACCAGTCCCGGCTTAATCGACTACTTCTTCGGCGGCCTGGTCACCCACTTGGAGGGACCTGCGCCTTTTGTAACGTAGTCGTGATCCACGGAGGGCTGCGGCACGGGGTCAGATGGTGGCACGGGTTTGGGATCGGCCATACTATTCTCCTCGCTTCACCTCTCCCTTGTACGGACTCCTCCCGCAAAACGTCTTGTATAACGCTTCGGGCGTACGTCAGTTCCGTGGCGTCGTTCAGGTACGAGGCGTGAGAGGCATGGAGTCGCTGGCTCCTGATGATACCTTCCAACCCTCCAGCTGTTGTGTAGTGGTGGAGAACTACTGGCGGGTCACGGTGAACATTATTCCAGTCTGCCGTCCACTGACTAACTGCCTCGTTCACAGGCCGTCGGAATGCGAGCCATCCGTTCGTAGAGCTATCATCTGCTAAACGCCTTTCACGGTTGCTTGTGGGTCAGGAACCAAGCGTCAATGAGGCGTCGATAGCTGCTCTTTTAGGCGTTGGGCCGCGCGAACTCCTCCATACTCTAGACGTACCAGGGCATTGCCCATCGTGAGTTGCGCTTTCGCAAAGCCCTGGCGCTCGAGCCGATTGGCCAGAACGTGTGCCTCGCCCGCGTCGAATGGCCAGTGAAGTCGCTCGTAGACCACATCCGCGGACACGAAGTCATTGTTCTTCCTGACGCTGTCGTCCTCCAGTGCGTCGAGCACGCCAACCAGGAATGGTTCGTCCTTCTCTCCTCCTGGCACGCTACCCTTCGTCTCTCTCCACCCGCGGTCGGTCAGCTCCACGAGATTTCTCCCTCGTACTTCGATCAAGCCACGGTTTGAGAGTTCCTGCAGTGCACCGTCCCATGAGATCACGTCCACAGGGTTGGCATCGCTCAACATAGTCAGTCTCAGCCCCATCAGCCCCACGGGACGATACTTGGCGTCCTCGTTTCGGGACTGCCAGCGGACCAGTTCGTCGAGAATTCTATCAACCCACGGATTATCGCTCACCCCGACCTCCAAATACCGGCTCATGGTCCATTCTAGCGGGCCACCTTCTTACGTAACGGTCACAAAGTCCTCTAATGTGAACACAGGGTTACCGTCATCGGAGGCGCCATGAATAAGGCGGAATAAGACGGAATAAGACGGTGAATAAGACGGAATAAGACGGTGAACTCCGTCTTATTCATTGCCAGACTCACGAAGAAACCACACGGCCCCTCGCCCGTGCCCAGACGTGTCAGTCAATCCCAGCTTCTGGAGGTGACTCAGATCATCTCGCACTGTCCGAATTGCAGGAGGGTTGGAGAGTGATTCCCGGATCTCTCGTAGGGCCAATCGAGGCGCTGAAGCCAGCAGTTGCAGAATTTCCCGCTGCCGCTCGGTAAGATCATGGCCAACGCGATGCGGCGCGATATAGCCGCTGGGAATGAAGCGGACACCCACGGCGCCCGCCTGTTCCACAAACTCTGGCTCGGGGTGTCCCGCCTGCACACACAACTCCACGATCCGTTGGGTACCTCGTCCCCATCGCTCGACGAGCCCACGACGAAAGAACGCGTCTGCAATTAAAGGATTGCGTGGCCGCGATTGGTGATCACGCTTCAAGTCCTCGACCGTTAAGCCAAAGGGAAGGGTGCCGTCGCTCCAGATCTCGAGCCGGTCGTCATAGATCGCTATGCTCACTGCACCGCCCGCATGCGAGTAGGTGCGGTGGCACAGGGCATTCACCAGCGCTTCACGCAACGCCTCAAGCGGGAACAAAGGGACATCCAACCGTTCGAGGACTCCTGGTTGGATCCGCCCTGCGACGGGAAGATGCCGCTGGAGGAAGAGCATGGCTTCATCCAGCAAATCGAATCCGTGGCCGTGGACCTGACGATTGTCCAGAAACTCGGTCTTGTCGATTCCCTTGAAGCGAGCCATCCGTACCTGGCACTGCGGATACTCGGGCAGGAAACGCCGTCCGAACAGCACTACCGCAGCGTTAAGCAGCCGGCCGTCGAGCCGCAGGCCCAGGCCCCGCAGGATATCATCCGGGTCGTCGATATCAGGTCCGGACAGTCGTCCTGCGGATCTACTTGCCCTCGCAGTGCGCACGATCTCATCGACATCCAGGTCTCCAAGGTCAATCCCTCCCGCTGGCGCGTTCTCCCATCTTTGCCGGCTATGTAGACGCTCGAGTAAGAGTTGCTGATACCGCTCTTGCGGCATGACCGAGGTACTTGTGCCAATGCGCTCGTATGGCTTGCCGTCGTACGTGTACGGCAGAGCATCACCCGATGGCCTGGCATCGAGCACAATGAGGTCCTTGCTGGTTCCAGGGAGACGGACCAATTGCAGCTGCACGAAAGCGGGTGGCTCCAGTTTTCGGAGGGTGGCTGCGATCCCCTGCTGAGTTCCGTCCGACACATCCTGGCCATGAATCTTTCCGCCCGGAGTCACACCAATGATGACGGTCCCCCCGTGCCCATTGAGGAAGGCGCATAGGGTTCGGGCAGCCGAATCAAGCTGTCCGGTGGTCGCCTTCAGCTCCAGCATCTCGGATTCACCGCCGGAAACAAGAAGCTCGATCTCTGCCAGCGTCATCCCTACTCCTGCAGCCGTATCTGCGCCTGATCATACCAGCGCAGAACAACCGGGTCTTGCTGCAGCAGATCGTCTGGGACCGTAGAACCCACGTCGACAATTGTTTGGTAGTCGCGCTCGCACCAGACCCCCTGCAGTTCGCGTATGTCAGGGCCACCAAGTTTGGCGAATCTGCTTCGGCGCAGCGCCTTTGCGATCAAGGGATTTCTCCGGCTCCTTACCAGTGAAACTGCCGCTCCAGGAACCGCTCGCTGAAGTGCAGGATGATGGGCGAGCCGTGTGGACAGACCGCGGGGGAGTTGGTATCGGCCAGCAGCTCGATCAATTCGCGGCACTGAACGATGGTCAGCGACCGGCCTCGCCTGGTCGCGGCGCGGCAGGCCACCGAGGTCAGCAGGCGATGCTGCCAGTCTGAGTCGTCGTTGGCGGCGTGGTCGAGCAGGTCCTCGACCACAGCGGGCAGGTCGGCGGTCTCGGGGAGCACGGGGATGCTGCGAACCAGAAAGGAGTGGCCGCCGAACCATTGGCAGGAGAAGCCGAGCGCGGCCAGTTCCGCCAGGCGCGGTTCCAGCCGCGCCATCTGATGGGCGTCCACCTCGATGTGCAACGGCTCCAGCAGCAGCTGTCCGGCGCGGCCCTCACCGTGCTGGCGAAGCAGCAACTCATAGATAGCACGCTCGTGGGCGCGATGCTGGTCCACCAGATAGAGTCCGCGTTGATCCTCCACCATGATGAGCGAGCCATGTACCTGGCCACGCACCTGCATCTCGCGCAGCCGCTGCCCGCTGGTGATCTCCCACTCCGGCCCGGTTTCGGCGACCAGGTGCGGCAGTTCGAACTGCTGTGGGCCCACCGCAAAGCTGAGGTCGGAGGGGGGCATGGCCAGATTCCGCCCTAACACGTCGCGCGTGGCTCGCTTCAGGGCAGCGCCCAGCCCGGCCTCATCGCGTATCTTGACCTCGGCCTTGCTGGGATGGACGTTGACGTCGAGGTGCGAACGCGGCACGCTGAGGGAGAGCACAGCCAGGGGATGGCGGCCACGGGGCAGCAGAGGACGATAGCCTTCCTCAAAGGCGCCGAGCAGGGTACGGCTCTGCACGCAGCGCTGGTTGACCAGGAGCACCACGTGGCGCCGGCTGCTGCGGGTGGCATGCCGGCCGCTGACAAAACCCGTCCATTCAGCATCGCCGTCGACGATGGAGGCAATGGGCAGCATGGTCCCGGCCACCGCCGCGCCAAACACCTCGCCGATGGTCTGTTCAAGGCCCAGGCCGGAGGTGTGCAGCGAGGAATGGCCATCCAGCGCCAGATGGAAGCGGACGTGCGGATGGGCCAGCGTGTAGCGCCGGACCAACTGGCTGATCTGGGCCGATTCGGCGCGGGCGTTGCTGATGAATTTGAGGCGCGCCGGCGTGTTCGCAAAGAGATTGCGGACGGTGACCGTGGCGCCGGGCGGGCGGGCGGCGTAGCTCCGGGCTGTGTGCTCGCCATGGCGAAGATCGAGCCGTACACCCATGGGCGTACCGACACACGCGGTGAGCAAGGAGAGCTCCGACACCGCGGCGATCGAGGGCAGTGCCTCGCCCCGGAACCCCAGGCTGCGGATGTCCATCAGGTCGCCGGCCTGGCGGATCTTGCTGGTGGCGTGATGGCGCACCGCCAGCTCGACCTGTTCGGCGGCTATGCCGGCGCCGTCGTCCGCGACCCGAATGGAACGGAGACCTCCGCCGCGCACCTCGATGCGAATCTCGCCGGCCCCCGCGTCCAGCGCGTTATCCAGTAGCTCACGGACCACCGAAACCGGTCGTTCAATCACCTCGCCGGCGGCGATCCGCTCCACCACCTCGGGGGACAGGACCTGAATGGTGATGGACGCAGCCGGCTGGCCGGCAACCTGCGAGGAGCGGGCGGGAGAGCCCTGGACCACCCTGCTTAACCTCTGGAATAGAGGATGCGCCCGCAGTTGGTGCAGGTGACCAGCGCCCCAGAGCGGGCATGCTGCACGTCTTTCTGCGGAATAACGACCCGGCACCACTGACACACACCGTCGGTAACCACCGAGATGGCATGCCCCGAATTGGCGCGAAGCCGCTGATAGAGATAGGCGGAGCGCGGGTCCAGCTCGGCGGCCAGCGGCTCGCGCCTGCTGCGAAGGTCCTGGATAGCTTCGAGGGTCTCACGGATCTGCTGGTCCCGAGCCGGGCGAGCAGCGTCCCATTGCGCACGGCGAGCGGTGGTTTGCTGTCCCATCGTCCGCACCTGTTCCTGCAGCGTTTCCAGCTGTTGCATGGCATCCAGCAGGCGGTCCTCCACCTCGGAGCGCTGTGCGCCGTAGTGTTCCAGCTCCCGTTGCAGTGAGCCAATCTCGCGGGAGTCGACGATCGTACCGCCATAGAGTCGTGCGTGATCGCGCGTGATCTTGGTTTGCAGGTCGGCGAGCAGACCCTCCAGCGTGCGTTGCTCGGTACCGGCGGCCGCTTCTCGCGCGCGCAGCGTTTCCATGCGGGCTTCAGCCGCGTCCAGCTCGGCATTTCGTTGCTGCTGGAGGCGCACCTCCAGCAGGGTGGCTTCGCGCTGCTCCAACTCCGCGTCCAGCTGTTCCAAGCGGAAGAGCGTGGTAGCTACCGCCATGCTGCTATCTCCTCTATATGTACCGCAGTATAGCGAGCAGCAGCACTCTGACCGGTGCAGCGGGCGCAATCACATCTTTTTGGTCCAGCCCGGTGATGATCCACTACACGGCGTGCTTGCTACGCGCTAGAAACTGTCTGAAAAGGGGGTGACGAGGTGAGACACTGGAAGTACCACACTCCAGGAGTCTCATATGACCTCGCCTCCCCGTCTCTATCCTACCGACCTCACCGATGCCGAGTGGCAGATTCT